>WNGE01016352.1_pt1 | contig 11257 bp, 8 predicted proteins | sample 5400651 | NCBI WGS metagenome assembly WNGE01 (sample SAMN13153370, study PRJNA577476) | soil metagenome | isolation source: 60 cm soil or saprolite under grassland replicate 2 | place: USA:California | collected 2016-06-15 | reverse complement strand
AGGAGGTTGACGTCCGGGACGATCACTGCGTCCGCCGGCCACGCAGCCGGTCGACGAGCACGCGGTCTTCGAGGTCGTCGACCAGCGCATTCAGCTTCCCGCGATCGAGGCCGGGAAGCAACCGTGCGGCATGCGGTCGGACGCGATAGCGCCGGACGGGCGCACGGCCCACCGGGGGCGCGAGACCACGTCGGAGCGCGTCGTTGACCACCTGCTTGAGAGGCTTGCGGAGACGATGAACCTCCTCCTCGATCATCCGGGCCACGTCGGGGTCGAGCGTCAGTGTTGTCCGCATGAAGTCATCGTGATGCCATCGATGGTCGTCGTCAAGATGACAATTCAGTCGAGCAGAACCGGCCGCGCTTGAGCAACGCGCAGGCTTCGGAGATCGAGAGTCGCTCACGCTCGCCGCTCTCTTGCGTCTCAGGCCTCTGGGGCCAGTTCTCCGGCGCCAACGGTCTCGAGCACCCCCCGGGCCCGCCTCACGGACCGATCGCAGTCGGCGCCAGCACGCGGTGCTGCCGCCCCTCGCGCGGGCTGCCTGGCGGCGCTGCGCGCCGACGAAGCCGAGATCCTCGCTGCCAGCATGCCGTGCGCCCCGGAGCCCGGGGCCGAAGGATGAGCACTGAACCAGGCGGGCACCACGGGATCTTGACTAAAACACGCGGCCTGGGCGATCCGCCGCGCCTTTCCGATGCGCGCGAGCCGCGACACCCTCCCAGGCCGCGCGATTCTCGATGGCCTCACCGGGCTCGCCGGGGCCTACGACGTTCGCTCATGCCCATGACCCGGGAGCATCTCCTCGGGCGCCCACCCGCCCCCTGTGCCCGAGCCCAGCGTGCTAGATTATGGGCATGAGTGAGTTTCCCGACCCGTCCTGGGCCGAGCCCGCGACCGGCGAGCCGGATCCGGTCATCGACGCTTACAAGAGGGATGTCGACCGGACGCTGTTGCGCGCCAATCTCGCCCGGACGGTCGAGGAGCGCCTCCAGAACCTCGCCCGCCTCCAGCGTTTCGGCGAAGAGCTGAGGCGCGCGGGACGCGCCCTTCGTTGATCGACCTGGAGCGGGCGCTCCAGGAGCTCCACCGGAGCGGGGTCGAATTCATCGTCATCGGTGGGGTCGCTGCCACGATTCATGGATCGGCGCGCGTCACTCAGGATCTCGACATCGTGTACGCGCGCACGCCCGAGAACTTCGCGAGGCTCGCGGCCGCGCTCGCCCCCCACGCTCCATACCTTCGCGGCGCGCCGCCGGGGCTGCCTTTCCGCTGGGATGCGGAGACGATCCGGCGCGGCCTCAACTTCACGCTGACCACCACCCTGGGTGACGTGGACCTCCTCGGAGAAATCGTCGGCGGAGGGGGATACGCCGATTTGCTTCCTCATAGCCAGATCGTCAAGGTGTCGGGGCTGGACTATCGCTGTCTGAGCCTCGCGCGCCTGATCCACGTCAAGCGAGCCGCCGGGCGCCCGAAGGATCTCGAGGCCATCGCCGAGCTGGAGGCGCTACGGGAGGAGCGGCGCGATCAGGAGGAAGGCTAGGATGCGCACCGGCTTGTCCTCTGGAGCGGCGTCCAATGGATGATCTCCTGATCCGCGGCGGGCTCGGAGCGTAGATTCTTCCGTCCTTCGAGCGTCTGGAATGGCTGCGGGAGATGCTCCGTGTCATTCCAGAGCACAGGGGGACGGATCGGGTGCCATGTCCCGACACTGGCATGGGACCCGCGACGGACCTAACTCTGATGACACAGAAGTGTTAGCGGCGATGACTTTTAATCAGGGGGTCCCAGGTTCGATCCCTGGACGGCTCACCAGATTGCTGATGAACTTTCGCCTCGCTCGAGGCAGCCTGATCGCGCGGGGTCGATCCCGCCTGGGGTACCATCGCAACACGATGACTACACGAAGAGGACCCATCGCTGCGACCGCCGCGGCCAGGTTGACGGACGGGGGGCGGCCATGAGCGGACTCCGCCCGCTGTCCCTCGGGACGCTGCTCGTCATCGCCGTGGGCGCGGGAGGCGTCTACCTGGCGGACCGGTTGGTCCTGGCCCCGGGACGAGAGCACCAGCGGCAGCTGGTGGAGCGCGACGCCCGGATCCGCGCGCTGACGGAGAGAAACCAGGCGCTCGAGGCGGCCGTCCGGCTCCTCCGACACACGGAGCGGCGCGCCCGACTCGTGGTGCTGGACCAGGGGCCCGAGGCCGGGGGGCAGGTCCGGACGCGCGTCCGGTTCACCGAGCTCGACTCCCAGGGTGACTCCGTCGGCGAGCCCCGGGAGCTCTTGCTCGACGGCGACGAGATCTACGTCGACGCGCTCGTCATCAAGTTCGAGGACGACTTCGTGACTGCTGGCGACGCGCTCAAGGGCAAGGCGCTGCTGCTCTTCCGGCGGATCTTCACCGACCGCCGCCGGCCCGCGGAGGGAGACGTGCTGGACCGCGAGGGGCAGATGCCGCAGAGCTATGCCGCGGAGCGGGCGCCGACGGCGTTCGAGCGCGAGCTCTGGGCGCGGTTCTGGGAGCTGGCCAACGATCCCGAGGAGGCCCGGCGGCGTGGGGTCCGGGCCCTGCACGGCGAGGCGGTCTCGACCCGGCTCAGGAAGGACCGCGTCTACGCCATCACGCTTCGCTCGACTGGCGAGCTGACGATCCAGCCGAGCCGGTAGCCGCGATCAGGCGGTCGCTCCGCCTCGGGCGTCGGCTTTCGCTCCGTCTGAGGCCTCCGTCCAGGGCCGTGCCGCCCTCGGCCCCCGGGCCGGTGCCCGCGTCCGCCGCCTTGGCGACGAGCCGGACCTCGGTCACATCGCCTCCCGCGGCCCTCGCCAGGCCCAACGCGACGGCTTCGACTTCCACGCCAACGTCTGGGTGCCTCCTACCGATCGCGCCCGCCTCGAGCCGCTCTGCCGGATGCCCTCGATGGCATCGCATGCGCGCGTGAAGGCTTCCCAGGTGTCATCGATCTCTCCTACGCCGCCTCCGGCGCCGTCGTCCTGACCTGTGCCGTGAACGCGACTCAGGCGGCCTTGATGGCAAGCCCGACCTCGCTGTCGTTCAATGCGGTCCTATGCGCTGCATCGAGTTCTCAGTCGCCACATTGGTCGACGTGGTGCGCCTCGTGACATAGGTGCTGCCGACTCTCGCTAGTGGACCGGCTCGCGGTTGGTTCCAGTGACGCCGGCCGGCAGCGGACCGGCGGGGAGCGTCTCGCCCACGGCGAGCTCGACGTCGGCCGTCGCGGTCACGTCCACCGGAACGCCCTGGCGCGTCGTGCCTCGGGCGCGCAGGACGTAGGTGCCCGCCTCGAACTGCTGGCCGTCGTGGCGGGTGATGTAGAGGTGGCCATTGCGGAAGCGGTGACCGTGGGTCTGGGTGACCGTTTGGCCGTCCGGCGCTGTGATGCTGACCTCGCCGAGCCGGAGCGGCCCTTCGAATTGAGTCTCGAAGATCAGGTGGACCTGGGGCGTCTGACCGGCGCGTCGCTCCACCCACTGGAAGGCGTCGGTGATCGCGACGCCGGAGACGCGGGACGCCGCCGGAGGCTCCGCCACGGTGGCCGTCCGGTAGATCTCCTCGAATGTCGCGTACGACATCCACATGAACCCCTTCTCGCCCCACTTGTGTCCGAAGCTGTTCATGATCCGTACCGCTCCCGGCGTCCCTCCGGCCGGATTGGGCATGGTGTCGTCGTAGCCGACGATGGCCACTCCGTGCTGCGCGCACCCGCTGGGGGTCGAGTGATCGGCGACGCACGCGATCGGACCGGACTGCGCGCACTTCGGCCCTTGCGATGGGGCCGGTGTCGGGCACGCGGTCGGGGCGTTGAACACGCCGTGGCGGTACTCTCCGAACTCCCAGGGGACGACGATGGTGATCTGGACGATGCGGCTCTGGGCGACCAGGCCCTGGATGTCCGCCAGGGCGTCGGCCGGGATGGGCGTCGAGAACGCCGACCAGCTGCCGATCGAGAGATCGGTGCAGAACGCCGGGTCGCTGTCGCACGTCTGCGTGGTGTCGATATCGCGCCTCCTCCGGCGTGCCCTGCGCCTGGACCGGCGGCAGCTTCGAGTCCGGGATCGTGAACCGGGTAGGCGTGACGGATGCGCCCCCGTTCCGCGCGGCGAATGCGCCGGGCGGTAGCGCCTTCGGATAAGTCGCGAATTCTTCGGCGGACGGCAGCACGCCGCCGAACAGGCCCTCGACCTGCTGGCTCGGCGGCGGACCATGGTGATGACCGGCGCCCCACGCCGACACGGTGGCGGCCAGCAACATCGTGAGGCCGCCGGCTCCGACGATCTGTTTCGCTCGCGTGTTCATCTGGACGTTCGCTCCTTTCTCTTCAGAAGGCTGTTGGAGAAGCCCTGGTTAGAGCGATGAGAAGGGTCCAGCTGCAAGGCGGCGCCTGATGGCTGCACGCGAGGCGTACTCCCTGTACGTTGAGCGTGCAGCCGAGGGCGCCAACGCCGCAGATGGGCCCTTATCATCGCTCTAGGGTGTCGTGAGGTGTCCCTTCCGGCACTGCCAGGGCTGCTCGACGTTGAGGGCCACAGGCGCATTGCGGTGATCGTCGAGGACCAAGCGGTGGCGCAGGTTCGCGCTCGGTCCGGTGCCGCAGCTCTGGGGCGCCTGCGGAATCGAGGCGTGCTCCACCGTGAGCTTGACCTCCAGCTGCCCCTTCCGGTTCTTCACGTCCAGCCTGAGGCTCGGTCGCGTCCGGGCGGCCGTCTGGAAGACCGCGCGATCGGCCTTGCCGCCAGGGTCGGCCCCCAGCTCCAGCGGCAGGAACCGGGCGCCACCACCGTCGAGCACGAGCTCCCCGCCTCCGTCGGCTTCGGTCAGGACCTGTCTGACGAATACCGTGGCCGCACTCAGATCGATGGGCCCGGTCAGCGCGACCGTCCCCCACAGGCTGACCGTGGCGCTGGCTGCGCCCACGGTCCCGGCCTTGCCCTGGAACAGGAGCGGGGCCGGCGCGCCCACGCTGCACCCCAGCAGACCATCCGACCAGCTCACCGGCTTGACCTCCTTGAGTCCGCCCCAGCCACGGATCCGCTGGAAGAGCTGGGGCTTGAAGATGCCGAGCCCCGGGGCGGACGAGTCGGTGGGGCTGTTGAACAGCCGCTTCGCGAGGGTGGACGAGGGATAGGGATCGAGGAGATAGATGTTGCCGCCGCTATTCCAGTAGTCGTAGGACGGGGCGCCCGAGTACGGCGTCTGGCAGATGGGCTCGCACCGTTCGCAGGCCTGCGTGTCCCATTGATAGTCGCCGGGGTCGCTGAACTTGACGTCCTCGAAGAAGACGATGTCGGACGCGATCGGCAAGAGGTTCTGATAGAAGCTGATCTCGAAGGCGGGCGTCATGGCGGCGATCAGCTGGCCCTCGCTCGTGTCTGGCCAGGTCCACCCGGCGTCGCCGGCCTGCACGTGCTGGCCCGCGGCCTGGAGCTTGCCCCAGTCCGAGAGGACGATGTTGAACAGCTGCGCCACTCCCGTCAGACTCTGGGCAAAGAGGCCGGTGGTCTGGTCGAACAACACGGAGGCCAGGTCCTCCACCTCCGTCTGCACGGTGGTGCCGCTGCCGCCCGCGGACGACGTCGAGAGATCGAGGCCGATCCCGATGGCGGTGCTGGTGAGGCCGAGCGCCGCCTGGATCTCGGGATCCGCGAACGCGGCGAAGGCCGAGCCGACGTAGACCATCGCTTGCGCGGCCTCGAGCGTATCGACCGTCACATTGGACGACTTGCTCGGGTTCGCGTTGGCCTCGACCTCCTCGAGGACCGCGCTCAGGCTCGTGGTCTGGCCGACGGCCAGGTCCCACACGAAGGTCAGCGTATTGTTCAACAGGGTGTTGGACACCAGGTCGACATAGCCGAACTCTCCTTGCTGGCCCTGGCTCGGGTTCCCGCCCAGCTGGGTCTGCACCGCGGCGAAGTCCAGCGCGGAGAACTGCTGCTGGTACGCGGCGGGAACCCCGCCGTAGCTCAGAGCTTGCACGGCGGACTGCCACAAGTTCGTGCGCGGGTTGAGGGTGCAGTACTGGGCGCGGATGTTCGCACAGTCACTCTGCCCGCCTGACGCGCATGCCGGAAAGCTCGTGGGCGGCGGCGGGGGAGCCGCAGGGAGGCTGCTCGGGCACTGCAGGATGTAGCTGACGTACTGGAAGGCCGCGGCCTGGCCCGAGGCGCCCGCGGCGGGCACCGGCCAGTCCTGGGGTGGCTGGGCGATGACGCCGTAGAGGTCATAACTGACCGAGCCGGTGCCGAGGACATCCCCGTTCACGGGCGCATAGAGGCTTTGATGGTCCGGCTGGAGGATGGCGGTGAGCTGGGCCTGGGTCCCCGGTGTGATGAGGGAACTGGCCTCGGGCGCGAGGCCAGTGGTGGGCAGCCCGCTGATCAGCGAATAGTTCACCCCGGCGCCGAGCGCCGCGCCCGTGCCGCCGACGGCGCCGATGCCATCGGCCAGGGACGGGGCGCTGGACGGGTAGCCACATGTCGTCGGGTCCACGAGGGCCCCCGGGTCGAGGATGCTCGACACGATCACGATGGCGTTGACCAGCTGTCCGGCCCCATAGTCGTTCGCCGCGTTGCTGAGGGCAGCGGCCATTGCCGCTTGCTGCTGGCAGCTCTCGGTCGTGTCACCGGCGTTCGTCGCATAGCTCTGGTTGCTCTGACCCAGCGGCTGGAGGGTGAGGCGATCGAGCATGAGCACCTGGTAGCCGCCCAGCGCGCCCGCGGGGAGAGCTGGCGCGGTATACGTCGTGGTATTGGCGCCCGACTCGACCTGGATGGCGGGATTGTTGCTGCCGTCGGTCGTGCGGGTGACGACCTTGACAAAGGCCGGCGACAGGAAGGTGTAGTTGCTGTGGACGTCTTGCACCAGGTATCCGCTGATTCTGGGGCCGGGCTGGCCGATCAAGTCGAGGTTGAAGAGAACCTGTTCCCAGCCGTTGTTGACCCCTACCCCGCCGATGCCGACGAGGGAATAGCTCGATCCGGTCAGCACCCCTTTCGCCGTCCCTCCCAGCGCTTCGATCCCGGCCACCAGGGCCGCCGGACTGCATGACGACCAGAGGACCGGAAACAGCACACTCGACACGATCACGAGGTTGGAGGAAGACAACGATTTCAGATAGTCGCCCGTGACGGCTTGCTGGGCGCAGCTGGTGGTTTCCGAGTTGAAGCCCGTCGAGAAAGTCTGGTTCGACACCAGCGCCAGGGTGGCGCGATCGAGCACCACGACCTGGAAGCCGCCCGTCGGCTGCTGGCCGGACACGGACGGCAGGGGTGACGCGACATAGGTGGTGCCGCCGACCTGGACACTGTAATCGCTCTCCTGGCTGCCGGCGCCGCTGACCCCGACCGCAATGGGGACCGCCGGCGGCGTCTGGGCTCGGGCGGCGAGCGGTGCGAGCAGCACCACGCCGAGCAAGACGAGCACGTTGATGGTGGCGTGAACCAGGAGATCCCTCCGCTTCCGGTGCCTCATGCCGTCCTCCTCTTCGTCGCTGCCGATCGTTTCGGGCCCCAGTCGCGTCGGAGAGACCATGCCGGGTTTCGCGAGCCGACCGGCGGCCTCACGGCCAGTCCTCTGCGTCGCCCGCGTGTTCGAGGCGTGCCTTCTCCAGGACCTGCGCCACGAAGGCGAGCAGCTCCGTGAGCGTCTCGAAGCGGGCGGCCGCGCCAGAGACCACGTGCTCGACCCGCCCGGCGTACCGTCCGTTCGCCGGATCGGTCCCCGCTTCGAACTGGACGACGAACGCCCACCGGGCCGGCAGCGCCGGCTCCTCGTCCGCGTGTTCTGTCACCCTGGTCCTCCCCACTGCGCCGGCCGTTGACATCTCTGGGGCCTGCGGGTGGCTCGTACCACCCGCCGGCGGGCACAGCCGCACCTTAGCGGGAGATGGTGGGCGAAGTCCGAAAGATTGGCTAAAATTCCTCCAACCGACTACCAAAGGAGCCACAGAGCGAACCGGTGACGCGCGAGTTCGACCCCCAGTTCGGCCCGTTTCGCCTCGACCTCGCCGCCGAGCGTCTCACCCGCGGCGACGAGACGTTGCGGCTGCGGGCGAAGAGCTTTGCTCTCCTGCGGTACCTGGTCGAGCGCCCCGGTCGACTGCTGACCAAGCAGGAGCTGCTGGATGCCCTCTGGCCGGACATCGCGGTCGGCGATGCGGTCTTGACGGTCTCTGTCAGCGAGATCCGCGATGCGCTGGGGGACGATCCCCAGGCCCCGCGCTTCATCGAGACCGTTCACCGCCGAGGGTATCGGTTCATCGGAGGGCTCCGTCCCTCGCCTCCCGGGCTGACCGCGCCCGCTCACGACACCGATTCCCCGGGCGCCGAGCCCGTCATGGTGGGTCGCGAGGACACGATGGAACAGCTCCTCCGATGGCTCGACGAGGCGCGCCGCGGCGGCCGGCGCACGGTCTTCGTGACCGGCGAGCCGGGCATCGGAAAGACCGCAGTCGTGGACGCCTTCCTCCGCCGGGCTGTGGCCCACGGCCCCGCCTGGATCGTGCGGGGACAGTGCGTCGAGCACCACGGCGTCGGGGAGCCGTACCTGCCCATCCTGGACGCCTTGGGCCGGATCGGGCGGGGCCCCGCGCGCGAGCGCGTGGTCGACGTCCTCGCCGGGCACGCGCCCACCTGGTTGAGGGAACTCCCCGGCCTGATCCGAGCCGCCGACCGCCGGGTCCTGGACCGTGTCGCGCGGGACGGGGCCCGCGAGCGCATGCTTCGCGAACTGGCGGACGCGGTGAGCGCCCTCGCCGCCGACCGCCCGCTGGTGTTCCTCCTGGAGGATCTGCACTGGAGCGATCACGCGACGCTCGACGCCGTGGCCTGGCTGGCCCGCCGGCCCGAGCCCGAGCCCGTCCTCCTGCTCGGCACCTACCGCCCGGTCGAGGTCGTCGTGCGCGCGCACCCGCTCGCCGCGCTCAAACGGGAGCTGGCCCTCCAGCGACGCTTCGAGCACCTACCGCTCGAGTTACTGACCGAAGCGGCGGTCGCCCGCTACCTCGCGGCGCGGTGCCCGAGCGGTCCGTCGGCGGCGAGCACGCTCCGCGAGCTCGCCCGCGCGATCCATCGGCGCACCGGCGGCCACCCGCTCTTCATGGTCACCGTCGTGGACCACGCGGTGCGCCGGGGCTGGCTCATCGAGAGGGAGGGAACCTGGCAGGTGTCAGCGGCCATCGACGAGATCGTGACGAGTGTCCCCGAGAGCCTCCGCGAGATGATCGAGCAAGAGCTGGAGCAGCTCGCCCCCGACGAGCGCCGGCTGGTCGAGGCGGGGAGCGTGGCCGGCGTGGAGTTCTCGGCGGCGGCGGTGGCGGCCGGTCTGGACGAGGCGGTGGAGACGATCGACGAGCGGTGCGCGCGGCTGGCGCGGCGCCAGCAGTTCCTCGCGGGCCTGGACGCGACCGACTGGCCCGACGGGACCGTGGCGGGGTGGTACGGCTTTCGCCACAGTCTTCAGCACCAGGTGGTTTACGAGCGCCTGGCCCCGGGGCTTCGGCGCCAGCTCCACCAGCGCATCGGGGACAGGGAGGAGGCGGCCTACGGCCAGCGGGCCGGCGAGCGCGCGGGCGAGCTGGCGCGACACTTCGAGGAGGGACGCGACCACGAGCGCGCCATCACGTATCACGAGCAGGCGGCGCGCAACGCGCTGGCACGAAACGGATACCACGAGGCCGCGAACCACCTGTTCCGCGCCCTCCGCCTGCTGGAGCGGCTCCCCGAGGGTCAGGAGCGAACGCGACGCGAGCTGGACCTGCAGGCGGCTCTGGGCCGGGTCTTGATGGTCGTCAAGGGGTTCGCCGCCCTCGAGGTCGGCCAGGCGTTCACGCGCGCGGAGGCGCTTGGCACGGAGGTCGGCGACACCTCGCATCGGTTCGCCGTGCGGCACGGGAGATGGATCCATCACTGCGTGCGCGGGGAGATGCGGGTCGCGCGGGCGCTCGCCGAGGAGGTGTGGGCCGAAGCCGAACGCGCCGGCGATCCCGTCAAGTTCGTGCAGGCGCGGGTCGCCATGGGGGTGACGCTCTTCTACGCGGGGGAGCTGTCCGCGGCGCTGACCCACCTCGAGGAGGGCATGGCGCACTGGCCCGCACGCGCTTCCGCGTCCGTTGGTGTCGATCCCGGGCTCACCTGCAGACGCTACGCGATCCTGTCACTCTGGCTTCTCGGTCATCCCGACCGGGCACTCGAGCAGTGCCAGACCGCGGTGCGGCTGGCCCGCGAGCGCGACAGTCCCCCGGACCTCGCCGCTGCCACGGTGTTCGCGGCGCGCCTGCACCAGTATCGGGGGGAGCCGCGCCGGATCGTCGAGTGGGCCGAGACGACGATGTCGCTTTCCCGCGAGTACCGCTTCGCCCAGCGCCTCGCCGCGGCGACCATCCTGCGCGGCTGGGCCCGCGCCGCCGAGGGACGCCTTGCGGAGGGCATGACCGAAATGCGCGAGGCCATTGCTGCCTATCGGAAGACGGGCGCCGGGGACGACATGTCCTACTGGCTCGCCCTCCAGGCCGACATCCATCGCATGCAAGGCGACGTCGACAGCGGGATGGCCGTCGTGATCGAGGCGCTCGCGCAGGCCCGCGAGCAAGGCGTCGGCGTCTGGGAACCCGAGCTTCACCGGCTGCGCGGTGAATTGCTGAGGCTCGGGCCGGCCGGTGACGCCTTCGAGGCCGAGGCGTGCTTCCGCGAGGCCCTGAGGCTCGCGCGGGCGCACGGTGCGCGCAGCCTCGAACTGCGGGCCGCGAGCAGCCTGGTCCGGTGCCAGCCCGACAGGGCTCGTCGGCGAGCGGCGGGACGGCTCCTTGCCGAGGCCTACAGCTGGTTCACCGAAGGATTCGACACTTCCGACCTGGCCGAGGCCCGGTCGATCCTCGAGGAGCGCATGGGCAAACTCTGACCCCCGCCCGCGCGGCGGAACCCGCACGACCGGCGTCGGGGAGCACCGTCCGCACCTGCGGTCTGGCCTCGGGCACCGTGCTTATTCGAGACTGGCGACCCGGGCCGGTGAGGCTCGATTTCTCCGGCATCCCGGCTTATAGTGGGCGCATTCGTCGCTGGTCCCGGGAGGAACCATGTCCGACTCGCAGGAACGATCGATGGAGCCCGGCGCGGGGCACACCGCGGCGTTCGACGCCGTCGTGGTCGGCGCCGGCCTCGCCGGCCTCTACATGCTGCACCGCCTGCGCGGCCTCGGGCTCTCGGCCCGTGTCTACGAGGGCGGTCAGGGTGTCGGCGGCACGT
>WNGE01012691.1_pt1 | contig 11257 bp, 9 predicted proteins | sample 5400651 | NCBI WGS metagenome assembly WNGE01 (sample SAMN13153370, study PRJNA577476) | soil metagenome | isolation source: 60 cm soil or saprolite under grassland replicate 2 | place: USA:California | collected 2016-06-15 | reverse complement strand
GAGATCGCGGAGAAGGTCGGCGTCTCGACGGACGAGCTCGACGACAGCCTGACCGAGATCTCGCGCTCCTCGATCGCCGCCCTCGACGAGCTCTGGACGATCTCCTCGGGCGAAGGCGGCGACCAGGTCGCCCTGCTCGACACGATCGAGGACACGACCGGCCCCGAGCCGCAGAGCGAGCTCGCGCAGACCGAGCTCAAGGAGGCGCTCGGCGAGGCGATCGCGCGCCTCCCCGAGCGCGAGAAGCTCGTCGTCACGCTCTACTACTACGAGGAGCTGACCCTGCGCGAGATCGGGGAGGTGCTCGGCGTGACGGAGTCTCGGGTCTCGCAGCTTCACACGAAGGCGATTTTGCGCATGAAGGCGCGCCTCGGCGGCTCCCCGGCCCGCGAGCCGCTCGGGCACTAGCCCGGGCCCGGCTCCCGTTTGTCATGCTCCCGGGCGGGTAACGCAGAGACGTGAGGCAAACGGCCCCTTGCCGCTCGCCTCCAAGGCGAAGGAGGACCGTTAGATGAAACGCATCCCATATGCATTGTTTCTCCTCCTGACCGTCGTCGTCCTGGCCGCCTGCGGTGGTGGCGGCGGAGGCGGCGGAGGTGGTGGAGGAGGCGGGGGCAAGAAGCTCTCGGCCGATGACGCGAAGAACCCGAAGGGGAACATCAGCTGGTGCATCGGCAAGGACACGACCGGCGCGTTCGCGTCGATGGTCAAGCAGTTCAACAGCGCGAACCCGAACGCGAAGGTGAAGCTGATCGAGCTGCCGACGTCGGCGGACGACCAGCGGGCCCAGCAGGTGCAGCGGCTCCGCGCGAAGTCGTCCGAGTGCGACGTTCTCGGCATCGACCCGATTTGGATGGCCGAGTACGTGTCACAGGGCTGGATCTACGACCTGACTGACGCACTCAACGACCGCAAGAGCGATTTCATCGCCTCGACGGTGGACAGTGCGAAGTACCAGGGGAAGTACTGGGCGATCCCGTTCAACACCAACGCGGGCTTCCTCTACTACCGAAGCGATGAGATCAGCTCCGCGCCGAAGACGTGGCAGGACGTGTACGCCGACGCGAAGTCGCACGACGGCCTCGTGTACCAGGGCGCCCGCTACGAGGGCTTGACCGTGAACTTCCTCGAGCTGCTCTATAGCGCCGGCGGGAAGGCGATCTCGGACGACGGCAAGAAGGCCACGATCGACTCCCCCGAGGCGCGCGACGTGCTCCAGTTCATGGTGAACGGGATCAAGCAGGGGGCGGTCAAGCGCTCCGTCAGCACGTACATGGAGGAGGAGTCGCGCCGGGCGTTCGAGGCCGGCAAGGCCAGCCTCGAGCGCCAATGGCCGTACGCCTACTCCCTCGGTCTGCAGTCGCCGATCAAGGGCAAGTTCAAGATCGCCACGCTGCCAGGCTGGAAGGACAACCCCGGCGGCGGCGTGATCGGCGGATACAACCTCGCCGTCAACGCCTATTCGAAGAACCCGGGCACCGCGCTCGCTTTCGCCGAGTTCGTTACGCAGCCGAAGCAGCAGGAGTTCATGGCCGCGAAGACGTCGCTGCCGCCCACGCTCAGCGAGGCGTATGACGCGCCGTCGGTCAAGAAGGCGCTGCCGTTCGCAAGCGAGCTGCGGAAGGCGGTTGCGCAGGCCTCGCCGCGGCCGATCTCGCCGGTCTACCCGCAGATCAGCGAGGCGATCTACAACAACGTCTACTCCGCGCTCTGGGGCGGCAAGAGTGTGGACTCCGCACTGAAGAAGGCGAACAGCCAAATCGCTGCAGCGCTGAAGACGTTCTGAGGCGTTGGCGACGGCGGCCGAAACAGTCGCTCGTCCGCGCAGGCGGCGCTCCGGGCTCTCGGAGCGCCGCCTCGCGGCGTTGATGGTCTCCCCGTCGCTGCTCGTGGTCGCGCTCGTCGCCGCCTACCCGATCGGCTACGCGATCTGGCTTTCCCTCCACGAGTACAGCCTGATCACCAAGGGCCTCTCCCGTTGGGCCGGCTTCGCCAACTACAGCTCGGCGCTCTGGGGCGACCACCACACCGAGTTCTGGAACGCGTTCAAGACGACGTTCCTCTTCACCGGCATCTCGGTCGGCCTCGAGCTCTTCCTCGGCCTGGGGATGGCCCTCGCGATGCACCAGGCGTTCCGGGGCCGGGCGGTCTTGCGGGCAACCGTGCTCGTGCCGTGGGCGATCCTGACCGTCGTCACGGCGATGACGTGGAAGACGATCTTCGACCCCGACCTCGGGTTCGCAAACTCACTGCTCCGCACCCTGCACCTGCCGGGCGGGCACACCGTCTGGCTGGGGCAAAGCGGCTACGCGCTCGCGGTGGTGATCTTCGCCGACGTCTGGAAGACGACCCCGTTCATGGCGCTCCTCCTGTTAGCGGGGCTGCAGGTGATCCCGGAGGACGTCTACGACGCCGCGAAGGTCGACGGGGCGACGGCCTGGCAGCGCTTCCGGCAAATCACCTTGCCCCTGCTGACGCCGGCGATCCTCGTCGCGCTGATCTTCCGCACCCTCGACGCGCTGCGCGTGTTCGACCTGCCGTACGTGCTCACCAAAGGCACGAACGGGACGGAGACGCTTTCGCTCGATGCGCAGCAGACCCTCGTCAACAACGGGATCATCGGGCTCGGCTCGGCGCTCTCGGTTCTCACGTTCGCCACCGTGATGCTCGTCTCGTTCCTGTACATCCGCTTCGTGGGGGGCAACATCCGTGCCCTGGCGGAGGACTAGATGAGCGTCGACGCCGTTCGCGGTCGAGTCTCTGCGCTTTCCGTTCGCCGCGAGGGCCGGCCCCGCTTCGGCTGGGGCTGGCTGCGCTGGGTCGGGATCGCGGCGATCATGGTCTTCTGCCTGTTTCCGTTCTACTGGCTGATCAACACGTCGCTGAAGACGGGGTCTGACCTCTCGAGCGCGGCCCTCGCGCCTCCGCATCCGACCCTCAAGAACTACTCCTCGATCTTCCATAACGACGACTTCCTGAGGGCGCTCCGGAACAGCGCGGTCCTCAGTCTCGTCACCACGGCGATCGCGCTCGTGATCGGCTCGTTCGCCGCCTACGCCCTCGCGCGGCTCCGCTTCCCGCTGAAGTTCCTGCTCCTGGCGGTCGTCCTCTCGATCACGACGTTTCCGCCGATCGCGATCGCGGCGCCGGTGTACAAACTCTGGAGCGACATCGGTCTCTACGACAGATCCCTCAGCCTCGGCCTGATCCTCCCCGACCTGACCTTCACGCTCCCGCTGACGATCTACATCCTGACCTCGTTCTTCCGCGAGATCCCGCGCGAGCTCGAGGAGGCCGCGCTCGTCGACGGCGCGACGCGCTTCCAGTCGTACTACCGGGTCGTGATCCCGCTCGCAGCACCCGGACTCGTCACGGCCGGGCTCCTCGCCTTCATTTTCGTCTGGAACGAGTTTCTCTTCGCGATCACGCTCACCGCGTCGGCGAACGCCCGCCCAGTGCCCGCCGCGATTGCGTTTTTCACCGGCAGTACGCAGTTCGAGATTCCGCTCGGGACGATCAGCGCGGCGTCGGTGGTCGTGACGGTGCCGCTGATCGTGCTCGTGTTGCTGTTCCAGCGGCGCATCATCGCCGGCCTCACCGCCGGCGCGGTGAAGGGCTAGAAGCTAGGGCGACGCGAGCGCGGGCTCCTGCTCGCGCGAGGTCACGCTGCGGCCCGAGTCGGGGTCGAAGAAGTGGAGCTTCGAGACGTCGAGCAAGAGCTCGGCCTCCTGTCCCTCGCGGACGTTGCTGGCGGCGTCGAGCCTGGCGATCACGCGATCCTTCTCCTCCGTGGTCGGCAGGTCCTTGCTGCCCGCATCCTCTGCCAGCTCGTCGAGCTCCTCCGACTCGATTCTCTGGCGCTCGATTGAGAAGTGCGCGAACAGCTCCGAGCCCATCCACTCGAGCACGTCGATCTTCGTCTTGAAGGCGAGACCGCCGGCGCCGCGGTCGCGCGCGAGCTCCGCGTCCTCGAAATGCTCGGGCCGGATACCCGCGATGAGGTCGCGCTGCCCCTCGAGGCGGGCGCGCAGGTGTTCCGGAAGCTGCGCCTCCCCGATCGGCAGGACGACCGTGTTGCCGTCGATCCGGGCCGGGACGAAGTTCATCGACGGCGAGCCGATGAAGCCCGCGACGAACAGGTTGACCGGCTGGTCGTAGAGCACCCTCGGCGGGCCGACCTGCTGCACGATGCCCCCCCGCATGACCGCCACTCGGTCGCCGAGGGTCATCGCCTCGACCTGGTCATGGGTGACGTAGACGGTTGTGGTGCCGAGCCGTTGCTGGATGCGCGAGACCTCGGTCCGCATCTGCACGCGCAGCTTCGCGTCCAGGTTCGAGAGCGGCTCGTCCATCAGGTAGGCCGCCGGCTGGCGCACGATCGCGCGGCCCATGGCCACGCGCTGGCGCTGGCCGCCGGAAAGGTTCGCCGGCTTGCGGTCGAGCTGCTCCGTGAGGTCGAGGATCTTCGCCGCCTCCTCGACGCGCTTGTGGATCTCCTCCTTCGGCACCTTCGCGAGCTTGAGCGCAAAGCCCATGTTCTCCCGCACGGTCATGTGCGGGTAGAGGGCGTAGCTCTGGAAGACCATCGCGACGTCCCGGTCGCGGGGCGGGAGGTCGTTCACCACGTCGCCTCCGATCAGGAGCTCGCCCTCGGTGATGTCCTCGAGCCCGGCGATCATGCGCAGCGCCGTCGACTTGCCGCAACCGGACGGCCCGACGAGGATCACGAACTCGCCGTCGGCAATCTCGAGGTCCATGTGCTTGACGGCCTCTGTCCCGTCCTTGTAGCGCTTGGTGACGTCTCTGAGGACGATCTCCGCCACGGCAAGGGTGTTCTACCACTCGGGACGAGATTCAGTCGTGGGTCTCGACCGCGATCTCCTCGCCGTCGCGCGCGAACGCGAGCACGCCGGGGCCGCGTTCGAGGAACCGAAGCTCGCCGCCGAGCACCCGCCGCCGCGCGATCAGGCGCCGGTAGTGCTCGAGCAGCGAGTCGGGATCGCCGCGCTGGGCGTCGACATTCCGGTGATCGGGATCGACGAGTGGGAGCCAGGGACGGCCCGTCGTGAAGCCGCCGGTGGCTGTAGCATCCCACTGCATCGGGTGGCGGTGCCGGTCTCGGCCCGCCCGGTCGAACGGAGGATCTGCGCCGGGCCCATCCGCCAGCCCGATCTCGTCGCCCTGGTAGACGAAGGCGGTGCCGGGAAGCGACAACAGCAGCATTGCCGCGTCGCGCAGGTGTGCCTCGCCCGCGCGGCTCGCCAGGCGCGGGAAGTCGTGGGTGGACAGCACCCACGCGACCCGCTCGAGCGCAAGCGCCGGCTCGATCGCTGCCCGCAGCCGCTTCGCGTTCCAGGGCGAGAACAAGAGCTCGAACGCGAAGACGAGATCGAGGTGCTCGAGGTAGCGCGGGTACTCCGGCGTTCCGAGGAAGACCTCCCCGACGAGCAGCGCGTCCCCGGCTGCTGCCCGGAGCGCTGCCAGGACATCGGCTACTTCGGGGCGGTTGGCCGAGTACACGTGCTCGAGCTCCGCGCTCTCGCCCATGAGCGGCAGCGGGAAGCTTCCCGATGCGGGCGGATCGTCACGCAGCTCGGCGTCCTTGACGAGCACGTTCACCGCGTCGACGCGGAAGCCGTCGACCTCGCGATCGAGCCAGAACCGCATGACCTCCTGCATCGCTTGGACGACCTCCGGGTTTCGCCAGTCGAGGTCGGGCTGCTCCGGGTAGAAGGTGTGGAGGTACCAGCGCCCGCTCTGCTCGTCGCGGCTCCAGGCGGGCCCGCCGAAGGCGGCGACCCAGTTGTTCGGCGGACCGTCGACCGGCGACCAGATGTAGCGGTCGGGATGCTCGCGGAACCACGGGTGCTCGATCGAGGTATGCGAGGAAACGAGGTCGAGCAGCACCCGCAGTCCCCGCTCGTGCGTCGCGCGAACGAGCTCGTCGAGATCCTTCAGGGTCCCGAAGACGGGGTCGACGGCCGTGTAGTCAGAGACGTCGTACCCGAAGTCGGCCAGCGGCGAGGGGTACATGGGTGAGAGCCAGAGGGCATCGACGCCGAGGTAGCTCAGGTGGTCGAGCCGCTGCAGGATCCCTCGCAGGTCTCCGACACCGTCGCCGTCGGAATCCTGGAACGAGCGTGGGTAGATCTGGTAGACGACCGCGTCCTGCCACCACATGGCGGGCCGAGGATAGATGCGACCCGACGGTAAGATCGCACGAGCCCGTTCCCGCGTCTTCAGGAGGATTTGCCCGCGATGCCAATCGAGCCCGGAAAGATCCGCAACGTCGCCGTCACCGGCCATCGCGGCACCGGCAAGACCTCGCTCGTCGAGTCGATGCTCTTCCAGGCCGAAGCGATCAACCGGCTCGGCACGGTCGAGCAGGGATCGACGACCTCGGACTGGGACGAGGACGAGCAGCGCCGGCAGATGTCGCTCTCCTCGTCGCTCTGCCACCTCGAGTGGCAGGGCCGGAAGATCAACCTGATCGACACGCCGGGCGACCCGGGCTTCGGCGGCGAGACGGTCGCGGCGCTGCAGGTGGTCGAGGGCGCCCTCGTGGTCGCCAGCGCGGTGATGGGCGTCGAGGTGCAGACGACCCGGGTGTGGGAGCGCGCCGAGGAGCTCGGCCTGCCGCGGGTCGTCTTCGTAAACATGCTCGACCGCGAGCGGGCCGACTTCTTCCGCGCGCTCGAGCAGTTCCGGTCGCTCCTCTCCGAGCGGTGCGTCGCCGTCCATCTCCCGATCGGGGTCGAGCACGAGCTGACCGGAATCGTCGACGTCCTCCACCTGAAGGCCTACACGAGCGCCGAGGGTGAGCGCGAAGGCGGGCCGGGCGAGATCCCGGCCGAGCTCGCCGACACCGTCGCGGAATACCGGGAGAAGCTGCTCGACGCCGTCGTCGAGACAGACGAGGGTCTGATGGAGCGCTACCTCGAGGGCGAGGAGCTCGGCGAGGAGGAGGTCGCGCACGCGCTGAAGGACGCGGTCACGCGCGGCGAGCTGTTCCCGGTCGCCTGCGGCGTCGCCACCAAGAACCTGGGTACGACCGCGCTGCTCGACCTGCTCGTCGAGGGCGTCCCCTCGCCGGCCAAGCGCCCGCCCGCGGTCGACGTGGACGGCGCGGGCACGGCGGCCTTCGTCTTCAAGACCGTCGCCGACCCGTACGCGGGCCGAATCAACCTTTTCCGCGTCCTCGCCGGGACGCTCTCCTCCGACTCGACGGTCGTGAACGCGCGCTCGCGGGGCAAGGAGCGCGTGGGCCAGCTGCTCACGCTTCAGGGCAAGGAGCACGAGCAGGCAAAGGAGTTCGGCCCCGGTGACATCGGCGCGGTCGCGAAGCTGAAGGAGACGACCACGGGCGACCTCCTCCTCGACCACGAGCGGGAGATCGAGCCGCCGAAGCTCGACTTCCCCGAGCCCGTGATGAGCTTCGCGGTGACCCCGAAGGCGAAGGGCGACGAGGAGAAGGTGGGCACCTCCCTGCGGCGCCTCTCCGAGGAGGACCCGACGCTCGTCCTCCGCCGTGACCAGCAGACGGGCGAGCAGCTCCTCTCCGGGATGAGCCAGATGCACGTCGAGGTCGCGGTCGACCGGCTGAAGCGCCGCTTCAGCGTGGAGGTCGACTTGCACCAGCCGCGGGTCCCGTACCTGGAGACGATCCGCAAGGAGTCTCGCGCCAGGCACCGCTACAAGAAGCAGACCGGCGGTCGCGGCCAATTCGGCGACTGCGCGATCGTGCTCGAGCCGCTACCCGAGCGCGCCGGCTACGAGTTCGTGGACGAGATCGTCGGCGGCGTGATCGCGCAGAGCTTCCGGCCGGCGGTCGACAAGGGGATCCAGGAGGCGATGCAGCACGGCGAGCTCGCGGGTGCGCCGGTGCAGGGGGTCAGGGGGCGGCTCGTCGACGGCCAGCAGCATCAGGTCGACTCCTCCGAGATGGCGTTCAAGATCGCCGGCTCGATGGCCTTCAAGGAGGCCTACCAGAAGGCCGACCCGGTGCTGCTCGAACCGATCATGGAGGTCGAGGTGAGCGTCCCGGACGACAGCGTCGGCGCGGTCAACGGCGACCTCAACTCCCGCCGCGGTCGGCTCCAAGGGATGGAGCCGCGCGGGGGCATGACCTCGATCAAGGCCGAGGTACCGATGGCCGAGATCCTCACCTACTCGCAGGCACTGACCTCGCTCACTGGCGGCCGCGAGGTATGCGGATTACGCGCCAGGCGGTACTCGCCGCGCGAACGTGTGCGGTGTGCGAGCGGACGCTGCTCGTCGGTGAGCGGGCCATCCGCTACTCGCCCGACGAGGGGGAGAGCTTCCTCGACGTCTGCCCGTTGTGCCAGGAGATCGCGGTCGAGCACGGCTGGCTGAAGGAGGGCAGCCCGACCTCGCCGGTCGTCCCCGACACCCGGCGCCGACGGCGCGGGCCGCTCGGCGCGCTCTTCGAGACTCGACGCTCGGGCTCCGAGCGCGTCGTGGAAGAGCCGATCCTGCGCCGGCTCTCCGGGCGCGAGCGGTCGATGGTCGAGGCGGCCGAGCTCTTCAACGGCAGCGCCTTCCGGCGCACGGTCTCCGGGATCGCCAAGAGCCTGGGGGAGCCGCGGGCGAGCATCGTCCCGCTTCCCGGCGTGAACACCGAGGTCGTGCTCACGGTCGCCTGGGACATCTCGTGGTACCAGTATCGGATCGCCCCCGAGTCCGGGCAGCCGGTGCGCCTCGAAGAGCGCGGCCATCACCTGAACGAGCTGGACGCGATGTTCACGAGCTGGAACGCTCGCCTCACGCCGGACGGCCGAATCGTTCCGGACATCTCGCCTGTTTAAGGCGGGGTGGTGGCGCCCGCGAGGCGCGTCCCTACAATCCGAAGCACCATGATCTACTGCGTGATCCCGCGCGAGCTGGCCGACGAGCTCTACGACAAGATGGTCGAGTACTACAAGGACAACGAGCACGTGACGGTGATCGTCGACCGCCGCGAGGGAGACGACCGCCGCAAGGGCCGGGAGTACGGGGGCAAACGCCTGATCCGCGACCGCCGCCGCGCGCGGGCCCCGGGCACGTTCCCGAGCACGGATCCGCCCGACTAGAATCGCCGCGTGGCGACGGCGGCGACCAAGACCTTCCAGAACTTCATCGGCGGCGAGTGGGTCGACGCAGTTTCGGGCGAGACCTTCGAGACGAAGAGCCCCGCGACGGGCGAGACGCTCGGCGTCTTCCCGCGCTCGGGCGCAGAGGACGTCGACCGCGCCGTCGAGGCGGCGAAGGCGGCCTACGAGGACTGGCGGCTCGTGCCCGCGCCGCGGCGCGGCGAGATCCTGTTCCGCTTCGGACAGCTACTGACGAGTCAGAAGGACGACCTCGCGCACCTGATGGCCCGCGAGATGGGCAAGGTGCTCCCCGAAGCGGCCGGCGACGTCCAGGAAGCGATCGACATGAGCTTCTACATGGGCGGAGAGGGGCGCCGGCTGTTTGGGCAGACCACCCCGTCGGAGCTCCGGGACAAGTTCAACATGAGCGTGCGCCAGCCGATCGGCGTCGTCGGCGTGATCACGCCCTGGAACTTCCCGATCGCGATCCCCTCCTGGAAGATCGCGCCTGCGCTCGTCTGCGGGAACACGGTCGTCTTCAAGCCGGCCACCGACACGCCGCTTCTAGGCGAGCGCTTCGTCGAGCTGCTCGCCGAGGCGGGAGTGCCGGCAGGCGTCGTGAACGTCGTCCACGGGGGCGGCGGCCAGGTCGGCGATCGGCTCGTGCGCCACCCGGACGTGCCCGTGATCACACTCACGGGCTCGCGCGAGACAGGCGTCGAGGTGATGCGCAACGCCGCGGACAACCTCAAGCACATCCACCTCGAGCTCGGCGGCAAGAACGCGATCATCGTCCTCGACGACGCCGACCTCGACCTGGCCGTCGACGGGATCGTCTGGTCGGCGTTCGGCACCTCCGGCCAGCGCTGCACGGCGGCCTCGCGCGTGATCGTCCAGGCCGGCGTCTACGAAGAACTGCAGAGTCGGCTCGTCGCGGCCGCGGAGAAGCTGCGGCTCGGGCCAGGATGGGAGGAGGACGTCGACGTCGGCCCCGTGATCAACCAGGGCGCGCTCGAGAAGATCCACTCCTACACCGGGATCGGCGTGGACGAGGGCGCGAAGCTGTTGACCGGCGGCGAGGTGGCCGGCGGAAACGGGCTCGGCGACGGCTTCTTCTATCGCCCGACGATCTTCGGCGAGGTCGAGCCGGGGATGCGCGTGGCTCAGGAGGAGATCTTCGGCCCGACGACGGCGCTGATCCGGGTGCGCGACGTAGACGAGGCGATCCGTGTCTCGAATGGGATCGAGTTCGGGCTCTCGTCGTCGATCTTCACCCAGGACGTGAACACCGCCTTCCGCGCGATGCGCGACCTCGAAGCCGGGATCACGTACATCAACGCCGGCACGATCGGCGCCGAGGTGCACCTGCCCTTCGGCGGCGTCAAGGGCACCGGTAACGGCCACCGCGAGGCCGGCCAGGCGGCGCTGGACGTCTTCACCGAGTGGAAGTCGATCTACGTGGACTACTCGGGCAAGCTCCAGAAGGCCCAGATCGACACCGAGCAGTAGCGCCGCCTACCATCAAGCGCCGTGGGCGACTCCTGGCAGCCGAGGCTCCACCTCACGCATGATGTGGATCACCACGCGCTCGTTTCCTCCGCCTTTCTCGACCGCGCGCTCGCGGCCGGGCTGAAGGAGGTTCGGGCAGACGGCTGGGCGACGAGCGCCGATTCGCTCGCGGCGCTCGGCGAGCCGGTCCTGCGCACGTCGTCCGAATCGAGCGAGAGTGCGTTGTACGAGCGGAAGGGGTCGCTGGTGCAGGCTGATCTCTGGAGCTCGCATCTGAGCGTCTCGGTCGCAGCGCCAGACCGCGCCACAGCCGAGCGGATCATGGAGCGAGTGCGCGAGCAGTTCCCGCTCCCGGACCCGAGTGCGTCGCACGAGGTCCCGATCACCTTCTGGACGTACACGCCGAACGGCGCGCAGCCGTCGTTCCGCAACATCGGAGTGCCCGAGTGGGAGGAGATCGAGGCCAATTACCCGGCTGCGGCGCGGGAAGACCTGCGCGTGATGATGCGCGAGTTCCAGCCCTCCCGCGGCGGGCAGCTCGCCCTCTGGCACGGCCAGGCCGGGACGGGCAAGACCTTCGCGCTCCGCGCGCTCGCGTGGGAGTGGCGCGATTGGTGCCAGTTCCACTACATCGTCGACCCGGACGCGTTCTTCGGTGA
>WNGE01008147.1_pt1 | contig 11261 bp, 11 predicted proteins | sample 5400651 | NCBI WGS metagenome assembly WNGE01 (sample SAMN13153370, study PRJNA577476) | soil metagenome | isolation source: 60 cm soil or saprolite under grassland replicate 2 | place: USA:California | collected 2016-06-15 | reverse complement strand
CGCATTCTTGGCCGGCTTCGGCAGCTCGCACTTCGGGCAGGCGACCGTCGCGTGCTGGGCCAACTGCTCGATCGTCGCCAGCGCCTCGACAGCAGACTTCAGCGACTCCGGTGGCAACTGCGGAGCCAGTTCACCCAGAGCCTGGCGGGCGCTGGTGATGAAGGTCGTGATCGCCGTGATCGAGTTGATGTCGCCGTCCTGCTGGTACGACGCGACCAACCGGGACACACCCTTACGGGCCTGAACCGAGAAGACGTCCAGCGTGCCGTTGATGGTGGCGACGCTGCCACCGGACTCGGCCAGTTTGCGGACTTCGGTCAGTCGAATCATCGCATGCTCGAGATCGCGCCGGCCGCGGGAGTCGTCTCCCACGCTGACGTTGGTCGAGACGTTCTCGATGCCGCGCTTCATCCCGTACAAGGTGTCGCCGGGCATGGCCTGCTGAGCGGCGGCGGCGGATCCGATGCCACCTCCGAGCAGCACCAGCGCGGCGGTACTGGCCACGAGCCGGATACGCCGGCCGCGACGATGGCGGATGTCTGTCACGGACGCGTCGACGTCCTCGCGGGTCGGCGGGTCGTTCGGGCTGCCCGGAGTGCTGCGCACCACGGTCGGAGTCGTCGTCGCCGCGCGGGCCACCGCCTGCTCAAGCAGGCGGTGCCTCAGTTCGGCGCTGAACTCCGGTCGCGGTGCCACTGCGCCGGCGGTCCTCAGCCGTCCGACCAGCTCCACAGCTTCCATCAGCTCGGGGTCATCGCTCAGTCGCGAAGAGTGACGGGGCCCGTGATCGATGGCATGCGCGAAGGTCTCCGCGCGTGCCCGAGCCCTGTTCAGGTCACTCATGGTTTCTCGTTCTCCTCAATGGCCAGTCGGGGTTACCGACAGGTCCTCATCAGGCAAACGAGGCAAATCGCTGACAGGTTACGTAAGACGTTCGTTGTCATCCGCCTCACCTCAAGTCTTTCGGGATAACCTTCGCCAAGTGCCGGACGGCCCTGAGTTGCAACTGCTTGACGGCGCCTTCGGACTTGTCCATCGCCCTGGCCGTTTCCGCGATCGACAGGCCGGCGAAGAACCGCATCGTCAGGCAGTCGCGTTGTTCGTCGGGCAAGGCCGCGACGGCGTCACGCAGTACGTCGGCGGTGGCGGCGGCCAGGACGTCGATCTCCGGCCCCTCTGTCTGCCGGTCGTGCGTCTCGATCTCGTCCGTGACCACTTCGAGCCGGACCCGGCCGGACTTGTAGTGGTCGGTGATCAGGTTCCGGGCGATCGTCACCAGCCAGGCGCCGAAGTCGCGGCCCTGCCAGCGGAACGAGTCCAGCGCCCGTAAGGCCCGGACGAACGTCTCACTGGTCAGGTCCTCCGCGAGTGCCGACGACGACACCCGCGCGTAGATGTAGCGATAGACGGTGAGCGAGTACTCGTCGTACAGCTCACCGAAGGCTCCTCCGTCCCCGGCCTGGGCGCGATCGACGAGCTCCGCACGTCTCATCCCGTCCGGGCTTGGCTCCGGCGTCGTCAAGATCTCTCCCCGTTCAACTCTTACGGCTTCTGACACATCCGCGAATAGCCACGGCGGCTGAGACAGCACCGAGCGTTATGCCTGAGGCACCCGCTGTCAACAGTCCGAGGCGGACCGCCTTCCGTCCGGTCCGATAGTCATGGATGCGCCAGCCGGCTACTTCCGCATGGCGGCGCAGCCTGCTGTCGGGGTTGATCGCGCATGGATTCCCGACGAGCTCGAGCATCGGCAGGTCGTTCACCGAGTCCGAGTACGCCGCACAGGTGGCGAGGTCTAGGCCCTCGTGCGCCGCAAGTGCGCGGACGGCCTCCGCCTTGGCCGGGCCATGGAGGATGTCGCCCACGAGTTCACCTGTATATATCCCGTCACGCTCCGCTGCAACCGTTCCGAGCGCGCCGGTCAGTCCCAGCCGCCTGGCGAGCAGTCGCGCGACCTCCACCGGAGCGGCCGTGACGAGCCACACTCGCTCGCCGGCGTCCAGGTGTTGCTGGGCCAGTGCGCGGGTGCCGGGCCAGATCCGGTCGGCCATCAGTTCGTCGAAGATCTCCTCGATCAGGATCTGTACTTCGGTCACGCGGTGACCGGCGATGAACGACAGCGCGGCCGCCCGGGCGTTCGCGACCGAGTCCGGGGTCTCGCCCTGGAGCCGGAACCTCAACTGGGCAAAGGCCTTCTGGGCGATCTCGCCCTTGCCGAAGAACTTCCGCCGGTACAGCCCGCGGGCCAGGTGGAACATCGACGCGCCCTGCAGCATCGTGTTGTCCACGTCGAAGAACGCGGCCGCGTGCGGCACCGGAGGCGTCTGCAGGGCGGCCTCGACCTCGGCCGCCGCGGCACTGGCCTGGCCCGCCAGAACCGACCGCGCCCGCAGGTCACGCGATGCTCCCCCAGCCATGACAGTGGACCCTAGGGCACACCGTGCCGAGAGTGCCACGGCTAACGTGGCAGACTCGCCTGGTGAACTTCAATTTCGCGGACATTCTTCGTGACACAGCGCAACGTCACGGCGAACGTCTGGCGCTGGTCGACGGGGACCGGCGGCTGACCTGGAGCGAGCTCGACGCGGCGGTGGACAAGGCCGCTGAGGGGTTCTCCGCGGCCGGCCTGGTGCCCGGGTACCGCGTCATCCTCCTGCTCGCCAACAGCGTGGAGTTCGTCGCCTCCTACCTGGGAGTTCTTCGCGCCGGCCTGGTCGCCGTACCGCTGAACACAGGCCTGACGGCAACTGAGGTCAGCGACGTCGTCGCGCATTCCGGCGCCCGGCTCGCGGTCGCCGACGGCGATCTCGCGAGCAAGGTCGAAGGCATCCGGGTGGTCCGCGCCGGCGAGCTCGAAGGTGACGCTCCGTTGCTTCCGCAGATCGACCCGGAGACACTCGCGGTCCTGCTCTACACGTCCGGAACCAGCGGCGACCCGCGAGCCGCGATGCTGACCCACCGAGCGCTCGCGGCCAACGTGAAGAATCTCTCCGAGCTCGGCGAGGACCGGATGGGGCCGGACGACGTCGTCCTCGGCGTCCTGCCGATGTTCCACGCGTTCGGTCTCAACGCCGTACTCGGCTGGACCATCGCGACCGGCGCGGCGCTGGTGATCGACCAGCGGTTCGAGTCGAGCCACACCCTCGACCTGATCGGCAAGTACGGCGTCACGCGGCTGCCGCTCGCGCCACCGGCACTGCGGGCCCTCCTGGCTCGACCTGATGTCCGCGAGGCCCTCCGGACGGTCAAGGTCGTCCTCACCGGCGCATCGACGCTGGACCGCGCACTCGCGGATCGGTTCGAGCGGGAGACCGGGCTGTTCGTCCACCAGGGCTACGGCCTGACGGAGGCGTCCCCGGGTGTGACCGCGACCCTCGGTCAGACCGAGCCGAAGCCGGGTTCGGTCGGCCGCCCATTGCCGAACGTCGAGTTGCGCATCGCCGACGAGCGGGGCGAGGACGTCGAGGGCGACGACCCCGGCGAGATCCTGATCCGCGGCCGCAATCTGTTCTCCGGCTACTGGCCGGACGGCGTGGACGGCCCCGGCCTGGACGGCTGGTACCGGACCGGCGACGTCGGCTTCCTCGATGCCGACGGCGATCTGTTCCTGGTCGACCGGTTGCGCGAGCTGATCATCGTGTCCGGGTTCAACGTGTTTCCGAGCGAGGTCGAAGAGGTCCTCGTCGGAGCCGCCGGCGTCCGCGAGGCGGCCGCGATCGCCGTACCGTCCGAGGAAACGGGCGAGGCGGTGAAGGCGTTCGTCGTACCGGAGACCGGAGCGGCAGTGGATCCGGCCGAGGTCCTGGAGTACGCCGGGACGCGGCTGGCGCGGTTCAAGTGCCCGGTGGAGATCGAGGTGGTCGACCATCTGCCGCACTCGGTCACCGGCAAGGTCGCCAAGGGCCGGCTGCGCCCATGACCCGCGTGACCCTCTACACCAAACCCGGCTGTCATCTCTGTGACGACGCCCGGCCGATCGTCGAGCAGGTGTGTGCCGAGCTGGGCGCCGACTGGACCGAGGTCGACATCACCCAGGATGACGAACTGTTCACGGAGTACGGCGATCAGATCCCGGTCACGTTCGTCGACGGGAAGCAGCACGACTTCTGGCGGGTCGACCCGGCCCGCCTCCGCAAGGCGTTGACCGGCGCCGACCCGGACCCGGCCGCGCCGGAGACGAAGCCCGGGCTGATGGAACGGCTCAGGCGGCGACGCGGGCAGTGACCACGGTCACCTCCGCCTTCGCCGATTTTGTTCTCACGTTCACAAGCTCCTAGAGTAAGAAGGCCGCCGGCCGTCAGACCGCGGCTGACCTGACCGTTCCAGGAGAATTGTGACGCGTGCCAGCAGCCGTCGCCCCGGCCCGCCGACGAGAACCGAGCGCGGCATCCCCGAGGCGACTGTCGCGCGCTTGCCGGTGTACCTGCGGGCACTGACCGCGCTGTCGGACAGTGGTATCGCCACCGCGTCGAGCGAGGACCTGGCGACCGCGGCCGGGGTGAACTCGGCCAAGCTCCGCAAGGACCTGTCCTACCTGGGGTCCTACGGCACCCGCGGCGTCGGTTACGACGTCGAGTACCTGCGCTACCAGATCGCCCGCGAGATCGGCGTCACCCAGGACTGGGCCGTCGTCATCGTCGGGATCGGAAACCTGGGCCACGCGCTGGCGAACTACTCCGGTTTCGGTACGCGCGGCTTCCGGATCGTCGCGCTGCTGGACGCCGACCCGAACCTGATCGGCGAGCAGATCGGCGACATGGAGGTCCGCGACTTCGCCGACCTGGACGCCATCGTCAAGGCCGACCGGGTTTCGATCGGTGTCATCACCACCCCCGCCGGTCCGGCCCAGGAGGTGTGCGACCGGCTGGTCGCCGCCGGGGTGACCAGCATCCTGAACTTCGCGCCGGTGGTGCTGTCCGTGCCCGACGGCGTCGACATCCGCAAGGTGGACCTCTCGATCGAGTTGCAGATCCTGGCGTACCACGAACAACGAAAGTCCGGAGAGGCGGCGCTCCCCCCGGTGCCCGAACTACCAGCGATGAACGGTCTCACCGATCTGCCGAGCGTGGGCGGAGGTGTCGGCGCGTGAACGAGCGCAGCGAGTTCACCATCAAGCACAGCGTGTTTCGTGCCTCAGCCGCGCCCGGAGCGAAGCGAGGACGCGGATGAGCTACTTGGTCGTCGGCATTTCCCATCGCAGTGCGGACATCAATGTGCTGGAGCGCGTGGCGCTCGACCACGAGGCGGCGACCAAGCTGGCTCTGGCCGTCAAGCACACGCCGGCTGTCGCGGAGTCCGCCGTCCTTGCCACCTGCAACCGGACCGAGGTCTACGCGACCGTCGACCGGTTCCACGCCGGTATGGACGAGGTCACGGCGATCCTGTCGGACATCACCGGCGTACCGCTGCTGGATCTGGCCGAGCACCTCTACGTCCACTTCGAGGAAGGCGCCGTCGCGCACCTCTTCCAGGTCGCGGTCGGGCTGGACTCGATGGTCGTCGGCGAGAGCCAGATCCTCGGACAGGTGAAGGAAACGCTGCGCGTCGGCCAGGACCTGGAGACGATCGGCACCGACCTCAACGCCCTGTTCCAGCACGCGTTGCGGGTCGGCAAGCGCGCCCGCGCCGAGACCGGAATCGACGCGGCCGGACGCTCTGTAGTGTCCGCCGGGCTCGATGCGGTCGGCGGTTTCGAAGGCCGTCGCGCGCTGATCGTCGGCGCCGGTTCGATGGCTTCTCTCGCCGCGCAGACCTTGCTCAACGGCAATGCGGCAAGCGTGACCATTGCCAACCGCAACTATGACCGCGCGGTCGCGCTGGCCGAGCGGGTCGGCGGTACGGCGATCCCGCTCGCGGCTGTGCCGGAGGCGCTGGCGGATGCTGATCTGGTCGTGTCATGCACCGGCGCGCGCGGCGTCGTACTGACCGCAGAGATGATCCGCAACGCGACCGACGGGCGCCCGTTCGGCGTACTGGACGTCGCCCTGCCCCGGGACGTCGCGCCTGAAGCGGCACGGATTCCTGGCGTCACGCTTGTCACTCTGGCCGATCTCGCCAGTACGGCGGGCGGCAGTCAGGACGACATCGACGAGGTACGGCGGATCGTCGGTGAGGAGACGGGTTCGTTCGAGGCGACCCGCCGGGCCGCGTCGGTCGCGCCGACCGTGGTCGCGCTGCGGACGATGGCGACCGAGCTCGTCGAGTCCGAGCTGGCCCGGCTGGAGCGCAAGCTGCCCGGCCTCGACGATGCCCAGCGCAACGAGGTGGCGCGAACCATTCGCCGGGTGGTCGACAAGGTGCTGCACAACCCGACCGTGCGGGTGAAGGAACTCGCCGCGGATCCCGGTGGACCGACGTACGCGGATGCACTTCGCGAGCTGTTCGCACTGGACCCGGCCAAGGTCGACGCGGTGACTGCCGCGAAGGCGCCGGAAGAGACGAGCAAGACAGTGGCGCAGGCCGGAGGTGAGTCCGCATGATCAAGCTCGGCACCAGGCGGTCCGCGCTGGCGACCGCGCAGGCGACCCTCATCGCCGATGCGCTGCGGAACCTCGGCCACGAGGTCGAGTTGGTCCTGATCGTCACCACCGGCGACGTGAACCGCGGGCCGCTGGAGCAGATCGGCGGCACCGGCATCTTCGTCAGTGCGCTGCGCGACGCCTTGCTGGCCGGCGAGATCGATATCGCCGTGCACTCGCTCAAGGATCTTCCGACGGCCTCGGTCGACGGCCTGACCATCGGCGCCGTACCGGTGCGTGAGGACCCGCGCGACGTGCTGGTCGCCCGCGACGGCCTGACCCTCGGCGAACTGCAGGCCGGCGCGCTCGTCGGCACCGGCGCACCCCGCCGGGTCGCACAGCTCGACGCGCTCGGTCTCGGCCTTGAATGCACCGGGATCCGCGGCAATGTGGACACCAGGATCGCGATGGTGACCGAGGGCAAATTGGACGCGGTGGTGCTGGCAAGGGCAGGGTTGTCCCGGTTGGGACGGCTCGCCGAGGTGACCGAGACGCTGGATCCGATCCAGGTGCTGCCGGCTCCGGGACAAGGTGCCCTGGGCATCGAGTGCCGCGCGGACGACGCCGAGGTGCTGGCCGCCCTGGCGCCGCTGGAGGATCCGGCCACGCGGGCCGCGGTCACGGCGGAACGGCAACTGCTTGCCACTCTCGAGGCAGGGTGTACGGCTCCGGTCGGCGCGCTCGCCGAGGTGGTCGAGGGTGAGGACGGCCCGGAGCTGTGGCTGCGGGGAGCGCTCGGCCGCGAGGACGGCGTACGGCGGCTCTCCGCGAACGGGCCGGTGGAGGACCCGGTGTCACTCGGCATGGCGCTGGCGAACGAGTTGCTGGAGCGAACATGACACCGGCACGTGGCACGACGACGAAGACGGCCCACAAGACGAGCAGCAGGACGAGGACGAGGGCGAAGGCAGACGTGAGCACTGCGAAGACAGCGGCCACCGCGGCATCCAGGACAGCTCAGACAGTGCCGGCGAAGGCGGCCGCGACGAGTACGGTCAAGCAGGCCAGACCGCTCGGCCATGTCACATTCGTCGGCGTCGGGCCTGGTGATCCCACGCTGCTGACGCTGGCCGGCCGCGACGTCCTGGCGAACGCGGACGCGGTCGTCGTCGAGGGACCCGAGCACAACGCCTTCCTGGCCTACTGCAAGCCGGGTGTCGAGGTGGTCGACGGCTCCGGCGCCGAGGGCAGCCGCGCGCTGAAGGTCGCCGCCCGGGCCCGGCTGGTGGTGAAGACCGCCAAGTCCGCCGCAAACGTCGTACGCCTGCTCACCGGCGACCCGTTCACCTTCTCCAGCGGTGCCGAGGAGGCGGCCGCCTGCAAGAAGGCGGGCATCGGGTTCAATGTCATCCCCGGCGTCAGCGAGGTCAGCGCGGTTCCGACGTACGCCGGAATCCCGCTCACGATGAAGGGCGACCGCGAGGTCACCGTCATCGACCTGGCCGAGGCGAAGCTCGACCTGACCCGGCTCCACCCGAAGCAGACGCTGGTGCTGCTGAACGCGACCGACGTACTGAAGGACACCGTCGCCGCCCTGGTCGAGGCCGGCTTCGACGCGTCCACTCCGGTCGCCGCGACCGTCGGCGGTACGACGACCGCGCAGACGAGTGTGGTCGGCACGCTGGATACGATCGTCGCCGACGTCCGCGCGGCCAAGGTGACCGGCGAGGCCGTCATCGTGGTCGGCACGGTGGTCGAGCAGCGCGAGTCGCTGTCCTGGTTCGAGACCAAGCCGCTGTTCGGCTGGCGGATCCTGGTGCCGCGGACGAAGGACCAGGCCGGCCCGCTGATGGACCGGCTCCGGCGGTACGGCGCGATGCCGGAAGAGGTGCCGACGATCTCGGTCGAGCCGCCGCGCAACCCGCAGCAGATGGACAAGGCGATCCGCGGCCTGGTCGAGGGCAGGTACGAATGGGTCGCGTTCACCTCGGTCAACGCGGTCAAGGCGGTCCGGGAGAAGTTCGACGAGTACGGGCTGGACGCGCGGGCGTTCTCCGGCCTGAAGATCGCCGCGGTCGGCGACAAGACCGCCGAGGCGATCGGTGCCTGGGGCATCCGTCCGGACCTGGTCCCGTCCGGTGAGCAGTCCGCCGCCGGGCTGGTCGAGGACTGGCCGCCGTTCGACGAGGTGCTGGACCCGATCAACCGGGTGTTCCTGCCGCGCGCCGACATCGCCACCGAGACGCTGGTCGCAGGCCTGACCGATCTCGGCTGGGAGGTCGACGACGTCACGGCGTACCGGACCGTGCGGGCCGCCCCGCCGCCCGCGCCGACGCGTGAGGCGATCAAGTCGGGCAAGTTCGACGCGGTCGTGTTCACCTCGTCCTCGACGGTGCGCAACCTGGTCGGCATCGCCGGCAAGCCGCACTCGTCGACGGTGATCGCGGTGATCGGCCCGGCGACGCTGAAGACGGCCGAGGAGCACGGGCTGCGGGTCGACGCGATGGCCGAGACGCCGTCCGCGGAGGAACTGGCCGACGCACTCGCTCGATTCGGCGCCGACCGGCGTGACACCATGGTCGAGGCCGGTGAACCGGTCACCCGCCCGTCCGAGCGCCGCTCGGGCTCACGCAGGAAGAGCTAATCCCTTGTCTGGTGGTTTCCCGGAGGTCAGGCCGCGGCGGCTGAGGTCGTCGGCGGCGGTGCGCAGGCTGGTCGCGGAGACCACGCTGGAACCGCGGCAGCTGATCCTGCCGATGTTCATCCGGGAAGGCGCCCGCGAGCCGATCGCGATCAAGTCGATGCCGGGCGTCGTCCAGCACACCCGCGACACCGCGCGGAAGGCTGTCGCGGAGGCAGCCCAGCTGGGTCTCGGCGGAGTGATGCTGTTCGGCGTGCCTTCGGTGAAGGACGAGGTCGGGTCGGGTGCGCTCGATCCGAACGGGATCCTGAACGTCGCGATCCGGGACGCGGTGAGCGAGGTCGGCGACGCGTTGCTCGTGATGTCGGACCTGTGCCTGGACGAGTTCACGTCGCACGGACATTGCGGCGTACTGGACTCTGCTGGGCGGGTCGACAACGACGCGACGCTGGCTTTGTATGCCGAGATGGGCGTCGCGCAGGCTTCGGCGGGTGCGCATGTCGTGGGTCCGTCCGGGATGATGGACGGTCAGGTTGGTGCCGTGCGTACCGCTTTGGACGCTGCCGGCTTTGTCGACACCGTGATCTTGGCGTACTCCGTCAAGTACGCGTCCGCCTTCTTCGGTCCGTTCCGCGAGGCCGTGGACTCTTCGCTGCAAGGCGATCGCAAGACCTACCAGCAGGACCCGTCGAACGCCCGCGACGCCCTCCGCGAGGTCGACCTGGACGTGGCCGAAGGCGCCGACATCGTGATGGTCAAGCCGGCTTTGGCGTACCTCGACATCATTCGCCAGGTCCGCGACCACGTGAACGTACCGGTTGCCGCGTACAACATCTCCGGCGAGTACGCGATGGTGGAGGCGGCCGCCGCCAACGGCTGGATCGACCGCGAGCGCGCCATCCTCGAAACCCTGACGTCGATCCGCCGAGCCGGCGCCGACACCATCCTCACGTACTGGGCCACGGACGCCGTCCACCTCCTCAACCGCCGCTGAACCTCTGATTCATCGCCAAGGCTGTGGACAACTGCCGCCGCGGTGGGCCGGATGCGGGATACCCTCTGGGGCGAGTACCGATCGCTTGAGAGGAAGTGTTCGCCGTGCAGGATCAGCCATCGGGCGGGGGTTCGGAGCTGCCGGACGAGTTGGCGCCAGACCCAGACCTGCGCGCCGCCCGGAACGAGATCCACGCGGTGGCCGGCGGCATCCGCGAGGCCCTGGCCGCCGACGACCTGCTCATCGCAGCCGAAGGGGCGGAGAGGTGAGTACGCCGGCGCAGGAGCGGGCCTTTGTGCTGGCGGACTCGACGGTCAACGCGCTGACCGCGGCCCGGAACTCGCTGAGCTTTGCCGCGGATGCCGCGGACGAGGTCGACAACGTTCTCCGCAGGAGTGAGAACGACATCGACGACCTGCGCAGCCAGTCGAACCGGGTTCGGGACGCCGACGAGCCGTGGCGGCCGGTCCGGAACGCACAGGAGCTCGGGCAGGACGTGGACCGGCGGTTGCGGGGCGGGCGGCAGGGTCTCGAGGAGGTGCGCGATCACCTGGAGCAGAGCGCTCGGGCGATCGCGGCCGGCCGTTCGTTCCTCGCCGAGCTCGAGGAACTGCCCGGCCGGCGGAGTGCGACGACAGAGCAGTTGCGATACCGGCTGGAGAGCCTCGATCGCGCCGTACACGGAGCGGTTGCGGGCGTGGAACGGACCGACTGGCGGCTGACTGCCGCGCGCCGGAACGTCGAGCCGTTGTTCGAGGCGTCAGCGCACAGCGACGATCGCGCTCGGACCGCAGCCGTGATCAACGACGTCGGCGAGGACGTCGGCAGGGATGTCGGCCACGCCCGCGGCGCGATCAGGACCCTGCGCGAGGACCTCGACAACACGCGGCCGGACGCATTCAACATCGCCAAGGACACGTCCGACCTGGCGACCGCCATCCGCGCGGGTACGAATCCGACGCCTCAGTCCGCGCAGACGGCTCCCGGTGCCTTGGGTGAAGACCCCCGCATCGCCTGGGCCGAGGGCCGCGACATGGGTCAGGGTATCGACCGCTAGTCAGCGGTGGATGGTGTAGTCGGACTGGGCGAAGCCGGCTTTGAGGGTACGGGTGGCGTTGTGGGTGAGGACGATGTCCTTGTCCAGTTCGCCGAAGAGCCGGATGCCCGC
>WNGE01012645.1_pt1 | contig 11262 bp, 6 predicted proteins | sample 5400651 | NCBI WGS metagenome assembly WNGE01 (sample SAMN13153370, study PRJNA577476) | soil metagenome | isolation source: 60 cm soil or saprolite under grassland replicate 2 | place: USA:California | collected 2016-06-15 | reverse complement strand
ATGTACGCGGCTCCGAGAAAGAGGGAGGCGGGCAGCAGGTCGGGCCGGAGTCTCAGCGCGGCCTCGAGGCGAGGCACGGCCTCCCGGGGCCGGCCGGCCATGGACAGCGCCATGCCCAGGTTCAAGAGCACGCCCGGCTCGTCCGGCAGCGCTCGGGTGATCTCGGTGTAGAGAGCGGCCGCCTCGTCGAAGCGGCCCGCGGCCATCGCCTCCCTGCCCCTCCGGGCGGTGGCGGCCAGGTCGTCGGGAGACGGGCTGGCCGCGAGCGCGGCGCAGGCCAGGACGCAGGCTGCCCCCAGCCCGCCGGTGCACGCTCGGACGCGCACGCCTACTCGCTGCTTGGCGCCGGCGCCGGGGCCGGGGGCGCCGTGACGCTGAAGGGCTCGTGCAGCTCGAGGGACTTGCCCGACAGCTCGTCCTTGACGCGCATCACGATCTCGTAGTCGCCGGGGGTCGCGTCTCCGAGGGAGAAGCCGATCATGCGCGACAGCGATCCGGCCGAGGTCGGGTTGATGATGCTGGGGGCGTCCTGCGTGAAGAGCGCGCCGTCGCTCCGCCGGACCTGGTAGCCCATGGAGACCCGGGGCAGGCCCGAGGCCTCCAGCCGGGTCGCCCCGTAGACCTCGAGCTGGCAGAACAGGGAGGCCCCCTGCGCGAAGTCGCGTCGCGCCAGGACCGCCAGGCGGTCACCCGTCCGCCCGTCCTCCGTCTCCTCGCGGACGTCGCTCAGGACGGGGGTCGTGACGCGGAATTGTCCGAGGTCAGGGACCTCGAACTCGTGGACGACCGTCCCCATGCGACCCGTGACCTTGTCCCGCACCACGATCTTGGCCTGGTAACGCCCGGTGACCAGCTCGAACTCGCGGACGATCGGCAGCCAGGTGCGGGCGAGGCTCTCCCGGGTGGGGGGAGGAAGCTTGAGATCCACCTTCTGGTCGTAGCGGAAGAACTCCCCGGTCTCGCGGTTCGCCGCCACCATGAGGAATTGCAGCGCTCCCATCGAGCGGTCCTCCTCCTCCGCGAAGGCGAGGCTGCGAATGTCCACCTCGGCAGCCACCAGCACGTGCGCCCGGCCCAGGAGGGAGGCCTCCTCCCTCAGGAAGTGGGTCATCCGCAGCGGGATGTCGTCCACCTCGTACGGCGAGTCGAGGGCGTGCTGGAAGACGGGATCCCCGGGCTTGGTCGAGAGAGCCGCCTGCTCGGCGGAGGGGGCGTAGTAGCCCTTGCGGGCCCGGATCTGGATCCCCTTTCCGCCGCGGACCTTCACCTGGATCTTCCGGAAGGTGCCGTCGCGCGCCGCGTTCGTGGGGTTGTAGCCGATCAGGTAGTACACGCGAGTCTCGTCGGCGATGCGCTTGAAGCCGCTGCCCAGGTCGTTCGTGTTGCGAACGGTGAAGCCGCCGCTGTCCGCGGCCAGGGATTCCGAGCCCTCCGTGGCCTCGAACGACTCGGCGAAGGCGGAGCCGATGTCCTCCGGGGGGAGGGGGGCCGAGAACTCGGCGGTTATCGCGAGCGGCAACCCCTCCAGGCCGCGGCTGTTGACGAAGTAGATGGCCGTGTTCGCCCGCCGCGAGGCATCGACGAGGCGCTTGAAGAGGTCGATCTGGGGGTCGTAGATGAAGCCGTCCGAGACGAGGACGAGCGACTTGCGCCCCTGCACGTCGACGAGCGCCTGGAGCGAGCGCTCCAGCGCCTCGAGGGTGATCCGGTTGCGGGCGGCCACCCCGTAATAGAGCTCGGCCGCCCGGCCCGTCACGAGGGGGTCCTCCACCGCGCGGGGGCCGGTGACGTGCTGGCTCTGCTGGGTCGCGGTCATCACCCCGGCCGCCTCGAGGCGGCGCTGGACCCGATTCATCACCATCTCATCGCGGAAGACGTGGATGCGCATGGCTTCGTAATCGGAGATGCGGTCGCGCCCCGTGTCCGGGACCGCGCGGCCCGAGAGGCGCTTCACGAGATCGATCATCTCGTCGCGCCCCGCCTCCATGCGGGCGGTCCACCAGGTCCCACCCCCGGCGGCCACCAGGGTGACCCGGTCCCCCTCGCGGACGGCCGTCCTCAGGAAATCCGCCACCGCCGCCTTGGCCCGCTGGGCGGTGAAGGGGGCGAGGTGGATGTCGTCGAAGAAGATCACGAAAGTCCGTCCGGGACGCCGTCGCTCCTCTCGGGTGTTGGTGGAGACCTTGGGACGGGCGGTGGCCTTCGCGGCGGGGGCGGCCGCGACCTCGATGGCGTCGAAGCTCACGATCGCCTGCGCCACCCCGTTCTCGTAGACCTCGAGGTCCTCCTCCTTCAGGCCGGTTACGGGCTCCCCCTTCTTGTCAGTCACCACCACATCCACCGTGACCTGCTCGACCTGGGCGGGGAAGGTGGCCGGGGGCTCCTGGGACTTGGCCGCCTGGGGGAGGGCCCCATCCCCGGCAAGGAAGCCGCACAGGGTGAGGCCGATCGAAACAGTTCTTGCTGCCCTAGAGACCACGGGGAAAGTCTACGTCAAAAAAAACGGCGGGAGCGGGATCGTCCCGCACCCGCCGTCGAGCTGTCGGCCGGTCAGAATTCCAGGCGCGCGCCCAGGCGTATCTGACGCTCGTCGCCTTGAGCGCCCGTGATGGTCATGAACCCCGATGAGCCGACGTCCCCGTTGGGGTTGCGGAAGTGGGGCGTGTTGGTCACGTTGAAGGCCTCGACCCGCGCCTCCAGGCTGATCTTCTTGATGGGGAACTTGCGGAAGAGCGAGAGGTCGAGGTTCCCCCAGCCGGGTCCCCGCATGGTGTTGCGGCCCGTGTTGCCGAAGCGGACTTCCGTGACGGGGGCCCACGCGTTCGTGGCGTAGTACGGCTGGCCGGGACCGATCCCGCCCAGCTTGTTGGGACTTCCCACGAGGTCGGCCGTCTGGGCGTTCCCCGGCGCGTTCAGGGAGGCGCCGGAGGCGGTGACCGTGAACGGAGTGCCGGTGACGTAGCTGAAGATCCCGTTGACCGACCAGTCCTTCACGATCGCGTTGAGCGGGCTCGAGCCGTTCTTCCCGAAGGGCAGCTCGGCCACGAACCCGAGCTGGAACATGTGGGTGCGGTCGTAGCCGGCCGGGCCGTAGTTCTTGTAGAGGACGGTGGGATTGGGGTAGTCGAGGGTGGCCCAGGCGTCGTCGTCCTGCCGGTTCATCGCCTTCGACCAGGTGTAAGCCCCCTTGACGAACAGACCCTTGGTGAAGGGCCGGTTGAGCGCGATCTGCAGCGCGTGGTAGTTGCTGCTGAGGTAGCCGTCGAAGCGCCACAGGGCGCCCGTGCGACCGAACTTCTGGAAGAGAGGCTGGCCCGCCTGCCCCTGGCCCGCCGCCGCCGAGTTGATGTCGTAGAGGCCCATGAGCTGCGTCGTCTTGGTGCCCACGTAGGCGGTGGAGAGCGAGAAGTGCGCGGGCAGCCGCCGCTCGTACGTCATGTTCCAGGACTGGATGTAGCCGCGGTTGAGGTGGTCGTGATACGGCGAGCCCATGAGGGCCGAGGTCGGCAGATCCACCGCGCCTGAGTTGATGTCCGGTCCGGGGAAGAGGGGGATGCCCGAGGCGAGGGTCCCGAACGGCACGAAATCACTGGAGCCCACGAACGACTGGGCGATGATCGCCGGGTAGAAGCCGCGCAGCGGCCGCGAGAGCGGCATGGGGCTGACCGTGATGCCGTATCCGCCGCGGAGGACGTTGTCCTCTCCGATGCGGTAGGCGGCCCCGATCCGGGGCAGGAAGTTCGGGTGCTTGACCTGGATCCCCAGGTCCTCGGGGTTGCCCCCCTTGCCGCCGAGGAGCACCTTGTTGGTCGTTTCGTCGTAGAACTCGAGACCGCGGTCCGCGCGCTTCATGAGCGGGTACTTCTCCCAGCGCAGGCCAAGGCTGAGGGTCAGGTCCTTGTTGACCTGCCAGCGGTCGCGGAAGTAGGCGCCGTACTGCCACTCCCGGCCGGTCATGAGCTCGAACTGGACGGCCTTGGCGACGTAGGTCGTATTGCCGAGCAGGAACTGGGCGTAGGCGTTGAACTGGTCGGGTGAGCCATTCGGCCCCAGGGCGGTGGCCCCGCCGCTGAAATGGAGGGCCCCCCGGGGCCCTTCCCCGAGCTCCGGCTGCCAGTGGTTCAGCTCCAGCCGCACCACGTCGATGCCGAAGCGCACGTCGTGCTTGCCGGTGGTCCAGGTGAGGTTCGTGGAGACGTTGTAGCTCCGGTCGTGGCGGTAGAGCGGGTTCCAGCCGTCGACCCCACCGTAGGGCTCGTAGCCGGACACGTAGAAGGCGGGCATCCCCGACGTCCGCGGATCACCTCCGCTGAGACCGGCGCCGTTGGTACCCGGGATGTGGAATATGTCCGTGCCGAAGTTCGTGCCGACGTCGGGGGGAATGCACTCCTGATCGAAGCGCGTCAGGCCGGCGGTTCCGTCGAGCACCACAGTCGGGGAGAGCGTCCAGGTGGTGCCGAGGGTGGCGAGCTTGACCTTGGTGTCTCCGATGCCGGACCCGTCGCCGAAGCCGTAACCGCCCGCCCCGCCGCTCTGCGGGTTGCCGAGCCACATGTCGGACGTCACGGTCGCGTTCATCTGGCTGTACTTCGCCCAGACCTGGGTCGCGGAGCTGACGTTGTAGTTGAGCTTCACGTCGACGTTGTTGCGCTTCAGGTCGATCGGCCCGGTGGCGCTGTAGTTGCCCGAGGTCCCCGGCTTGTTGGGCGCGGGGAGGCGGTCCTGGAGGGCTTTCGCGATCGGGCTGATCCGATTGGCGGGGATGATGTCCCCCGGGAAGGGCGTGCGGCCCGAGCCGTCGGGGTTGCCCGAGGCGGGGTCGTAGATCGTGGTCCCGAACGCGCTGAAGTCGCCGGCGCGCATGGCCGCCGTGGGGACGGTGCTCGTGCGCGTGTTGGCCGTCTTCTCGTACGTCCCTTCCCAGCCCGCGAAGAAGAACAGCTTGTTCTTGACGATGGGACCGCCCAGGGTAACCCCGTCGATGTTGCGGTGGCTCTTGAATGCCTCGGCGTCCCGCGGCCCGTTGTTGAAGAAGTTGCGCGCCCGCAGCCCCTGGTCCTCGTGCAGGGCGAACCCGGAGCCGTGGAACTCGTTGGTGCCCGACTTGGTGAGCACGCTGACCGCGGCCCCGCCCGCCATCCCCTGCTCGGCATCGAAATTGTCCGTCGAGATGTTGACCGTGTACACCGTCTCCGCGGGCGCCACGTAGACCGCGTGGTGCGGGAGCCAGATGAACACGTTGACGGTGCCGTCGAGCCGGGTGTTGTTGTTGTTGCGCGCGGTGCCGTTGACGTTGGTGGTGAGCGCGCGGCCGGGGGTGTCGGTCACGGCGTTCTGGAACCCCGCGGGCGTGGTCCCGGGCACGAGGTTCAGGAGCGTCTGGTAATTGCGGTAGTTCCCGAGAGGCAGGCTCGCGATCTCCTTGGCCTTCAGCTCGGCGGTCACCGAGCCCGAGTCGGTCTGGAGGAGCTTCTGCTCCGACTGGACGGTGATGGCCTCGGTGAGCTGTCCCACCTCCAGCCCGACGTCCACGCGGCTGACCGCGTTGGCCGAGACCGGCACGTTCTCCTTCACGGACTCCTTGAATCCCGTGAGGGTGACCCGGACCGTGTAGGTTCCGGGCTGCACGTTGACGAATCGATAGGTGCCGTCACTGGTGGTGGTGCCCTCGCGGGCCAGGTTCGTTTCCTTATGGATGATGGTCACGGCCGCACCGGGTACCGCGGCCTTGGTATTGTCGGTCACGTTGCCGACGATGCTGCCGTAGAGCACCTGCGCGTCGCTCCGACCGGCGAGCGCTCCGAAGAGGAGCGCGACGGCGAGCGCCGCGTGCAGCGCAGGCCGCGCCGGTCTACGCCCGTCGAGCCATTTCATCATTCCCTCCCCTTAGACTCTCGTCTCCGAGGGACAGGCGGGAGGAGGCGGGCGCCAGGGAGGGTCCGAGTCGCCGTTCGGCTTCCCTGGGAATGGCAAGCCCCCTTTGCCGGTGGCCTGCAACCAACTGCCAAATCCCCTTCAGAAAGCGAAAAGTTGAGGCAACCCTACAGCACCCGTCCGCCCGAAGTCAACAGACGCGTTAGTCCCTATAATCAGGCTCGTCGGAGGCGATCTATGGCGAAGGCATTGCTCGTACTGCTCCTGATCGTGCTGGCCGCGGTCGGGGCCCTCTATTGGTGGTTGTACCGGCCGCATGAGGAGGCGCTGGACGCCTCCCGCCAGCAGGCCGCGGCCGACGTCCGGGAGATCTCGACCTTGCGCGGCCGGGTGGCCGACCTCGAGAGCATTCGCGACCAGCTCCAGAAGACGAGCACCGAGCTCCAGGAGAAAGTGGCGGAGAGGGAGAAGGAGCTGGCCGCCCTCCGGTCCACCCAGGACGAGCTGCAGGGGGAGCTGAAGGAGGAGATCGCCAACCACCAGGTCCAGGTGCAGCGGATCCGGGACCAGCTCAGCGTCGACATGGTGGACGAGGTGCTCTTCGACTCCGGGGAGGCCGACCTCAAGCCGGCCGGGGTGGAGGTGCTGAGGAAGGTCGGGACGGTCTTGAAGAAGGCGACCAACCGCCGTATCGAGGTGCAAGGCCACACGGACAACGTCCCCATCCGGGGCGCCCTCACCAAGCGCTTCGCGACGAACTGGGAGCTGTCCGCGGCGCGGGCGATCAACGTGGCCCGCTACCTCCAGGACGAGGCCCGGGTCGACCCCGCGATGCTCTCGGCCGCCGGGTACTCGGAGTACCGCCCGAAGGCGTCGAACGACACCGACGCGGGCCGGCGGCAGAACCGCCGCATCGAGATCCTGCTGGGCCCCCTGCTCCCGGTGCGGAAGGCCGAGGTCCGGTAGGGCCTCCTGAGCGACCTCGAGGGGCGCGCGCGCGCCGCGATCGAGGCAGCCCCTGCCGCCGACCCCGAGCAGGTCGACGGCCGGCCGGCCGAGGCCGTCTACGCCGACCGGCTGGAGGCGTGAGTCCGGCGTCTGGCCGAGGGACCCAGCCTCGCCCTGAGGCTCGCCGCCCGCGGGCAGCACCTGGAGACCTATTCGTAGCGCAGCGCGCGGATGGGATCGACTCGGCTGGCCCGCCGTGCGGGAATGAAGCCGGCCAGGGCCGCCGCCAGGCCCAGGCTCAGGACCGCGAGGCCGAGGGTGAACGGGTCGGCGAAGTGCACCCCGAAGAGCTGGCTCCGCGCGTAGCGCGCCAGGGCGAGGGTCGCGGGAAGACCGACCACGAGGCCGATTCCCACCAGCAGCAGGGCCTCGCGCAGGACCAGCCAGACGACGTCCCCCCCCAACGCGCCCAGGGCCATGCGGATTCCGATCTCCCGGGTGCGGCGAGCGACGTTGTAGGCCATGACCCCGTAGAGGCCCACGCTCGCGAGCAGGGTGGCCAGGAGCCCGAAGGCCGCGGAGAGCCCGGCGATGAGCCGCTCGATGAGGAGGGAATCGGTCACGCGCTGCTCCATCGTCCGCACTCCGTAGAGCGGAAGGTGCGGGTCCAGCTTCCGCACCCGGTCGCGCGCGAGGGAGACCAGGGTTTCCGGAGGGAGGGTCGTGCGCACGTAGACCGTCATGTCCCCCACGAACCGGCTCGCCAGGTAGGGGATGAACATCTGGACGGGGATCTCGTCCCGGAGGGTCGTGTACTTGATGTCCTTGATCACGCCCACGATCTCCATGTCCGTGGGCGTCCCCGGATCGGTGCCGAAGCCCACGCGCCGGCCCAGCGGATTCCCCTCGCCGAAGAAGCGGCGCGCGAACTTCTCGTTGACCACGACCACCCGGGGCGTCCAGTCGTCGTCGCCGCTCCGATGCTTGATCTGCTCCGTGTCCTGGACCGTGAAGTCCCGCCCGGCGACGAAGGGAACGCCCAGGGCCGTGAAGTAGCCCGGACCGATCGAGTTCATGAAGGCCTGGGTGTTCTCCTCCGGCCCTCTCACGTGGCCCTCGACGGTCACCCCGCTGTCCCACTCGTTGTCCTGCAGGATGCCGACGCTGGCCAGGCCCACCGCCTTCACCCCGGGCAGCGCCCCCAGCTCCTCCGTGAGCTGCTTGTAGAAGACCTTGCTCTGATCGACCTTGTAGGCGTTCAGCGAGGGGTCGAGGTTGAAGGCCAGGAGCCGCTCGGTGGGGAAGCCGGGGCCCAGCCGGCGCAGGTTCAAAAGGCTCCGCACGAAGAGGCCGGCCCCCACGAGCAGGAGCAGGGAGAGCGCGACCTGGGCCGCGACCAGGGCCTTGCGGAAGCGGGCGTGGCGCGGTCCGCCGGCCAGGGCGCCCGCCTGGTCCTTCGAGAGCTTCAGCGACGCGGCGTCCGGCGGGAGGAGTCCGAAGACCATCCGGTCGGTGGCGTAGGCCATCCCTGCCCCGGCGATCGCGCCCAGGACCGCGAGCACGAGGCTCTCCACCAGGAGCAGCCGCACGATGCGGCGGCGGGTCGCGCCCAGGGCCAGCCGCACCGCGATCTCCTTGTCGCGAGCGGCCGCGCGGGCGATGAGGAGGTTTGCCACGTTGGCGCAGGCGATGAGCAGCACGCCGCCGGTCAGGCCCATGAGCAGGAGCAGAGGAGTCTCGAGCTGGCGCCTCAGGTACGACCGGCCCTGGCCGCCGGGCAGGACGTCGAGGACGTTGCGAAGGAAGGCCTCGCGGGCCTCGACTGAGGCGTTCCGGAAGGCGGCCTCCTTGACCTCCATCTCGAGCACGCCCTTGAAGAACGGCTGCAGGGACGCCTTCGCCTGGGCCAGGGTGACCCCGGGCTTGAGCCGCCCGAAGGCGTTGACGAAGCGCCATCGCCGATCCTTGAGCGCGTCCCAGAGCGGCGTCATCTGGGCCTTCATCATCATGGGCACGAAGACCTGGGGGACGAACTCGAGCTGGACCCCGTCGAAGCCCGCCGCCGCCACTCCGAGGATCGTCATGTCGTGCCCGTTCAGGATCAGCGTCTTCCCCACGACGCTCGGGTCGGCGGCGAAGCGGGTCCTCCAGTAGTCGTGGCCGAGGACGACCAGCGGATGCCCGCCGGGCGTCTGGTCCTCTTCGGGAGTGAACGTGCGCCCGAGGACCGCCCCCACGCCCAGGACCGGGAAATACGTCCCCGACACCAGCTCGGCCGACACCCGCCCGGTCTGGCCCCCGAAGCTCAGGCTCACCGAGGTGGGAAACCGGCAGAACATGCCGCTGAAGACCCGGTTGTTCTTGCTGAGGTCCTCGAACAGCGGGTAGGAAATGGCGTTCCCTCCCCAGTTGCTCCCGTAGTGGCTGCCCACCATCGTGAGAAGGGCGATCCGCTCCGGCTCCCGGACCGGCAGCCGCCGGAGCAAGACCTGATCCAGCAGGGTGAAGATGGCGGTGTTGGCCCCGATCCCCAGGGCCAGGGAGAGGACGGCCACCACGGTGAAGGGCCGGGACTTGCCGAGCCCGCGGAGGGCGAAACGGAGATCCTGGGCGAGGCTACCCATGCGCCTGAGACGCTCGGGAGGGTCCCAAGGTTGCCTTTGAAACCGGGCGCTCCTTCTCTCCCGCCGAACCGCCGAAGACCATGGGCTACGCCACGTTGGTTACTTGATGTCTGGCACGATGATGCTATGATGTTCCGGTGCGAACGACTCTCACTATCGATCCGGATGTCGCGGAGGCCCTGCGGAAGAGGGCCCACCGCACTCGAAAGCCCTTCAAGCAGGTCGTGAACGAGGCCTTGCGCGCCGGGCTCGTCGCGCAGGAGGCTCCGCCGGTGCGCCGCTATCGGCTCAAACCGGTCTCGCTGGGCGGCGTCGCCCCCGGCATCGATCTCGACCGCGCCCTCCGTCTCGCCGACGCGCTGGAGGACGATGCGCTCGCGCGGAAGCTCGAGCTGCGGAAGTGATCCTCGTCGATGCGAACCTGCTGATCTATGCCGTCGACTCCGACTCGGCACACCACGGGAAGGCCCGGCGCTGGCTGGAAGACGTGCTTTCCGGGACGACGCCGGTCGGGCTCGCGTGGGTCGTGATCCTGGCGTTCCTCCGGATCACAACGCGACCGGGTATCCTGAAACGACCGCTCGGCCCGGAGGACGCGATCGCGTTCGTCGATTCGTGGCTTGCCCAGCCCTACGTGCAGGCCCTTGGACCAGGGGACGGCCACTGGGCTGTTCTGCGCCAGCTACTCCGCGGCGTCGGTACCGCCGGCAACCTGACTTCGGACGCCCACCTTGCCGCGATGGCGGTGGAACGGGGCTCTGACGTGTATTCGACGGACGGAGACTTCGTCCGTTTTCCCGGCGTACGCCACGTAAACCCACTCGTGAAGTGAAGTAACGATTCGCCACCTCGTCCCGATGCCACGAGACCCGTCTACATCGCCCGCTCCCCTCCTGGTCCGAGCCGTCCTGGCCTGCGTGCTGGGCCTCGCCCCGGGCTGCCGGCGCGGCGGGGGGCCGCCCTATAGCCCGGCCGAATCCCTGAAGACGGTGCAACTCGAGCCGGGCTTCCGGATCGAGCCCTTCGTCACGGAGCCGGCGATCGCCAGCCCGGTGGCCATGGAGTTCGACGAGCGGGGCCGGCTCTTCGTCGTCGAGATGCCCGGCTACCCGCTCGACACCCGGCCCACGGGCCGGGTGAAGCTGCTGGAGGACCGCGACCACGACGGCCGCTACGAGCACGTCACGGTCTTCGCGGACGGCCTGGTGCTTCCCACCGGGGTGATGCGCTGGAAGAACGGCATCCTGGCCACGGCCGCCCCCGACGTCTGGTACTTCGAGGACACGGACGGCGACGGGCGGGCCGACGTGAGGAAGCGCGTTCTCACGGGGTTCGCGTTCACCAACCCCCAGCACACGGTCAACGGGCCTGTCTACGGCCTCGACAACTGGATCTACCTGGCCCACGAGGGGCCGGCCGAGGCGATCGTCTTCAAGGACAAGTTCGGCGATCGGGGTAGCGGCATCCGGTTCCCGGACCGGAACGAGGTCGCGTCCGTCGATCCCAACGGTCACGGCATCCGCTTCCGTCCGGATCGCGCCGAGCTGGAGACGCTCGCGGGAAGGTCCCAGTTCGGCCACGCTTTCGACGAGTGGGGCCACTACTTCACCCTCGACAACTCGAACCACGCCCGCCACGAGGTGATCGCCGCCCGCTACCTGAAGCGCAACCCCGACCTGGCGCTCCGCTCGGCCATGCAAGACGCCTCCGACCACGGCTCGGCGGCGACCGTGTACGCCATCACCCGCCACGCCGAGTTCGAGATGCTGAGCGAACCGGGCCAGTTCACCTCCGCGTGCAGCTTGACCTTCGTGCC
>WNGE01014908.1_pt1 | contig 11264 bp, 17 predicted proteins | sample 5400651 | NCBI WGS metagenome assembly WNGE01 (sample SAMN13153370, study PRJNA577476) | soil metagenome | isolation source: 60 cm soil or saprolite under grassland replicate 2 | place: USA:California | collected 2016-06-15 | reverse complement strand
GCCGCGGCCATGCAGAGGGCGTTGTTCGCTACGTCATTTAGACGCCGTACCCGGTCGTTTCCCTCCTGGGTGGGGACTGGCGTGCGCTGGTCACTCACTGCTCGGCCTCGGCGGCGGTCGACCTCGCGATTTCCTGGCGGCACCAGTCCTCTGCCTGGCTCAGGGTGAGCACGCCCGACGTCTCAAGCCGGAAGCCATCCCGGTACAGCTCGGGCTCGCCGACGAGCACGTAGTAGCGGTCATCCGCGTCGACGATCTTGACCAGCGCGCAATTCAGCCCCGCCAGGTCACGGCTCAGCGCGGACTCGCGGTCGTGGATCTCGGTCATGTCGTTCCTTTCGTTTCGCCGCCCGGTGGGGCGGGAGCCTTTCCCCGGCGCACAGCTCCCGTGCCTACGCGAACAGCGCCTGGGCCTCATCGCGAACAGCGCCTGGGCCTCATGCTTGCTGTCCGTCTGCGCGGCCGGCCAGAGCAGCCGCCCGGCCTACGCCGGGCCCGCGGTGATGCGGACTTGCTTGCCAGCGGCGGTGAGCACCTGCCCGTGCTTCTGGTTCAGGAAAGGACTTCCAGCTCAACTGTGAACAGTTCCAGGGCCTGGTAAAGCTGATCATGGCTGGCCTTCTGAGCAGCGTCGTAGGCGGCTCAAACGCCCGGCGGCATGGACGCCACCAGCGAGGCTGCGTTCCTCCCGCTCCGGCTGCCTTCCGAGCGTAGTCCTCGGACCAGCGGTGCTGCTCCTGGTGCCAGGGCTCAAACCAGGGCTGGCTGCGCCACCAGTCCGGTCCCCTGGCCTTGGCCAGGGCGAGCATCCAGGTTCCTTCCGGGTGTTCGTGATAGAAGGTCCGGTCCGGGTGCCTTACTTGCTGGGCTTGGGTACCTGACAGGAGATCTTCGTATTTACGCCGACGTAGTTGGGTCCGTGCCGCGATTCACGCCACGGGTGGCGCTACGCCTGACTGGAGCGTCGGCGCGGTGGGAAGCGTAGCGTGGAGCCCCTCGCTGTCTCCTGCTGAACCAACCACCCGCGGCGGATTCGCATTATTGAGTCCACGTACGCGCTCGGGCCGATCCGATGCGAGGTCTGCGGTGGGCACTTCAGGCCTTCAGCGAGCGCCACTACGTGGCCGGTCATGCGGTGATCCATCACGATCTGGCGAACCTGGGCTACGACGTCGCCCAGGGCCTGTCCAACGGCGCGATCTGGGCGCTGATCGCGATCGGGTACACGCTCGTGTACGGGATCATCGAGCTGATCAACTTCGCGCACGGCGACGTGTTCATGATCGGCTCCTTCACGTCGGTGGGCCTGTGGGGGGTGTTCGGGCTCGGGCTCACCACCAGTGCCCTGGGACTGACCTGGGGGCTGCTGGCGACGCTGATCATCGCGATGATCGTGACGGGGTCGCTGAACGTCCTGATCGAGCGGGTCGCCTACCGCCCGCTGCGGAACGCGCCCAAGCTCGCCGCGCTGATCACGGCCGTCGGCTTCTCGTTCATCCTCCAGAACGTGGGCCTGCTCTGGCGCGGCGGCTCGCCGCAGAGCGTGCCCGACCTCATCCACGTGCAGCAGACGGTGCTCACCATCGCCGGCGTGCCGATCCAGCGCGGCTATATCCTCGCGTTCGCGGTGATGATCCCGCTCGTCTTCGCGCTGGGCTGGTTCATCAGCCGCACCCGGGCCGGCCGGGCGATGCGCGCGACCGCCCAGGACCCGGAGGCCGCCCGCCTGATGGGCATCAACGTCAACGCCACGATCTCGCTCACGTTCCTGCTCGGCGGCATGCTGGCCGGCGCGGCCGGGCTGGTGTACGCGCTTTACCAGACCAACGTCTGGTTCTTCCAGGGCTTCAAGGCCGGGCTGATCGCGTTCACGGCGGCGGTGATGGGCGGGATCGGCAACGTCCGCGGCGCGGTGCTCGGCGGGCTGATCATCGGCGTCATCCAGGCGCTGGCCGACGCGCGGATGGGCCCGCAGTGGACCGAGGCGGTCGTGTTCGCCTACCTGATCGCCATCATGATCCTGCGCCCGCGCGGGCTGCTCGGTGAGGAGACGAGGGAGGCGGGATGAGCGAATGGCGCGCGCGCCTCCGCCAGTGGCGCGAGGCCGTGGCGGAGCGGCTCCCGCCGTGGTGGAACCGCGCGCTGGCCGGGGTGGTCATCGCCATCGGGATCGTGCTGCCGTTCTTCTTCCCGCCGACCAGCGGGTTCATGAACGCGACGATCATCGCGGTCACCTACGCGGTGATGGCGCTGGGCCTGAACGTGGTGGTCGGCTTCGCCGGGCTGCTCGATCTCGGGTACGTCGCCTTTTACGCGCTCGGCGCGTACTCGCTCGGGTGGTTCGGCTCCGGGTTCTTCTTCAAGGCCCGCGTCCACGTACTCGTCTCGCCCGTCCAGCGCACGCTGGCCGGCGTGCATCTCAACTTCATCCTGATCCTGGCCGGCGCCGCGCTCATCTGCGCCCTGGCCGGGATGCTGATCGGCCTGCCGACGCTTCGGCTGCGCGGCGACTACATCGCGATCGTCACGCTCGCGTTCGGCGAGATCATCGGCGTGGTCGCTGTCAACGGCCAGAGCGTCCCCGTCGGCGGCGGCATGACGCTGACCGCGGGCAACCTCGGCATCAGTGCCGTCGACCAGCCGTACTTCCCGGGGATCGGCCAGTTCAACCTGCTGGACCTGAGGCCGTGGTACTGGCTGATCCTCGCCATCCTGCTCTTCGTCCTGTTCGTCAACCTGCGCCTGCGCGAGTCCCGGCTCGGCCGAGCCTGGATCGCGCTGCGCGAGGACGAGATCGCGGCCGTGTCGATGGGTATCCCGCTGGTGAAGACGAAGCTGCTCGCGTACTCGATCGGCGCCGCGTTCGGTGGCATGGCGGGCGCCTTCTTCGGCACGTATTACACGGTGGTCAACGCCGGCCAGTTCCAATTCGGGTTCTCGATCTTCATCCTCGCGATGGTGATCATCGGCGGGCTGGGCTCGATCTGGGGGGCAGTGGTGGGGGGGCTCGCGCTCGGCTACATCAACAACTACCTGATCCCGGACGTCCTGAACGACCTGCCCAGCAAGTTCGGGCTGAACTTCCAGCTGACCCAGGTGGAGTTCGGGATCTTCGGGTTCCTGCTGGTGATCATGATGCTGCTTCGGCCGCAGGGCCTGATCCCCGAGCGGCGGCGCCGGCTGGAGCTCACGGCCAAGATCGCAGCGGAGGACGCCCAGCTCGCTGAGGTGCCGGGTACCGCCCCGGGTCCGTCATGAGCCAAGTCGATGCTCCGGCGCCGCCGGCCGCCGCGGTCCTGCGGGCGGAGCACGTCACGAAGAGGTTCGGCGGGCTCGACGCCGTCAAGGACATCTCGATCGACGTTCCGCAGTATTCGATCGTGTCGCTCATCGGGCCGAACGGCGCCGGGAAGACCACCTTGTTCAACATGCTGACCGGGCTGTACCGGCCGACCGAGGGGAGCATCTACCTCGGCGAGCGGGACATCACCCGTACCCGCCCCGACGTGATCACCGCACACGGTGTCGCGCGGACCTTCCAGAACATTCGCCTGTTCGGCGCGATGACGGCCACCGAGAACGTGATGATCCTGCAGCCGCCCCGGGTCCGCCGCGAGGAGCGGGAGACGCGCGCCCGTGCTCGCGAACTGCTCGCCTACGTCGGCCTGCACGAGACCGTCTTCGACCGGCTCGCCTCTCAGTTGTCGTACGGGGACCAGCGGCGGGTGGAGATCGCGCGGGCGCTGGCGTCCGAGCCGAGGGTGCTGCTGCTCGACGAGCCGACCGCCGGCATGAACCCTGACCGTGCGTGAGAACCTGGACCTGGGCGCCCACCGGCGGCGCGGCTCCGGCATCGCCGCCGATCTCGACCGCATCTACGAGCTGTTCCCCCGGCTCAAGGAGCGCGAGCGCCAGAAGGCCGGCACGATGTCCGGCGGTGAGCAGCAGATGCTGGCGATCGGGCGGGCCCTGATGGCGAGGCCGAAGCTGCTGATGCTCGACGAGCCGTCGCTCGGGCTTGCCCCGGTCCTGGTGCAGCGGATCTACGAGACCATCGGCGAGATCAACCGCTCCGGGGTCGCCATCCTCCTGGTCGAGCAGAACGCCAACTACGCGCTCGAGGCCGCCGGCAGCGGCTACGTGCTGGAGACCGGGCGGGTGGTCCTGGCCAACGACTCGGCCAGCCTGCGCAACGACCCCGAAGTCCAGAAGGCGTACCTGGGAACATGACCAGCTATCCAGCACACGTTACGATCACCGAGGCTGCGATCGGCGGCAAGGTGCTGCTCTTGCTGTTCGTGTGGCTGATCTCGGGATCCGCCGGGGCGTAGCTGTCAGAGCGCAAGGGCTACGGCGAACGGGCCGGTCTGACGCTGGGCCTGCTGCTCTCGGCCCTGGGGCTCCTGATCGTCCTGCTGCTGCCCGGGCGCCCCGGCTCGAAGTGGCGAGTCGATGGGTGGCTGCCGCGGCGGCGGCGCACGCTTTGAGCCTGTGAGGAGCTCAAAATCCGGCGGGACGGACGGTGAGCTGATGCTGATGCCGCCCGCACGTGGTCAGCGGGTTGCGGTGGCCAGTCGCAGGCCGAAGCCCCGGCAGGAACGCGATGAAGGAGACACCGATCTTGGGTTGAACAGGTTGGCAGGAGCCCGTTGGGATACACCCGTCCTCAGTCGGCCCGGCCCTCGGTCAGGTCGGCCGGCTTACCGGACTTGGTGATGGCGCTGCTGGGGCCTGGCGTGCATGCGGTGGAAGATCCCGATGCTGCTCTCGACTGAGAGGATCTGTTCCATGCCTGAGCATCGCCGCAAGTTCAGCCCACAGTTCAAGGCTGAGGCCGTGCAGATGGTGATCTCGACCGGTAGCCGATCGCGGAGGTCGCCCGGAATCAGGCTGGTGGGCGACATCACCTACCTCAAGACCGGTGAGGGCTGGCTGTATCTGGCCACCGTGATCGACCTGGCTACTCGTATGGTGACCGGCTGGCAGCTCGCCTCGCACATGCGCACCAGCCTGGTCACCGACGCCCTGGCGATGGCTATCAGCCACGGCCACGTCGCACCCGGGGCGGTGTTCCACAGCGACAGGGGGCGCGCAATATACCTCCGCCGAGTTCGCCCGGTTCTGCCAGGCGAACAGCGTGCGTACCAGCGTCGGCCGTGGAGGCCCTCCGCCAGCACGCCTACAAGCTGACCGACCGGCACCTGGAGGAGCTTGCGCAGGCGGGCTGGACCGATGGCCAGGTCTTCGAGCTGACCGTCGCCGCGGCGTTTGGGGCGGCCAAGCGGCGGCTGGATGCCGGGCTTGCCGCGCTCGGCGAGGCCGCGGGGTCTCGCCCGCCGGCCGGGGAGGGATGAGGGATGCGGCTGGCAGCGGTCAGGCGAGGCAACCGCTGGCCGAACCGCCTGCTCATCCGGCTGGTCGAGAAGGCGGCCAGGATGGAACTGCCGGACGTGACACGGACGATGAGCTACCGCTCTGGATTCTTCGGCGGGCCCTACGCGGCGTTGCTGCACTCGCTGATGCGAGGCCCGTCGGAGTGGACGGTCGGCGAGCGCGAGCTGCTGGCCGCCTACACCTCCTACTTGAACCAGTGCCCGTTTTGAACGGGCGCTCACGGCGCGGTCGCGTCGACGGTTCTCGGAGATGAGATCACCAAAGCGGTATTCGCCGACCCCGGCACGGCGCCCATCGCGGGAAGGCTCAGGGCCGCCCTGGGACTGGTCCGGAAGCTGACGCTCGCACCTGAGGAGGTCGGCGCCGACGACCTCCAGACGATCCTGAGTGCCGGCGTGAGCGAGGACGCCGTCAGGGACGCGGTCTACGTGTGTTTCGCGTTCAACCTGATCGACCGCGTCTCCGATGCGCTCGGCTTCGACCTCATGGACGAGAAGGGATACCGACGGGGCGCACGGGTCCTGCTCAGGGTCGGGTACAAGCTTCCGGCACCGCTCAGGCTGCTGGCCCGGAACCCGGCCTGGTAAGCCCCGCACTCCCCAACCTGACCAGGCAGCGGCAAGACGCCGCCGAGGCGCCATAACGGGCGCATATGCTGCACACCCCGGGATCAATCCATCACCTGAGTCGGCGCGCGGAATCGGCAACTGCGCGATCTCGCAGGCGGGTGGCGCTCGGCGACCGCTCACCGACTGTGATAGCTACCCCCTGCCTGGCATGCTGCTGTTAGCGTGCAGCTCGCGGGAGTTGCGCGCAGTTGGGTTTTACGAGCAGGTGCACGATTGAGGTTGGGTCGTGCTGGCCTGGCGGGCTGGCCTGCATGTGATCAGCGCGTGGCGGCACGGTCGGAGACCAGCCCGGCGATGGCCAGGGCGGTCTGCGGGAAGTGGTCGCGGCGTCCGAGGTAGCGTTGCAGTGGTCTCCATTGCTTGGGTTCGGCGATGGCGTGCTCGATGCAGATCCGCTGCGAGGACTGCTGGTGCCGTTGCTGTTCCCAGCGGGCGGTTTCTTCGGGTGGGGCGTCCTTGCTGGGTTTCTTGGGCGGGGCGCTGACCTGGCCGTGGAAGTCACGGGCCAGGCCCTGATACCCGGCGTCAACCTCGGCCTGGACATCGGGATGGCGCCGCAGCAGGTCTTCGATGCCTTCGGTGCGCAGTGCGGTGGTGTCGTGCGTCCGGCCGGGCCGGAACGCGCCCAGCCACAGCAGCTGGCCTTCCCCATCGCTGACCGCGGTGGCCTTGATCGTGTTCTGCTTCTTCTTACCGGACACAAACGCCCGTCGGCCTGGCCGGTTCGCGGCGGGGCGGCGCACCTGCACCTCGGTGCCATCGACCCGCAGCGTGACTCCTTCGGCAGCGGCGTAGGCGAACACATCGGCCAGGGTCTGCAGCCGCAGCCCGAGCTGGCCGGGCACGGCGAACCCGCGGGCGGCCAGCAGCGGCCGGATCTCCCCAACGGCCCGGGTGATAGTGGAGCGGTGGACCCCGTAGAACACCGCCAGCGCGGCGTGCGGGAGCTGGAACCGCAAAATGACCAAGGTGGCGGTTACCCGGTCGGCAAACGGCAGGTCATGACCGGGGCCCGCTCCTTCGGCGCGCAGCCGCGGGTGCCCACGCCGGGCTTGCAGCAGCGACTCCTGCTGCGCTACCCACACCGGGGCGAGCTCCTCGATCAGCGTGCCCAGCTTGCGGCGGCCGATCCCGGTGCAGATACGATGCGACAAGGCCGCACGGGCCCATCTTGACTTCACACCTTGATCGTTCCGCGCGGCCGCTCACGTTCCCGGGACCGACACGCCTTAGCGCGGCGGGTCGGTTGTGTACAGCCGCATCTGGATGCCGTCGGGGTCGTGGACGGCGACGACGTCCCCCTGGTGGCCATGCATCACCGGCCCGTAGGGGACGCCGAGGGCGTCCAGGTGGGCCAGCCAGGCGTCCAGTTCGGCGCGGCCCGGGACCGCCAGTGCCAGCGGGTCGAAGCCTGCCAGCGCGGCGGTCCGGTCCCGGTCGCAGCGCAGCCCCAGCCGCAGGCCGCCTGGGTGGGACAGGCCGGCACCCATGAGCGTGCCGTCCTCGACGAAGTCCAGCTCGGGCTGGAACCCGAGCACGCGGCAGTACCAGTCGCGGCTGGCCTGGACGTCTGCGACAGGCAGCTTGACGTGGTGGATGCCGCACAGCCGGGGCTGGGGCCGTGGTGTCGTGGACATGAACCTGCTCCCTTTGGGTGCGGGTGGGGATGGCCGCCAGGCGTGCGCCGGGGTCAGCCGGACGGCCCGGCCGGTGCGGGCGGGGCAGTTGCGGTCTGGGCGCCTGCGCCGGGCTGGCCATGGGCCCCGCCGGCCGCTGGCCCGGGAACGTAGTCGTGGCCGTACTTTGGCGCCAGGGCCAGCAGCGCGGGCACGTCGGGCGGTTGCGGGTCGGGCAGCGTCCGCTGGCTGGCCGGCCGGCCCGCCTCGGCGACGAAGCGCTCGAACCCGGCCGGGGTGTTGATCGTCAGCACCCGACACGGTCCGGCCGCGGCCACCGTGAAGGCGTGCGGGATGCCGCGGGGCAGCAGGACGAACGAGCCCGGCGTCGCGGTCCACGTCTGCTCGCCGCAGGTCACCGTCATCTGGCCCTCGAGCACGTAGAACGCCTCGTCCTCGCGGTGGTGCAGATGGGGCGGCGGGCCGAAGCCGGCCGGGCAGAGCGCCTCCACCACGCTGAGCGCGTCGTTGGTGTCGCGCCCGCTGGCCTTGACGGTCATCAGCGTGTCCATGAACCAGATCGCCTCGCCCTGCCCGGTGGCGAGGTGCTGGCCGGCGTGGATGGTCATGGCAACCTCCTTCTAGGCTGTCACTATAGAGTGACACTATAGTGTGGTAGGATAGCCGCATGAGCGAACTTGTCAACTCCCCCGACCCGCCGACCCGACCCGCGCCCATCAGGCCAAGCGCAACCCGGACACCGCGACGGCCCAAGGCACAGGCGACCCGACGCCGGATCCTGGACGCGGCCGGCCGGCTGTTTGTCGAGCAGGGCTACGTGGCCACCACCATCGAGGCGATCGCCAGCCAGGCCGGCGTCGCCGTCCCCACCGTCTACCTGGCCTTTGGCACCAAGCGCGCGCTGCTAGTAGAACTGCTGGACATCGCTGCCGTCGGCGACGAGGAGCCCGTCGCGGTGTTGGAGCGACCCTGGGTCGACGGGCTTCGCCATGACCCCGACCCCCAGGGCCAGCTGCGCCGCTGGGTCCATGGAAGTCGGCACATCCTCGCTCGCGTGGCAGCCCTGTGGGAGGTCGCCCGCAACGCCGCCGGAGCCGACCCCGACATCGCCGCCGAGGTGCGCCGCTACAAGACCCTCACCCTGCAAGCCCAGCGCTACTTCGTCACCGTGCTGGCCGCCAACGGCGGCCTACGCGACGGGCTCGACCCCCAGCGGGCCGCCGACATCCTCTTCAGCCTGCTCAGCCACGAGGTCTACCGGCTGCTGGTCATCGAGCAGGGCTGGGCTCCCGAGGACTGGGAGCAATGGGCCGCCGACACGCTGGCCGCACAGCTCCTGCCCGCGCCCTAAACCGCGGGCCCGCAGCCCGCCTACCTGGCCCCTGCTGGACCCAACGCAGCCGCCCGAGCCATCGCCAGTCGTCAGCCCCCTGCCTACTTGCGCAGCCTCTCAATTATTGGTGGTTTGTTGAGATCGGGAGAGTGTAGGGTTCGGCATGGCCAATGTGGGACCTGCGCCGCTGATACCGCCGCAACTGGCCGGGTTGTTTGCCGGTGACCGTGCCCACAGCGTTGGCTGCCATGACCGCCGCCCGTGCCCGCCTGCCCGCCGTCAGCTGCCACCTTCAGGCTCCACCAGCCATCAGGCCGGCAAGCCTGACCCACCCATCCCGGCGACGCTATTTGTCCAGCTCAACCCCGGCATGCTCGGCGGTCCGAGGCGGAGCCTCACTGGTAGGGTGTTGTTCATCCGTTAACATCCGGTCGCGAAGAGGGGCTCTCCAGTGTGCGCATCGACGACAAAGTTTGCGGTGCACATGGACACTTGCTCTGCGGGTGCTGTCTCACCTGGGCCAGGGATTGGGCCGCCGGATCCCACGAGCGAGGTGTTGGGTACCGTGAACACCCATGCCAGAACATCCTGGTATCTGGGCTTGACGGTATCGCCCGGTCCGATGTCTCCGAACTGCTCGTCAGTGATCGCAGCCAAGGTCGCGGTGACCTGATCGACTTGAGGAAGCGGCTGCTCTGCCAGAAGGTTCGTCAGCGCGGTATCTGCGCTGACCGTACGAGTGGCCAGAGCCTGCGCACCAGGGGGGCGCATCACCAGCCGGTCTTGTACCCGTTCCACGGTCGCCTGCTGCTTCCCGACGATACTCGGGCGTGTCGGCGCAGCGCTGCTGTCTCGGGAGAAGAACACGATTCCGACAACGAGCGCGCCGGCTACGCAGAGTCCGGACCCCAGGATGAGTGTTGAGCGGGATCGGATCATGTCGCCATCCTTTGTTCTTAGCCGTGCGGGTTGTAGGTCCAGATGGCGCGCGAGTTGCATCCGCAGGTCACTTGGTCCCACCGCTCAGGATGCACGAAGTTTTGAGCTTCAATGCCGCTCTGCTGAGGTTCCCAGGTGGTCGTTGACGATTGGCTTTGCATGTGACCGAAGCCCACCCTGTCGGTGGGATTTCCGGGCACGTCGGACCCGTCCACGGTTACCTCACCGGCATACTCGGTGAGCCAGGGCCCCGCCCAGTAGCCGTTGGGGTTGAAGTCTGTTGTGGCGTACTGGCTGGTCTCCACCCTCATCGCGATGCAGTTGCAGCTTGTGAGATACGGACTCCAGTATTGGTGGACCTCGCCGCCGAACAAGTGTTGGTAGTGAATGAAGGTGTGGTGTTCGAAGGAGCCGCCCTTCTTCCACTGAGTAAAGTGATGAGTATAGTCACCACTTTGTCGAATGGTCCCGCTTTGTGCCCACCCTCGGCTGTCGTTGGAGGCGATCATCGACCACGCCAGGCTGGCGTTGTAAGCCGTTCCAGTGTCGCAGAGGTTTTGAACGGTCTGACCGTAATGTCAGCAGACACACCCCACGAGAGATAGGTGGAGCTGGGAGTCTTCCGGAATCCATCGTGCTGTGGACCGGCGCTCCCGCAAGTATCAGCACGCTAGGCCGCGGCTCCGGTCAGCAGCGGGTCGGGCAGGGGCCGCGCGTGGACGACGCAGAGATGGCTCACCGCGCGGGTGAGGGCGATGTAGAGCCGGCGTAGGCCCTGCGGGTCGGCGTCGACCACGTCCGCCGGCTCCACCATCACGACCTGGTCGAACTCGAGGCCCTTGACGGTGGAGGCAGGCACCAGCGACAGCCGTGTCGCCAGATCGAAGCGCTCGACCATGCGGAACTCCAGACCCTGGCGCTCCAGCTCGGCGCGGATCTCGGGGATCCTGTGGTCGGCCGCGATGAGGCCGACCGACCCCTCAGCGTCCAGCGCCTCGCCGAGCGCCTCCAGCCACTGGAGCGTGAACCGCTCCGGCGAGGTGACCCGAACCTCCAGCGACCCGGGCACGCTCCGGACCGACGCGGCCGGTGTGACCTGCGGCGCGATCGACCCGAGCAGGCGGTTGGCGAAGTCGAGCACCTGCCGTGGCACGCGGAAGGCGCGTGGCAGCACCTCCATGCGCGGGCCGGTCTTGCCCAGGTGGGGCAGGGCGTCGCTCCAGTCGCCCGCGGCCCACGGCGAGGTCCCCTGGGCCAGGTCGCCGAGCACGGTCGCCGAGCCGTAGCGGCAGCGCCGCCCGATCGCGCGGAGCTGCATCGGCGAGAGGTCCT
>WNGE01008142.1_pt1 | contig 11264 bp, 9 predicted proteins | sample 5400651 | NCBI WGS metagenome assembly WNGE01 (sample SAMN13153370, study PRJNA577476) | soil metagenome | isolation source: 60 cm soil or saprolite under grassland replicate 2 | place: USA:California | collected 2016-06-15 | reverse complement strand
ACCGTGGCGCTGCCCATACGCGTGCCCAGCCAGCCCCCGGTCCCGTGCACGAGCGCTACCTCGCAGTCCGGCACCTGCACGGCGGGATGGGCCTCGCTGCGGAGCTGGCGCACCGCCTCGATCATCCTGGTCATCCCGCCTCGATTGGCTGGGTGGCTGTTGCACAGCGACCCACCGTCGGTGTTGATCGGCAGCTGGCCGTGCGGAGCGCGCAGCGTGCCCTCGGCGACGAACTGCCCGCCCTTGCCCTTCTCGCAGAAGCCGAGATCTTCGAGCGTCTGCACGACGGTGATCGTGAACGAGTCGTAGATCGACGCGTAGTCGATGTCGGCGTGTCCGACGCCCGCCTCGGCCAGCGCCCGAGGGCCCGACCAGACGGCGCCGGTGTGCGTCAGGTCGATGTGGCCCTGCTTGGTGTGTTTGGGAGCCTCGCCGGCGCCGAGGACAGTGACCGCGCGTCGCGGCAGGCTCTTGGCGATGTCGGGGCTCACGAGCACGAGCGCGCCGCCGCCGTCGGTGACCACGCAGCAGTCCAGCCGGTGCAGCGGATCGGCGATCATCGGCGAGGCGAGGACTTCCTCCACTGTCACGGGCTTGCGCAACAAGGCATTGGGATTGTGCTGTGCGTGCAGCGAAGCCGCGACCTTGACCTCGGCAAGCTGCTGGCTCGTGGTGCCGAACTCGTGCATGTGCCGGCGGGCGGCCAGGGCGTAGGACGCCGGGTTGTTGTGCCCGTAGCACGCCTCGAAGCTGTAGGCCGGGCCGTCCGGGCTCGGCTGTCGTCGGCGGCCGCTGCGTGGCCGGCCGCCCAGGGTGATCAGCGCGACCCGGCACCTGCCCGTCGCGATCGCCGCAGCGGCGTGGCCGACGTGGGCGACGTAGGACGACCCGCCGAGGTCGGTGGAGTCGCAGTAGCCGACGTCGAGCCCGAGGTAGTCCGCCATCGCGATGACGCCTCCCGGCGCGTCGCCGGCGCAGAGGTACGCGTCGACGTCGGCCAACGTCAGTCCGGCGTCGTTGAGGGCGCCGATCGCGACCTCGGCGTGGATCTGCGCGATCGACTTGTCCGGCGGCTCGCGGCCCGGGTGCTCGTAGGCCCCGGCGATGTAGGCCGCCCTGCGTAGCGTCGTCACGACGGCCTAGACCCGTGGTCCACCGGCAACGTAGATCACCTGCCCGTTGATGAAATCGGCATCGGCGCTGCAGAGCAGGGCGATCGCGTTCGCGATGTCCTCGGGCTGGGCGACGCGCTTCATCGGGTTGCGGGCGACCGCCGCCGCCTGGTACTTCTCGAAGTCGACGCCCTGGCGCTGCGCGGTCGCCCGGATCATGTCCGTCTCGACGAATCCTGGAGCGACCGAGTTGACGGTGATGTTGAACTGGCCGAGTTCGATAGCGTGCGTCTTGGTCATGCCCTGGATCCCGGCCTTGGCCGCCGAATAGTTGGTCTGGCCGCGGTTGCCCAGCGCGGCAACGCTGCTCACGTTGACGATGCGGCCCCACCGTTGCTCGACCATGTGCTTCTGCGCGGCCCGCGTGCAGTTGAACGTCCCTTTCAGATGGGTGTCGATGACGACGTCCCAGTCGTCTTCGCTCATCTTGAACAGCAGGTTGTCACGCAGCACACCTGCGTTGTTGACCAGCACCCCGATCGGGCCCAGCTCGGCTGCGGTTTGCTCGACCGCTGCGTCCACCTCGGCGCGCTTGGACACGTCGCAGTGCAGGGCAACTGCCTTGCCGCCGAGGTCCTCGATCGCCTCGACGACCTCGGCGCCCTTCGCCTCGTTCATGTCGACCACCGCCACGTGTGCGCCGGCCCGGGCCAGGCGACGCGCGGTTGCCGCGCCGATCCCCTGCGCCGCGCCGGTCACGAACGCGACTCGTGTCGCCAAGTCGGTCATGGAAACTCCTCAGACGAATCGGTTGACGAAGCTGCCTCGATCGAGCACGACGTCGCCGCGCTGGGTGGTCGTGCGGAACCGCAGGCCGTCAGGCATCACCCACAACGACGTCGTCAGCGCGTCGCCCGGGTAGACGGGCTTGGTGAACCGCGCCGACATCGCGCCGAAGCGGGCCGGATCGCCACCGCAGCAGGCCTGCAGCAGCTGGCGGGTGACGATGCCGAAGGTGCACAGGCCGTGCAGGATCGGCCGGCGGAACTCGGCGGCGGCCGCGAACTTGGGGTCGGAGTGCAGGGGGTTCCGGTCGCCGCTGAGCCGGTAGAGCAGCGCCTGGTCGGGACGGGTCTCGCTGACGAGCTGCTGGTCCGGCGGCCCCTCCGGCACGCTCCACGTCTCGCCGGGCGCGGCGGGTCCGCCGAAACCGCCCGCGCCGCGGATGAAGTAGCCGAGGCGGGTCGTAACGAGCGGCTGCCGGCTCGCGGCGTCCACGCTGGTCGTCTCGATCCGTACGAGTGCTCCGGAGCCCTTGTCATATATGCCCGCGATATGCGCGGCGATCTCGATCGCACCGGACGCGGGCAGCGCCTGGTGCACTTCCAGCGCCTGCTCGGCGTGGACCAGCGCCCCTCGCGGGTAGTCGCCGAACGGCAGCTGCTTGGCGAGGCCGGTCTGCGCAAGCGGGATCGCGAAGCTGGGTATCACCTGCTGCGAGATCCCCTCGGAGTTCTCTGTGGTGAACTCCAGCTCGGACAGTGGATCGGCTTGCCCGGCTCCGACTCCGAGGGCATAGAGCAGGGCATCGGTGTCCGTCCAGGTCCGGACGAACGGGTCCGCCCGGCGGCCAACCGCGCGCACGTCGATGCCCGGCACCGTCAACGTCCCTCGAACTTCGGCGTCCTGTTCGTCTCGAACGCGTTGATGGCTTCGAGCAGGTCGTCGGAGTGCATGGTCTCGGCCTCGTACGCGAGCGACAGCTCGAGGACTTCGGCGGACCGCTTCTGCATCACGTGGTTGAGCGCGCGCTTGGTACCGCGCACGGCTAGCGGCGGCAGCGCCGCGATCTGCGCCGCGAGCTCGCGTGCCGCGGGCAACACGTCGTCGGAGGTCTCGACCAGGTCCGACACGAGGCCCATGTGGTACCCGTCCTCGGCGAGGACCGGGTCGCCGGTCAGCAGGTGGCGCTTCGCCCGGATCATGCCGACGTTCTGCGGCCACATCACGGCACCGCCGTCGCCGGCGACCAGGCCGACCTTCACGTGCGAATCGACGATCCGCACGCCCTTGGCCGCCACCACGGCGTCGCAGCTCAACACGATCGTCGAACCGAGCCCGACGGCATGTCCGTGCACGGCGGCGATGACCGGAACCGGGATCTCCAGCAAGGTGTTGATCAGGCGGCGGCTCTCCTGGCCCCCGCGCTCGGTTGCGGCGCGATCGCCGTGGCGCCGCTTCATCATGGCGAAGTCGCCGCCCGCGGAGAACACCTTTCCTTGCGCAGCAAGGACGATCACGCGCGTCGTGGGTCTATGGCCGACGTCCGCCAAGGCCGCGATGAGGTCGGCGCGCAGGACGTCGTCGACGCGGTTGAGCAGTTCTGGGCGAGCGAGGGTGACTTCCACGATCCCGTCGTTGTCGTCGACCAGCACGGATGCGGCAGGCATAGAACCCCTCAGTAGAGCACGGCGGCGTCGTGCAGTTTGCGGATCTCGTCCGGGGGAAGGCGCAGCAGGTCGCGCAGGATCGTGTCCGTGTCCGCGCCGAGCAGCGGCGCGGGCTCGGCGACTCCCGGCGAGTCTCCGCCGAACTTCCACGGCACGATGAACACCTCGGTGTCGCCCAGATACGGATGAGCGACGGTCACGGTGAGGTTCCGGTCGGCCTTCCACGGCGACGACAGCAGGTCCTCGAAGGACGCGACGGGTGCGGCGGCGATGCCCTGGGCCAGCAACGCTTGGATCAGCGTGTCACGGTCCCAGGTTCGGGTCCACAGCGCGAGGGCCTGTTCGACCTCTGCCCGGTCGGCGAGACGCTTGCCGGTTTCGGCCCAGTCAGCGCGCGCCGCGATCGGGCTGTCTGCCGCAAGCTCGACCAGCCGGCCCCACTCCTCGTCCCGGCGGACGGCGATCGCCACCCACTGGTCGTGGCCCTGGCAGGGAAAGTGCCCGTGCGGCACAAAGCGTGGATGGCGGTTGGCCAGCACCTCCACGCCGTCCGGCAACTGGCTCTCAATGATCGGCGCGGCCATGACGCTCAGGAGCGCCTCGATCTGGGACAGGTCGATCCATGCGCCGGACCCGGTTCGCTTACGGCGGTGCAGCGCGGCGAAGAGTGCCGCCATCGCATGCCCGGCCGCGTTCGGGTCGCCGAGGGCGGGAGCCAGGCTGCCGACGATGTTGTGCTTGTCGTAGCCGATCAACGACTCGAGCCCGGACATGGCGGCCATGATGCCGGCGTAGCCCTTCATTCCCCGCAGCGGACCGGTCTGCCCAGCCATCGACATCGACATCATGATCACAGCCGGGTTGTGTGCCGACAGGTCGGCATAGCCCACCCCCAGGCGGTCGAGGACGCCCGGGCGCATGTTCTCGACCACGATGTCGCATTGCTCGACGAGTTGCAGCACGATCTCGCGGGCCTGGGCCTGCTTGAGGTCCAGTGTGATGCTGCGCTTGCCGTGGTTCATCTGGTTGAAGTACGGCGTGGCCTCGTGCTCGGGACCGTCGACCTCGAGGCCGTTCCGGCGCGCCTTGCCCCGGTGGCGCCCGGTGTCCAAATGGCCGGTGTGCTCGACCTTCAGTACGTCCGCCCCCATGTCGGCCAGGATCGACGTGGTCAGCGGACCGGACCAGACCCACGACAGGTCGAGGACCCGCAAGCCCCGGAGCATGTCGCTGGCCTTGCTGGCGCGATCGGGGTCGAGTGGGCATGCACGCGGCGGTTTCGTGGCTGGCCCAGGTGCAACGGTGGACAGCTGCCATGGCTCGCTGGGCGTCCAGATCGGCCCGTTCGGACCGGCTACCTCGCGCAGGAATCGCCGATGGCGCAGTTGCGGCTCGTCGAGCGCTTCGCGAACCGACCGCACCGGCGCGATCGGTAGGCCGTGGCGTTGCCCGAACTCCAGGAGTTCCAGCTTGGTCTGGCTGCCGATCCAGGGCACAAGGTGCCGGTCGGCCTCGTCGGCGTACGACCGGGCAACGACCCGGGGGTCTGCGAAGCGGGGATCCTTGGACCACTCGGGCCGGCCCATGGCCTCGAGCAATGTGTCCCACTCCCGCTGGTTGCGACACATCAACACCACGTGCCCGTCGCGGCAGCGGAAGATACTCGCCGGGTAGACACCCGCCGAGCCGGGCGGGCGGGCGCCGTCGCGGGTCCACGGCCGCTCGTACGGGATGAAGTTGGCGGTGATCATCCCGGTGTAGTACGCCAGGACGTCGCGACCGGCGACGTCGACGGAACGCAGCTGGCGGCGGGCCGGGTCGACGAGCAGCGCGGCCAGGCCGGCAGCGCAGGCATGGACACCCGCCTGGTAGTCGGCGAGATCCACGGGCAGCGTCAGCGGTGGCTTGTCGGCATCGCCGATCGACCAGCTGATGCCCGACCATGCGGAGCTGGTGAGGCTGGTGCCGGTGACACCGGTGCCGTTCAGCGCGCCAGCTCGGACCGTTACGACGACCGGCGGCCTGTCCAGGGTCGAGGCGTAGGACGCGACATCGTCGACCCAGGCCGTGAAGCCGGGATCCACCGGGTCCAACTCCGCTATCACGAGCGCCGCGTCGCCCAGGACCTCGGCCGCCGCCGGGTACGCGGACGGGGCGGCGACCACCTTGCCCTGGTGCAGCCATCGCTCGACGGTGGGAGTAGCCGCCACTGAGGCGGTGAGCTCGAGTTCCGGGCCGTATCGGTGCACCTGCGCGCCCATCGCGGCGAGTAGCCGACCGGCGTACGCGCCGGCTACCCGGCTCGACAGTTCTAGTACCTCGACGCCGGCCAACAACGAGTCGGCTGCGAGCGGCTCGACGGTGGCTCCGTCCACGATTGCATCCTCCAGTTCTTGCATCCCTCCCGATAGCAGGATGCTGGATTGCATGCCAAAAAGTCTAGTCATTCTGGTTACACGATTGCTGACGCAGCCACGCCATCTGGCGGATACCCTGACGTAACCTAGCGAGATTCCATCGTGATGGGTCGGCCGTGAGCAGCCGATGCTATCGTCGAGGCTCTTGGACGACTCAGTTTCTGCATGCAGGATTGTGAGCTAGAGGGTGATCGCGTGGACCTGCGCTACAGCCCGCCGGCCGAGAACTACCGGCTGGAGGTGCGCTCGCTCATCCGCCGGGAGCTTCCCGCGGGCTGGCGCGGCCTGGGTGCCCTGCCGCCGGCCGACCGGCCGACATTCTTGACACGGTGGCGCCAGTTCCTACTCGACAACCGGCTGTTGGTGCCTCGCTGGCCCGTGGAGTACGGCGGGGGCGGTCGCGGGATCGTCGAGCAGTCGATCGTTGCCGAAGAGCTCGTCCGCGCCGGCGTGCCGCAAACACCGCTGCCGAACGACTCGATCGGCTTCGTGCTGCTCGGACCGACGCTGCTGCACTGGGGTACCGCCGAGCAGAAGGCCTACTTCCTCGAACGGACCGTCACCGCCGAGATCCGCTGGGCGCAGGGTTACTCGGAGCCCGAGGCGGGATCCGACCTGTTCAACGTGCGAACCCGAGCCCGCGCCGACGGCGACGACTGGGTGATCAACGGGCAGAAGACCTGGCAGACCGCGGGCCTGACCGCGAACTGGATCTTCGTCCTGGCCCGGACCGATCCCGAGGCGCGGCGCGGCAAGGGGCTGTCGTTCCTGCTGGTCCCGATCGATCAGCCTGGCGTCGAGGTCCGCGGAATCAAGAACATGGCCGGGGAGACCGAGTTCGCTGAGGTGTTCTTCACCGACGCGCGCACTCCGCTGAACAACGTCGTCGGCGGCGTGAACAACGGAGCTCAGGTGGCCCTCACGCTGCTCGGCTTCGAACGGGGCGCGGGGGGTGTGGCCGCGGCGCTGGCCGCCAAGATCGAACTCGAGCGGCTGATCGAGCTGGCCCGCGCGCGGGGACGCGATCGGGACCCGCTGCTGCGGCAACGCATCGCCGCGTGCTGGACATCAGTGCACGTGCAGCACTGCCTGGCGCTGCGCAACCTGACGGTCGGCGCGTCGGGCCGTCCGCCGGGACCGGAGTCGTCGATCACCAAGCTGCTCGTATCGGAGTACCGCAAGCAGGTGACCGAGCTGGCCGTCGACATCCTGGGCGCCGAGGCGCTGAGCCCCCGAGGCGAGGCAACGATCGCGCCGCTCGGGCCGCAGCCGGCCGGCCTGGACGCGTGCGCCAGTGCAGCGTGGATCGCCGACTTCCTGCACGCCCGGCCGGGCACCGTCTACGGCGGCTCGAGCGAGATCCAACGCAACACCATCGGCGAGCAGGTGCTCGGGCTCCCCCGCGAGCCGCGCATCACGATCCCGGCGACGTGACGGAGGCTGCGGTGGATTTCGAGCTGTCAGACGATCAGCGGGCCTTCCAGGAGGCCGTCCGCAAGTTCCTGCAAGCCAACTCGTCGAGCGCCGATGTGCGTCGGTTCCTTGACGGTTCAGCGTCCTACGACCGCCGCGTCTGGGCCTCGATGGCTCACGAGCTCGGCCTGCACGGACTGGTGGTCGCCGACGAGCACGGCGGTGCCGGGGCGGGATTCCTGGAGCTGGCCTTGGTGCTCGAGGAGATGGGCCGGGCGATGCTGTGCGCGCCGTTCTTCGCGACCGTCGTGCTGGCCGGCACTGCCCTGCGCTGCGCGAACGACTCAGCAGCCGAACAGGCGTGGCTGCCGAAGATCGCCACCGGCGACGTCGTCGCGACGCTCGCCTTGGTCGACGCCGACGGCCCCACCACGGCTCGGCGCACGTCGCGCGGCTGGGCACTGAACGGCCGAAAGACGTTCGTCATGGACGGGGTGAGTGCCGATCTCGTGCTCGTCACGGCGGAAACGGGCGCCGGCCTCAGCCTGTTCGCCGTCCGCGCGCCCGCCGACGGGTTGACCTGCACCCCCCTGCCCGTCCTGGACCCGACCCGGCCGCTGGCGCAGCTCGACTTCGACCGCGTCGACGCCTCGCTCGTCGGATCCGACGGTGGCGCCGCCGAGCCACTTGCCCGCACTATGGATCTGGCCGCGATCGGGTTGGCCGCCGAGCAGCTGGGCGGCGCGCAGGCCTGCCTCGACATGGCCGTCGCCTACGCCGGTTCCCGCGTCCAGTTCGGGCGGCCCATCGGATCGTTCCAAGCGATCAAGCACAAGTGTGCCGACATGTTCGTCGACGTGGAAACCAGCCGGTGTGCCGTCTACGTCGCCGCCTGGTCGGTGGACAACGATCCCGACGACCTCCCGCTGCTCGCGGACATGACCGGCAGCTTCGCCTCGGACGCCTTCTACCGATCCGCCGCGACGAACCTCCAGATTCATGGCGGCATCGGCTACACCTGGGAGCACGACGCGCAGCTCTACTTCAAGCGAGCAACGGCATCTGCGCGCATCCTCGCGTTGCCGTCCGCCCGTCGCGAGTCGGTTGCCCACCGCATCGGTCTCTAGGAGACAAGCCCGTGACCATGGATCGCCCCGTTCGAGTCGGCATCATCGGCCTCAGCGCACGAGGAGGCTGGGCTGCGACCAGCCACGTGCCTGCACTTGCGGCGCTGCCGGGCTACGAACTGGTCGCGTTGACCGCCAGCTCGCCGGAGTCCACCCGCGCAGCCGGCGATGCGTTCGGTGTTCCGCACGTGTACGACGATCCCGCCGCGCTGGCCACAAGCGACGAGGTCGATCTCGTCGTCGTGACCGTCAAGGTTTCACGTCACCATGAACTGCTCGTCCCGGCGCTGCGGGCCGGCAAGGCCGTCCTGTCGGAGTGGCCACTCGGCAACGGGCTCGCCGAAGCCGAGGATCTCGTCGCGCTCGCGGAGCGGACCGGGGCCCGCACCGCCGTCGGCCTGCAAGCCCGGTCGGCCCCAGTGCTGAACTACGTTCGCGACCTGATCGCCGACGGCTACGTCGGCACGGTGCTGTCGACGAGCCTGATCGGATCCGGCAGCGCGTGGGGGGCTCGGGTCGGGCCAGGACAGCGGTACACGCTCGACGAGTCCGAGGGCGTGTCGATGTTGTCGGTGCCGTTCGGCCACACCGCCGCCGCGCTCACGATGATCTTGGGTGAGTTCGCCGAGGTCGAGGCCCGCACGGCGATCCGCCGGCCCATGGTGTTCGACCCGGAAACCGGGCGCGACCACCCGATGACCGTTCCGGATCAGCTGACAGTGACCGGTGTGTTGAGCGGTGGCGCCGTCGCCGCGATCCATTACCGCGGCGGGATGTCACGGGCCACTAATTTCCGCTGGGAGATCAACGGCACCGACGGCGACCTGGTGATCACCGGGGTGAACGGGCATCTCCAGTTCGGGTTCGTCGAGGTGGCCGGCGCCCGTGGTGACCAGTCAGAGCTGGCGCCGTTGCCGACTCCGGCCGAGTACACGCTTGTCCCGGCACTCGATCCGGCTGCGCCCGCATACACGGTCGGCCACGCCTACGCGCACTTTCTCTCCGACCTTCGCGACGGGACCCGGATGACCCCCGATTTCGCCGACGCGCTACACACGCATCGTCTGCTCGCCGCCGTCGAGGAGGCGGCCCGCACCGGCGTCTGCCAAAAACTCTGACGACTTGATAGGAGAGCAATGTGAACGACCTCGAAGTTCGCGTTCAGCTCGTCTGGGACCGCCAGGAGATCGAGCGCGTGCTCCGCACGTACTGCCGGGCCATCGATCGGCTCGACCTGGAGTTGCTGAAATCCGTCTACCACTCCGACGCGACCGACGCGCACGGCAGCTTCGACGGCAACGCGCACGAATTCGCCGAATACATCATGGGCCGGTTGCCGGCCGTCACGTCCTACGGGTTCCACACGATCACGAACTCGATCATCGACGTGGACGGGGATCGCGCGGTTGCGGAGACGAGCTACTTCGGCTACCACCGCGTACATCCTGGTTATGACTCGATCTCGTCGTACTTCGGCGAGCGCTACGCCAAGGACGCCGACGCGGCGGGGACGCTCGACCGGGAGCACGAGTACATCTGCGGCGGGCGGTACCTCGATCGGTTCGAGCGGCGCGAGGGCGTGTGGCGGATCGCCCGGCGGCGGATCACCCTCGAGTGGAGCCAGTGCCGGGTGACCAGCCACGTCCTGGAGGGCAGTCGCGCCGACTACGACCTTCCCGGCGCCCGCGATCGCAGCGACCCGGTGTACGAGCTGACGCTGGATTAGGTGTGTTGCAAGGCATTCACAACGCCCTCGCGCTCTTGGAGATCGAGCCACGCGGCTAACGGCGCTACGCCGGCCGCGGGATCTCGGCGAACCTGTACCTCCAGTACGGCGCGCCGACGTCGGTCGCCATCCAGATGTCGCCGGCCGCTCCGTTCTCGAGCGCGTGCACCACGCCGTCGGCGATGTACCGCGGCGGCGCGAACACCCGTCCGGGAATGCGCAGATCCGGGGGCGGAAGTGGCGTGTCCACTCCGCCGGGGCAGATCACCTGCAGCCGGATCCCCAACGGGACCAGACTGGGCGCGATCGAGCGGGCAAAGCCTATGACCGCGTGCTTCGACATGCTGTACAGCGGGTCCACGGCCAGCGCCGACAGGCCCGCAATCGATGCAGTGACGATGATGTCGGCCGGCCGCTGATCAGCCGGGAGATCCCGGCCCGCGACGACCCCGTTGATCACGCCCAGAACGTTGACGGTGGTGACCCGCCGGAACCCTTCGGGCGTCACCCACTTGAAGGGGTCGGCGCCGAGCGGCAGGCCTCGAGGCGATGCCTGGACGCCGGCGTTCAGGTGGAGCAGGTCGATCCGCCCGGTGCTCTCGATGACGCGCTCCAGCGCCGCGTCCCACGCGTCACGAAGGCCGACGTCGAGGTGGACGAAGCTGCCGCCGAACTCGTCGGCAACCGAGCGGCCGTTCTCGGCGACATCGGCGATGACCACTTGGGTGCCGGCTTCGGCGAGCCGTTCAGCGGTGGCGCGTCCGATGCCCGACGCGCCGCCGGTCACTACGGCTACCTGAGGCTTCATGCGCAGACCTCCATATGACCTTCTTCGACGGGCCTTCAGATGCTACAGTTCTGCATGCAATTGTGCATCACAAATCTCGGTTGATTCGGGAGTGGCAATGCCGGCAGTCGATGGGGTCTGGTTCGTCACCGGCGTCTCGAGGGGCCTCGGTCATGCCATCGCGGACGCCGTGCTGGCCGGTGGAGGCCGCCTGGTGGGCACCGTTCGCAGC
>WNGE01031265.1_pt1 | contig 11265 bp, 9 predicted proteins | sample 5400651 | NCBI WGS metagenome assembly WNGE01 (sample SAMN13153370, study PRJNA577476) | soil metagenome | isolation source: 60 cm soil or saprolite under grassland replicate 2 | place: USA:California | collected 2016-06-15 | reverse complement strand
GAACTGCCCGGCCGCATAGCCGGCGTCGCCGTGCAGGCGCGCGTACGTCGTGGCGTCCTGGGCGATCGTCGGCGCGGCGTACGCGTCGGTGATCGCGACCGTGACGCCGGTGCCGGCCAGTTCGGTGGCACCCTCGTAGGCGGCCCGGAACTGCGGGCCGGTGTATCCGCACGGCGCGTACGGCAGCACCTGACCGTCGAACGTCGGCAACGCGGTGTGGAAGTCGGCCTGGTACCTCGCCTTGATCTGCCCGTAGTACGGCGAGCACGGGCGGGCGTTGGCGAACGCGGGCGGCGGCGCGGCCGCGGGCCTCGCAGTGTGCGCCACCCGGTGCACGGTGGAGTCGAGACCTGCGACCGACAGCACGAATCCGGCGAGGGACGTCGGCACGCTGGCCACACCGGACGGCGCGGTGACCGACTGGCCGTCGTGCCGGTAGCGCTGCAGCGAGACGCCGAACGCCTGCTGCGCCGCCGCCACGCCGCCGGTCACGCTGACATAGCGGCGATGCGCTTCGACGCCGGTGACGCTCAGCCCGGACGCGTTCAGCCACGACATCACGTTCCTGACCGCGGCCGACGTCGGCGCGAACTGCGCCTGGTACGCAGCTGGGCTGAGGAAGTGGCGGTACGCCGCGCTCGCCGGGTCGGAGACCGCCTGCACGGCCGACCTCACCGCGTCGAGTCCCCCGTTCGGGGCGAGGTAGACCCGCAGCTGGACGGGCGCCGACTCCGATGCGGCACCGAGGTGGCCGGCCCGGGGCAGCCACGTCGGTCTGCTGTTGGCCACGGCATGGCGCGCCGGCTTGGCCTCGGCGCCGGGAGCGGCGGCCAGGCAGCCGAGCGCGAGTGCCGAGACTGCGACGGCCGATGTTGTCAGGCGGACGGCGGTCCGTTTCTGCATGTGTGCAAACCCCCACGTTGGTCTATGGACGCACGTGAGCCGCCCGACCCAGACATAAGGCACCGACACACGTGGGCGCTAACCGTATTCGCCGGTCGCGATGCCCGCCACCGGTGGGGCACCGCTACTCGCAAAATTGGCCAGCCGCGCGACGTCCTGTCGGCCCGCCGACTAATCAGCCGAACTGGCCCGGGCGCCTTCCGGCACCGGGCGGACCGGCGAACGCCTGGGCGATGTCGAGCCACGCGTCCGCGTGCTCGCCGTTGACCTTGACGGCAAGATCGTCGCGGTGCCGGCGCCGCGTGGCGAGCAGGCAGAAGTCGAGGGCCGGACCGGTGACGCGCTCGACCGCGTCGGCCGGCCCCCACGTCCAGGTCGCGCCGTCGGGCGCCACCAGCTCCACCCGGATCGGGACGTCGGGTGGCTCGATGCCGTTCACCGCGTAGGCGTAGCCGCGCGCCGCCACCGCGATGTGCGCGACGTGGCGCAGCCGTTGGGTCGGCACGCGAGTGACGCCGAGGGCGTCGGCCACGTCCTGGCCGTGCGCCCAGGTTTCCATGATCCGCGCGGTGACCATCGACGCGGCGCTCATGCCCGGACCGAACCAGGCGAAATGGGTGCCGCCCGGCAGGTGCGCGATGGCCTCGGCGAGTTGCACCAGGCCGTCGCGCCATCTCGCCAGCAGCTTGGCCGGATCCTCGGTGGCCAACTCCCGCGCGCCGGCGTCGGCGTACCCGGCCGGGTCGGCTGCGGCCTGCGCGATCTCGGCGGCGAAGGCCTCCTCGTCGGTGGCCGACATGAGCACCAGCCGATCCGTCCAGGCCAGGTGCGCGATCTGGTGGGCGATCGTCCAGCCCTCGGCCGGCGTGGGGGTGGCCCACTTCTCCGGAGGTAGGGGTGCGACCAGCGCGTCCAGACTCGCCGACTCCGCACCGAGGTCGCGAACCAGGTCGCGAACAAGAGTGGCGGTCATTGTCTGATTCGACCCGTCCCCACGCGGTGCTGTCAATCGGCCGTCCGTATTTCCCGAACGCGTCGTGTAATCATAGCCATACCTTGCGCGACCGAAGTAGGTGGCTCGGAGATCTGGTCTACACGCCAGGTTTAGGTACGGTCTTTAGCGGCTCAGGGACTGCCGAGCCCGTGATGATCGCGACCTGCACGACCCGGCGAGGAGGTGTTGGAATTGGGAAGTCTCGCCACGACGGAAGTCGCTCTGACGTCGGCGACGTCCACCAACACGCCGTACTGGCATCAGGACGCCGCCTGCGCTCAGGTCGGCGGCGACTGGTGGTTCCCCGAGCCGCACAGCCATATCCCGGCGCCCGTGATCGACATCTGCGCCGCCTGTCCGGCGCGGCGTTCCTGCCTGATCTTCGCGCTGTCCACCGACGTGCTGCACGGCGTGTGGGCAGCGCTCAGCCCGGGCGAGGTGTGGACGCTGCGCCAGCGGGTCCTGGCCGGCGAGCCGGTCGCATCCGTGATCCGCGAGGGTCTTACGCTCGGCGACGCCCGCCGCCAACACGGCGCGACGGTCTACTACCGCTCGGCGCCGTCCAATCCGGCCGCGGGCGAAGTGGCCCGCCAGGCCCGCACCGTCACCGAACGGATCATCGCCGCCGAGACGGACCTGGTCGACGAACCGACCGAGCCCACTGCCGACGAGCTGGCCGAGGCGCAGCAGCTCCTCGACTCGCTCCCGCCCGCTGCCTGACGTACCGGCGGAATCGCTCAGCGGTTGTATCACTGAGCCGATCACGCCTGCGGCGTAGCGTCGCATCGTGGCGGACGGGGGCTTCGGGAGCAGGCTTGCGGCGGCGGCCGGAGCGTTCGCCAGCAATGCCCGAAACCCGAGCGTGCGCCGGGCCCAGTTGGCCTTCCTCGGAGCATGGACGGCCGAGTGGGCGTTCACCGTCGCGCTCGGGATCGTGGCCTATCGAGACGGCGGCGCTACGGCGGTCGGGTTGGTCGGCCTGCTGCGGATGGTGCCTGCGGCGGTGGTGGCGCCGCTGGCTGCGCCCCTTGCCGACAGGGGACGCCGGGAACGGGTGCTGGTCCTGGTGTCGACGGTGCGGGGCGTCGCGACAGCGCTGGCCGCGGTCGTCGTCGGGCTGGCCGGTCCAGCACAGATCGTCTACGTGCTGGCGGTGGTGTCAACCGTCGCGGCCACCCTGTTCCGCCCGGCGCATTCGGCGCTGCTGCCCTCGCTATGCCGCACCGGGTATGAGCTGGCCAGCGCCAATGTGGTCCGCGGCCTGCTGGACTCGGTGGCCACGCTGGCGGGCCCACTGCTGGCCGCAATCATGCTCCAGTTCACCAGCATGACCGCGGTGTTCGCCGTTGCGGCCGCCGCCTCGTTGTGGGCCGCGGCGCTGATGCTGCAGGTCCACTACGACGCTCCCCCGAGACCGCCTGCACCGTTCGGGGTCAACCTGATGGCGGAGGCAGCCGAGGGTGTTCGTGCCGTCCTGCGGAACCGCGACCTGGCCGTTCTGGTCGGTCTCACCGCGGCGCAGGCATTCACCCGCGGAGCGCTGACCGTGTTCACCGTTGTGGTTGCCCTCGATCTGCTGGACGCCGGCGAGCCGGGGGTCGGCACCCTCACTGCGGCCGTCGGAGCCGGTGCCGTCCTCGGTTCCCTGGCCGCGTCCCTGCTGGTCGGATCCCGGCGGCTGGCCGGTTGGTTCGGTATCGGGGTGGCGATGTGGGGTATGCCCATTGCACTCATCGGCCTGTTCCCGGCCCAGGCGGCCGCTCTGACCCTGCTGGCCTGCGTCGGCGTCGGGAATGCGCTAGTGGATCTCGGCTTGTTCACGCTCATGGCCAGGCTGGCGCCGGACGCCGTGCTTGCGCGCGTGTTCGGCCTCCTGGAGAGCTTGGCCGCGCTCACGGTGGGGTTGGGCGCCATTGTGGCGTCCGTTCTGATTGAGCTGTCCGGCGTGCGCGTGGCGCTGGTCATCGTCGGCGTGCTGTGCCCAATCCTCGTGGCAGCCGCTTCGCCGAGGCTGCGACGCCTGGACCGGTTCATCGGTGTCCGGGACCAGGAGCTCGCCCTGCTCCAAGGCGTTCCGATGTTTCGCCCCCTACCGCTCCCCGCGATCGAGCAGCTCGCGCGCGGCCTGGAACCGGTCGCCGCGCCGGCTGGTCACGTCGTGTTCAACCAGGGCGACGTCGGCGACTACTGAGCTGCGGCTCCAGGCGCTTGCCAGCGACCACTTCCTGCCGGTCGTCACCGGCTTCACACCGAGCGCACGCGAGGCCGGAGTGTCCGTCGACGTGATGCTCGACCGCTACACGCCGCGTGACCGGCCGGGTCCTCCCACATCGACCGGAGAGTCTCCCACGTGTCCGGACGCGTGAGACAGGCGCGACGGCTGGCGGCCGGCTACTCCACGACGCTACTGCGAAAACGCTCCAGCTCTGACACCGGTAGGCGGGTCCCGGCGGCTTTGAGCAGCGAGACGACATCTTGCGTGCGCCGGTCGAGCCGTTCCGCGAGCACGAATGCTAAATCGGCCACGATTGCCGTTGCGAGTCGTTCGTGGCGGACGAGGCGGCCCTGGACATCGTCCGCCCGCCATTTGATCATTCGCACCGGTGAGTTCGCTCTGGCAGTAGCGGTGCGAGAGGCGGATGGCATGAACAGCGAGAGTTCGCCGAGAACCGATCCGGGGCCGAGCGCCGCGAGGATCCGGCCTTGTTTGAGAACCTCGACACGTCCTTCGAGAATGGCGGCGACGCCGTCTGCGGGGTCGCCCTCTTCGAAGAGCGTCGAGCCGCTTGCCGCGTCACTGATAGTGATCTCTCGGTTGAGCTGGTCCATGTCGTCGTCTACGACGAGGCGAAACGGGCACACGGCTCGAATCGCTGCTGCTGGCTTCGCATTCAAGCGCGTTCTCCGTGACGGTCGACGGGATCGGCGAAACGATCCTAGGCGGCCGAGTGCAGGGTCGCTGAGCAACAGCACTGATCCTTCATGAGGGACCGTCGCGCCACTTGGTCGCCTCAGCCCATGACGGATCAGGATTAGGATCACGCGCCGACAGGAGGCGGTGATGGGTCGGGCTCAATCGCGGTTCATCGAGCGAGCGTCATGGCTGTTGCGGCGCCCACTCGAAACTCCGACCATCCCGTTCGAGGATGAGGCGAGCGGATGCACGCTCTGGTTGAAGCTCGACTACCTGCTGCCGAGCGGATGCACCAAGGATCGGATGGCGACGAACATCGTCGCGTATGCGATCGCATCGGGTGAGGTGTCTCCGTCCACGGTCGTGGCTGAGGCGTCGAGCGGGTCGACCTCGATCGCGTTGAGCATGGTCTGCGCCACCGTCGGTGTGCCGTTTCGCGCGTACATGCCCAAGACGGTCAGCGGAGAGCGGGTCTTGATGATCCGCCGGCTCGGCGGCGCCGTGGTTCTCACGCCTGCCGAGCAGGGCATGGACGGAGCGGTCGCTGCGCTGCTCCACGACTCAGACAAAGAGGAGGACCTGTACGCCGCCCGGCAGTTCGAGAATCCGCGCAACGTGTTCGCGCATCGGCACTCGACCGGGCCGGAGCTCATCCAACAGGTCGGCGTCCGGCTGCACGGCTTCGTCTCCGGTGTCGGCACCGGTGGCACGTTGATGGGCGTGGCGCACGCGCTGCGAGATCACGGCTACGACACGATCATCGCTCGAGCGATGCCGACCGCGACGTTCACTGCCGAGGGCGACCCAGAGGTCGTCGGGGGGATACCGGGCATCGTCGAGGGCATGAGCCGGCTCCTCGACCCTGACGCCGTTGGACTCGACGATTCGGTGCTGGTCCCGGAGCCGGAGGCAATCGCTACAGCGCGCGAGTTCGGTCGTCGCGGCTTGAGCATCGGCCCGTCGAGCGGGCTCAACATCGCCGCAGCACGGCGGCTTGCCGCCCGCCTCGGCCCCGGACACCACGTGGGCACGGTTCTGCCGGACCGGATGGAGCGGTACTTCTCAACGGCGTTGTTCGACGACGTGACAGCGGAGCTTTAGCCCGCTCGTGGACGCGGCCTCATGGGTCCGGCCTACTCGTCCAGGAGGGACCTACTCGTCCAGGAGGGAACTGTGGAGCTCGCGTTCCGGCAAGGCCTGGATGAAGTACTCGACGCCGAACATCTCTCGCAGGATCGGATCGGGGAACATCTTCGGATCGATCGGATACTGAGAGCGATGTGCGGCGGTAGCTCGGATCTTGTGGCCGACGAAGTCGGAGACGTCGATGCACGCGCTCACCCTGGCGTCGATCTGATCCCCCGACGGAAGCGACCTGGTCCGGAGGAGCGGGGCCTGCTCCCCGCGTCCTTCGAAGGGGGCAGAATCAGACGCTGAAAACGTCAGGCTGGTGACGTCATCCACGGCAACCACGTGCGCGTTGCGGCGCCGGCCCGTCGCGATGCCTTCTTCTCCGATGAACTCCCCCGGGCCGGACCGGTCGACCACTCGCACACGACCGTCCTCGTCCTCCCGCCGGATCTCCACCTGACCGGACAGGAGGAAGTACATCGTCGTCGCGGCCTCGCCCTGTTCGATGAGGTAGGAGCCGGATGGAAACCATTCGAAATTGACAAGGTCGGCCGCAAATCCGAGCGCCGTCGCCTCGCGCGAGAAGACCGACAGTGCGCGGACGAAGTCCTTGGTGGCTTTGAAGCGGGTTGTCAGCTCGACGACCCACTCAGCCAGCCGGTCGCGCAGTAGCATCCTGCTTCTCGGTAGGTGGCAATGGAAGAGTCGGATCGATGCGGCGGATCGCATCTCGTAGCAGGCCGTGGTGACCGCTGCTCCTACGGCAATGTGATCTGGATGGCCGGAGAATCCGTCTAGGCCGAACGTGATCACCACATCGGGTTCGAACTCGCTGAGCAGCTGAGACGCGAGCCTGATCAGGATCTGATTGTCGATCTCCGAGAGCCCGCCGTCTGGATAGTCGAGACATCTCGTCTGGGTGATCCCGAGCTCCTTGCCGGCCGCATCAAGTTCCTGCTCCCGAACCGCTCGCAGGGTCGCCCGGGTCGCCGCGCTCGCGTCCCTGATCTGGCCGGCTCCGCCCTTGGTAAACGAGATCACACCGACCTCGGCGCCGGCACTCGCGTACTTGGCGAAGGTGCCGCCGGCGCAGAGGGTCTCGTCATCGGGGTGCGCAAAAATTCCCAGCAGACGCGGAGGCCGCGAACTGAACGCATTCCCCGAACTCTTGTGCGCCACTGATCACCGTCGAATCTGCTCGAAGGAACGACCCGAACCTGTGGATCGCCCGTGTTCGAGGCCGAGACCTTCCTCGTTGAGCAAACAAGCAGGCACCGGCGTTGGCGCCGGTGAGGAGTGTGACGCCGATGTTGACGGTAGTGGCCGACGACGCGCGCCGCGAGGTCCGCGGGTGCGTTGGATGAGATCGTTGAGCTCTTCGATGTGCACGCAGCTGCGCCACCCCCGAGGTTACGGTTCCCGGCTGTCAGTTTTCGCACCGTGATCAGTGACGGTGGAGCAGATGTGGCCTGGGGTGGGGGGCCGTCCCTAGTTCGGACCCGGACGGCCGCGCCGATCTGGCGTTTGGTCTTGGCGGCCATCGCTCTCTGCCCACGAGCGCCCATGAGCCGCCGCCCAACTGGGCGTCAGAGGCCCGGTTTCGGGGTGGAGACGAAGGGACTCGAACCCTCAACCCCCGCCTTGCAAAGGCGATGCTCTACCAATTGAGCTACGTCCCCGCCACGGTCGGCGGTGTCAGCCTACGACTGGGCTGTGGTCGTCGAGCCGTCCTTGGTCGCCTCGCGCCAGAGCGACGACGTTGCCTGACCGGACGCGCGCTTGCGGGCCAGCGCGGCGCCCCCAACGATGGCGACCACCAGCAACAGTAGCTTGGGCACCGGAGAGCACCTTTCCTCGGTTGTCGGACGCGGCGACGCATCCGGCGGTGTACGTGCGTGGGCCTGGGAGGACTTGAACCTCCGGCCTCATCCTTATCAGGGATGCGCTCTAACCGTCTGAGCTACAGGCCCGCGGGGACGCGACGATCCAGCCTACCGGGCCGTGAATCGGCACTCCAACCGGTATCTAGTCGCGCTCGGACAACGTCACCTCGATGCCGCCGACCAGGTCCGCGCAAAGGTTGTAGACCACCGACCCGACCGTCGACAGCGCGATGAACAGGACCACGTTGATGACACCGATGATCGCTGAGCCGCCGAAGACGAGCCCGGGCGTCACCGGGTCCTTCGAGCCGTTGCCGCTGATCGTCGTCGCCGCGTCGTTGATGTTGTTGATCACACCCGCAGCCTGCAGGATGCCGTACAACAGTCCGATCGTGATCAGCCAGACGAAGAACAGCGCCACCGACAGGACGCACGAGAACTTCAGCACCGTCCACGGATTGATGTGGCGCAGTTGAAGCTTCGCGCGACGTGGCCCGCGGGCGCGCTGCTGCGGCCGCGACCTCGCCGACGTCGGTGGACCGCCTGCTCCTGGCGGCCCCATCGGCGGCCGCCCCATCGGCGGCTGGCCGGCATGCGGCGCGCCCACGGTCGGCGCGCCGGGAACGCCCGCCATGCCCGCCATGGGCGCGCCGGGAATACCCGCCATGCCGACGGTGGGCTCGCCATATCCGGATCCGGGCGGGCCCGACCCGTCGAAGCGGGGCGGGTCAAAGCCGGCCCTGCATCGGTCCGCCGCCCAGCGTGGGCGGGCCGAACCCGTCGTGCCGGTCGGACGACGGCCCGGGCTCGTCCATCGACCGTGGCGGTGGCGACCCGATCGGGTGCGCCTCGAAGCCTCCGGCCGGCCCGATGCCGGGAACGCCGAACGACGTCCGCGGACGTGTCTCGTCGACGTTCTCGGGCGGGGTGCCGTTGTGGCCCGCGCTGTGCGGATCGTCACCCGCGAAGGTCGGTTCAGACGGGGCGAACGTCTCGCGTGAATAGTTCGGGCCGCTCATGCCAGGCCCTGTCCGGCCGTACCACTCACTACCTATCCACTCATTCCTGCTCGTCCGGCTCGTCGGCATTGCGGGCGATGGCGACCAGGTTGACGCCGTCGGGCAGGTTCATCAGCCGTACACCCATCGTCTGCCGTTGTGCCCGGCGGACCTCCGCGGCGTTCGTGCGGATGACCACGCCGTCGGACGTGATCGCGTAGATCTCGTCCTCCGGCCGGACGGCGACGGCGCCGACCAGCCCACCTCGCGTGGACACGATACGCGCCGTCAGTACCCCCTTGCCCCCTCGGCCCTGCAGCGGGTACTCGGCGATCTTGGTCCGCTTGGCGTAGCCGCCTTCGGTCGCGACCATGATTTCGGCGTTCTCGTCGCGGACGACCTCCATGGCCAGCAGTTCGTCGTCGCCGGCGAAGCGCATGCCGATCACCCCGGACGTGGCCCGTCCCATCGGTCGCAGGCTCTCGTCGTCGGCCTTGAACCGGATGGACATGGCCCGCCGGCTGACCAGCAGGAGGTCGTCGTCGGGCGAGATCAGGGCCGCGTCGATGAGCTCGTCGTCCTCGCGCAGGTTGATCGCGATCACGCCGCCGGCACGATTGGAGTCGAAGTCGGTGAGCTTGGTCTTCTTGACCAGGCCCGCCTTCGTGGCCAGCACCAGGTACGGCGCCACCTCGTAGTTCTTGATGGTGATGACGTCGGCGATGGTCTCGCCCGGCTGGAACGCCAGCAGATTGGCGACGTGCTGGCCACGAGCGTTGCGGTTCGCCTCCGGCAACTCGTACGCCTTGGCCCGGTAGACGCGGCCCTTGTTGGTGAAGAACAGGATCCAGTCGTGCGTCGAGCTGACGAAGAAGTGCTCGACGATGTCATCGGTCTTCAGGCCCGCGCCCTGCACGCCCTTGCCGCCCCGGCGCTGGGCCCGATACAGGTCGGTCTTGGTGCGTTTGGCGTAGCCGGTGCGGGTGATGGTGACGACGACGTCTTCCTGCGCGATGAGATCCTCGACACTGACGTCGCCGTCGTAGGGCACGAGCCGGGTGCGCCGCTCGTCGCCGTACCTGTTCACGATCTCGTTCAGCTCGTCGCGGACGATCGCCCGCTGCCGTCCCGGCTTGGCCAGGATGTCGTTGTAGTCCGCGATCTCCGCGGCGATCTGGTCGTGCTCATCGATGATGCGCTGCCGCTCCAGGGCGGCGAGGCGGCGCAGCTGCATGTCGAGGATGGCCGTGGCCTGTACCTCGTCGATGTCGAGCAGTTGCATCAGTCCCCCGCGCGCGACCTCCGCCGACTCGGACGCGCGGATCAGCGCGATCACCGCGTCGAGCTCGTCGAGCGCCTTGAGCAGGCCGCGCAGGATGTGGATGCGCTCCTCGGCCTTGCGCAGCAGGAACTGGGTGCGCCGGACGACGACCTCGATCTGGTGGTCGACGTAGTGGCTGACGAACTGGTCCAGGCGCAGGGTGCGCGGCACGCCGTCGACGATCGCCAGCATGTTCGCGCCGAACGTGGTCTGCAGCTGGGTGTGCTTGAACAGGTTGTTCAGCACCACCTTTGCCACGGCGTCGCGCTTGAGGGTCACCACGATGCGCATGCCGATGCGGTCGGACGACTCGTCGTTGATGTCCGCGATGCCCGCGACCCGGCCGTCCTTGGCCAGCTGGGCGATCGACTCGACGAGGTTGTCGGGGTTGACCTGGTAGGGCAACTCGGTGGCCACCAGGACGGTGCGGCCCTTGACGTCCTCCTCGATGTTCACCACGGCGCGCATCCGGATCGAGCCGCGCCCGGTCCGGTACGCCTCCTCGATGCCGTCCCGCCCGACGATGAGCGACCGGGTCGGGAAGTCCGGGCCGGGCACCAGCTCGATGAGCTTCTCGAGCAGTTCCTCCGACGTGGCGTCGGGGTGGTCGAGCGCCCAGGCGACGCCGGCCGCGACCTCGCGCAGGTTGTGCGGCGGGATGCGGGTGGCCATGCCGACCGCGATACCCTCGGCGCCGTTGACCAGCAGGTTAGGGAACCGGGCCGGGAGGATGACCGGCTCGACGGTGTTGCCGGCGTAGTTCGGGACGAAGTCGACGGTTTCCTTGTCGATGTCCGCGAGCATGTGCATGGCCAGCGGCGCCAGCCGGCACTCGGTGTAGCGGTAGGCCGCCGCCGGGTCGTTGCCGGGCGAGCCGAAGTTGCCCTGCGGGTCGATCATCGGATACCGCAGCGACCACGGCTGGGCCATCCGGACCAGGGCGTCATACAGGGCGGTGTCGCCGTGCGGGTGGTAGTTGCCCATCACGTCGCCGACGACCCGCCCGCACTTGACGTAGTTGCGGTCCGGGCGGAACCCGGAGTCGTACATGCCGTAGAGGATCTTGCGGTGTACCGGCTTGAGCCCGTCACGCACGTCGGGCAGCGCCCGTCCGATGATCA
>WNGE01011092.1_pt1 | contig 11267 bp, 10 predicted proteins | sample 5400651 | NCBI WGS metagenome assembly WNGE01 (sample SAMN13153370, study PRJNA577476) | soil metagenome | isolation source: 60 cm soil or saprolite under grassland replicate 2 | place: USA:California | collected 2016-06-15 | reverse complement strand
CAACCGCTGGATCCATTCGCACTTGCCCGCTTTGCAAAGCTAATGGTCGTCGATTTCGATCAAGTTAAAGGGCTCTCCCCCGAATCGCGCGCCCATTTGCTCGGCACAGCCGTGGAAGAATGGTCAGGGGGGGCTTGTTCGCAGCCGCTGCCGAACGGTTGGCGAATTGTGATTCTAAATCCGGCGCACGGAATTCATCGCAATCGCGCGACGCTGATGGAAGAAATCGCGCACGTTTTTCTTGGTCACAAGCCGAATCGGCTGGCCATGATCTCTGACGAGAATGGCGGCGAGCCTTCCGAGGCTGGAGGCAATTCACGCGAAAAGATGGCAGCTCGAGATTACAACAAGTCGGACGAGGAGGCTGCTTATGCTGTCGGCGCGGCCGCGTTGGTACCGTATGAAACGCTGCGGCGAATGGTACTGGAAGGCCGAAGCGCCGACGAAATCGGGCGAAGATTTCGGGTGAGTCGTCAGCTCGCTGAGTACCGCATAAAAGTCACTCATCTGTGGGCCGAATACAAGAGCGCTTCTGCCGCGCGCATCAACAACGTATAATCGAAAGCGTTGACCGCATTTAAGGGTCTTCGCAAAGCATCTTATACGCTTGACTCGCTGATTCCCTACGACGCCGCGGGGATCTACCTGGTAAAATGCTCTCGCCCTATGACCGAATGGGAAGGCGAACTCGACGAAACCTGCGTCTTTCACACCGAAGCAGTCCGTGGTTATGACATCGCCGATTTGCAGGAGTTACGTTTGAAAATGGGTGAAGGCCTGATTGGCCACGTCGCATTGAGCGGCAAACCGTTCATTTCGGATGATGTCCGCAAAGAACCCCGTTACATCAACGCTCGGGCGCGCACCCACTCGGAGATGGTAGCGCCCATCATCTCGAACAACGAAGTCATCGGCGTCTTTGATTTGGAAAGCGACGAACTCAACGCTTACACAAAAGATGATCTGGACGTTCTGATGCTGCTCTCGTCGCAGGTAGCAATCATCATCGAGAAAGTCATGCTGCACGAGCAGTTGATCGAGAAGCAGCGTCTCGAGACCCAACTGGAAGTCGCTCGCCAGGTGCAGCTCCAGTTGCTGCCGCCGAGAGATCCTCAACTCGAAGGGTTTGAGATCAGCGCTTACAACTTTCCCACCGAGGAAGTTTCGGGCGATTACTATGATTGGGTGCGCATTTACGACGATCAAATCGGCGTCGTAATCGCCGATGTGTCCGGCAAAGGCGTACCCGCGGCCTTGCTGATGGCGTTTTTGCGCGCCAGCCTGCGCGCGGCCTCGCACATCGGCTATGCCCCGCACATCTCAATGTCCAAAGTGAACTACTTGCTATGGGAGTCGATTGAACGGAACCAGTTTGTCACCGCCTTCTACGGCATACTCGACGCGACCAATCGGACGCTGGCTTACTCGAATGCCGGCCATAACCCTCCGTTGCTGATGGATGCGGACGGCAAAGCACGTTTTGAAGAGCGTGGCGGAGTGCCGCTGGGAATGTTTCGCGATTCACGCTACTACGAGTATTTCGCCACGATTGAACCGGGCCAGGTACTGGTCCTTTACACTGATGGCGTAACGGAAGCGACCAACCCTTCAAGTGAAGATTATGGCCGCGACCGTCTGGTTGATGCCGTCCGTCGCGGGCGACACCTGAGCGCGCGTGAAATGATCGACTTTATTCATAATGAGGTAATTACATGGACGGAAGGCCGCGGGGCCACTGATGACGTAACCTTCTTTATCGTCAAAGCGCTCTAACGATTTCCTGAAAGTTGCCGAAGAACCAAACCTGATGACAGCCATTCAAGAACCGCCAACTGGAACAACCGGAGCGCCCTCGGCATCCCTGAACCTCGCCACCGTTTTGCGGCAGATGCTCGCTGTATCGGACAAGGTGAGTGATCTGATCTTCTCACCAGGAAGACCGCCACAGATTGAGTTGGTGGGCAAGCTTCGGCCGGTAGCCATTTCCGGCATCGATAAGCTCACGCCGGCGCAAATTTCCGGAATTGCAAAAATCATCATTGGCAATCACGACAGTGCGGCAGAAAGTTTAGAGAAACTCGGGTCTGCGGATCTGTCGTTCAGCGTTCCCGGCCTCTGTCGTTTTCGCGTCAATATTTTCAAGCAGCGCGGCACGTATGCAATTGTCATGCGGGTGATCCCGTCTCAACCCCCGCGATTCGAAGACTTCGGTCTGCCGCCGCAGTTGCGAGAAATCGCAGAAATGAAAAATGGCGTTGTGCTGGTTACCGGACCGACCGGCTGCGGCAAGAGTTCAACGCTGGCGGCGATTATCGATCTGATCAATGAAACAAAGTTCTACCACATCGTGACGATCGAGGACCCGATCGAGTTTCTGCATTCGCACAACAACTCAACTATTCATCAGCGGGAGCTGCACTCCGACACACCGAATTTTGCCTTTGCTCTGCGAGCCGCGCTGCGACAGGCGCCAAAAGTAATTCTGGTGGGCGAGATGCGCGACCGCGAAACGATGGAGGTGGCGCTGGAGGCCGCGGAAACGGGACATCTTGTGCTCTCGACGCTGCATACGATTGACGCGGCGAAGAGTGTCGAGCGCATAATCGGCGCCTTTCCCCTGAACGAAGAGCAGTCAATTCGTAGTCGACTCGCGCAATCGTTTCGCTACATTATCTCGCAGCGTTTGTTGCCGCGCGCCGATGGCACAGGCCGCGTCGCCGCTATCGAGATTCTGAAAGCAACGTCGCGCACGAGGGAATACATCGAACGCGGCGAGTCTGAAGGAAAGTCATTGCTGGACGCGATGGATCAGGGGTCGACCGAAGGTATGCAAACATTCGACGGTCAAATCGAAAAAATGATTCGCAGTGGAATCGTTACAAAGGAGGACGGCCTGGCGTACGCGTCGAACCAGGGCAACCTGCTCCTTCGTTTGGGAGAGTTTGGCCAGAAAGGCGCAGGGAAGCTCGAGCCACAGCCGCCTAAGGTGCAGACCGGCTCGATGCTGGATATGATCGAACCCTAGCATCACAGACTCCGGTCTCGGTCGAACGAATTGCAAGCAGAATCTGAAGTCTATGCCCCAATAAGATGTTCCCAGCAGTATCGACAATTCATTATTCGCATTTCTCGTTCCCAAAGTCTCTGGTCCCATTATTCACGCTTTGCGCTGCTCTTATCTTTCCCCTCTGTCCGGCTAACTCAACCACGGTTTCTCAAGGGCAGGAAGGGGTGCGTCTTGAACTTCCTGACAACGGCAACCTGCGCGCTGAGAATCTTCGTGGCGGTGTGATTGCTGAAGTTTGGAACGAAAATTATGTTTCTGTGCTGGCGATTACTGACAGCGGGCAGACTAGTCGGTCTCCAGCCGTCGTCCAGCGAACCGACACGCTGCTTTCCGTGCGCGTAGCGCGCGGCCCGGTCGGCGCGCCCCGCATTAACCTGCGATTGAAGATTCCGGCGACTGCTCACCTCGCCATAGTAACGGCCGCGGATTCGATTGAAATCCGGGGACTTCCCAGGGCGCTGTTGGCCCAGACGGTCTCAGGAGAAATTCGATTCGAGTTGGCTGACGAAGCATCTGCGGACGTGACTGCGGAATCGAAAACCGGGAACGTGTCGTCGTCGTTTGCGTCCGCCGTTGTAAATCAGGGCAGCCGGCCCCAATTGCAAGCGCGGCTGGGTAAGGGCGGCAAGACCGTCAGACTCTATTCGCAGGCCGGCAACATCATACTGGCCCAAATTTTGACGGGCGATTCGGCTCAGGCGGCGACGCAGGCAGAAGCAGCTCGATCAGAAAGACGCGAGCCACTTCAGGCTCCGGAAGCGAGAATTCCGACCCAACGTCCGGAATTGATCGGTCCCATCAATAACGCGCCTGCCGCGGGAACGCCGGCGCCGCCTTCAACAAGTCCCGAAGAAGTTTCCGAAGGCGATGTCATCCGCGTCGATACTCAACTTGTCAGCGTGAATGTGAGCGTCGTCGATCGCGGGACGAATCGTGGCGTCAATGATCTGACCAGGAACGATTTTCGTCTGTCCGAGGATGGCACCACGCAACAGATCTTACACTTTGACTCTGCATCGGCACCGTTCAATCTGGTTCTGCTCATTGATCTGTCCGGATCCACGACCAAGGTTGTTGAATTAATCAAATCCGCGGCGCTGCACTTTGTCGAAGCAGCACGGCCGTTTGATCGAATTGGCATTATCACGTTTGCCGGCGGACAGGTCGTCGTCTCGTCCCTGACGACTGATCGTAACGCCTTGCGTCAGCGCATCGCCGGCATCGAAAAACCGGAGGGCAGCACCAAGCTTTACGATTCGCTTGCCTTTGCCATGGACGACATCCTGCGCGAAGCAAAGGACTCGCGCCGCAACGCGATTGTGTTGATGAGCGATGGCCTCGATAGCATCCTGCCGAACGTCACAGGTGAAGGATCAAGACTTTCGTATGAACAGCTTGTGCGTCAAGCTAAGGAATTCGACGGCGTACTCTATTCGATTTGGGTAGACACACAGAGCTACGAACCGTTAAGTCCCGGAGACATTCAGCAAGATACTTTTGACCTGGCGCACGATCGGATGAAACAGTTCGCTGATGTCGGCGGCGGCACTTTTTATGAATGCGAAGAGCTGAAAGATCTTGCAGGTGCTTACGAACGAGTCGTCGCCGACCTCGGCACTGTTTATACTTTGGGTTATCGTCCCTCGAATAAGGTTCGCGATGGCTCCTGGCGCGCGATCCGCGTGAGTATAAATCACCCGAATGCTATCGCACGCGGCAAACCCGGGTATTATGCGAAGTGAGATCAAGCAGCAAAAAGTGAGCTGGGGAATGCTACTTCCGTGTCTGGATACTCCGACATAAATTTGGAGCGCGTAACTTTAGACAATTGAAAATCTTTGCGATTCCAAACTGGAATCGTTTCCAGATTCGTCGTCATCTGGCGGCGAGTTTTTTGCTGCTCACCGCTCGCTGCTTAATGCTCACTGCCGTCGCCCAAACGCCTGAACCGGCGGATACTATTCGGATTGATTCCGACCTGGTAAATCTGAATGTCAGCGTCTTTAATCGCAATGCCCGGCAGCCTACTGCTACGCTTCAACAAAGTGATTTCGTCGTCTTCGAGAACGGCGTGCGGCAGCCGATTTCTTTCTTTGCTTCAGCCGAATCCCCGTTCGATCTGGTACTCCTATTGGATCTTTCCGGTTCAACCGCGGACAAGATCGGTTTGATTCGCAAATCTGCAAAACGATTCGTCGATGCCGCGCGTCCAACTGACCGCATCGAGATCGTAACTTTCACTGCTGAGGTTCAAGTTGTTTCAGTACTGACCTCGAATCACGAGGCCCTCAAGAACAGTATCGATCACATCGAAAAACCACGCGGCGGCACACATTTTTGGGACGCGCTCCGTTTTGTCGTCGAACATGTTCTAGCACAATCGCGCGTCGAGAATCGACGCAGCGCCGTGGTTGTGATGACCGATGGCGTCGACAATGCTTTGCCGGACGTTTTCGGTGAAGGGTCGTCCACGACTTTTGACGAGCTGATTGAAATCGTTCGCCGCTCGGATCCGATTGTCTTGCCTATCTATCTGGATACGGAGAAGGAAGCGAGCCAACACGGCACGCCCATCACCGCTTACGTCCTGGCACGGCAGCAACTCGCGACGTTGGCAGCCGAGAACGGCAACATCGTCTACCAGGCTCGGAAGGTAAAAGACCTGGAAGGCGTCTACGAACAGGTCATACGCGATCTAAGCACCATTTACAGCCTCGGTTATCGCCCACAGAATCATCAGCGCGACGGCGCATGGCGGGCCGTGAACGTGGAAGTGATTGGGTATCCAGATCTCGCTGTCCGATCAAAACGAGGGTATTATGCGAAATGAGCATTTCGCAGTATTCCATCTGGAGGTCCTCCGTTTGACTAAAAGACTAGTTAAGATTTTTAGTGTCCTCTTGCTCTTCCTGCTGGCATCATGTTCGGCGAGTCGTTCTTCAGAAGGTCTCGGCGTGTATCCCAAGGCAGTAGGTGCTGCGGACGAGGCATCAGCAATTCAGGTATTACGCACAATCGCGACGGCTGAGGCTCAATTGAAAGCTACGACTGGAGCGTATGGCGATTTTGATGCGCTAACCAAAGCGGGCTTGTTAGATCAGAGGTTTGCTTCGAGCACACCAAATGTTAAGGGCTATCGATTTACGATCAGCGCTACGAATTCTGATTTTTCAGTCAATGCCGATCCGCAAACCAGCGACACGCAGCCGACTACCGGCATTCGTCACTTCTTTTTGGATTCATCCGACAATGCTATTCATGTGAATCAGACGCAGGTGGCATCAAGAACAGATCCGGTGCTCTAACTTGTTCGATCCAAGATGTTCCATGTATTCGACGCACCCCGATCCAACAGGGTGTATCTTGACTTGCGGTTCTTGCCGACTTCAGTAGTCACTTTGCGGCTTTGCGTGAAATAGTGCACGGTGAAAGGCATTCACGCAAAGGCGCGAACACAGTCGAAAGGCGCAAAAGAGAAATCGAGATACTACTCCAACATTAGTCATTGGACATTAAACAGGTCACCAGGCGTATAATGGCTCTCACTTTCCCGTACTGCGAGATTTCTCTTCGAAGGTCTTTTGAGAGGGGTTCGACATGAAAAACTCATCGCTTGCGCTCAGGGCGTATATGGTCATTGTCCTGACGGTCGGTTTCACGTCGCTTGGGATCGCCCAGAATCGAGAGAAGTACGTTATTTCGGCGACAGCCGGCGGCGTTAATTGGGTAACCGGCCAGGTCACCATCAAGCGGGCGGGCCAGGCGGAACGTTCGTTATCTGATCGCGATAATTTGGTTTCGGGAGATGTGGTCAGCACAGCGGTGGGGTCCAGGATCGAAGTCTTGCTCAATCCAGGTTCTTATCTTCGTGTGGGAGAAGGCAGTGAGTTTGAGCTTGTGGATAATTCCCTTGCGAATTTGCGCGTTAAGCTGATTAGGGGAAGTGCAATAGTCGAGGCGACCGGCTTTGACAATACTGAGTTGCGAATCGCCCTTGTGACAGATGAAGGACATTTCATGATTGCTCGACGCGGGGTTTATCGATTTAATGAGCAGCCTGCTTCGACTGATCTGATGGTGCAAAAGGGTCGCATCTTAATCGGCGATAACGCTCGGGAAATGGTCAAGGGCGGCAATAAGGTCACACTGTCGGGCGGCTCGATTGTCCGGGCTAAACTAACCAAACGGGATCGCGATGAACTCGATGTTTGGAGTAAGCAACGAGCTGAGACTTTGGCCCGCGCGAACGAAAGACTCGCAAATCGCTCCTTTAATGGCTATCTTTCCAGCTTCAATCGCTGGGATTGGGCTTTCTCAGCCGCAAATCCGTGGGGTCTGTGGGCTTTTAGCCCGTTCGCTCACTGCTTTACTTTTGTCCCGTTTTTCTATGGATGGAGCTCGCCGTACGGGCACTATTACGGAAGCTACTACAACGTCTACTACTTCAATGGATTTGGCCGCCAGCTCGTGATCGTCAATAACCAACCGCCAAGTGGACCGTTTATTGGCCCCGGAAGTGGATCGAGGGTTAGTTCCGGTGGTGGATCGTCTGGCGGTTCCGGAGTTGGCTCGTCCGGCGGTTCCGGAGTTGGATCTGGCGGCTCGGCACCGGTTATTCAGCCGCCCGCTAGTCCAGCAATGCGTCCCTCAAGACCGCCGGAGATAGATTCGCGTGATAATCGAGACCCCGGCTTTCGCCGCAATCGCCCGCGCGATCCAAAATAACCGCGACTTTAGATTAGTTGGTAGTGTCTTAAGTTTCTCTTTTGCGCCTTTCGATCCTATTCACGCCTTTGCGTGAAATGCTTTTCACTGCGCGATATTTCACTTAAGGCCACAGCGCATCACAAATCAGGATTCTACCCACAATCGATTAGTCTTTGGGTTTGAATAGCGTACGAAGCTCTTCATCGACGATTGCCAAGATCTCCGATCGCGGGAGGCCGGCCAAAGCCAAATGTGCCAGGCTTCCTCGCAGCGACTTGCGCAGCTCGCTATCGTTTTGCTGTGCTATTCGGCCAGCCGCCACCAGCGCTCCCGAACCGTGCCGGACTTTCAATAGCCCTTCCTTCTGAAGTTCCCGATAGGCGGCCGCGATCGTATTCAAATTAACTCCCAGGTCGGCTGCAACCTGGCGAACCGGCGGCAAAGCCATACCTTCGCGCAACTCTCCCCGCGCAATCAAGCCTTTGATTTCGTCAGCTACCTGTCGATAAATCGGCCGCCGATCTGATTCGTCAACAGTAATGTACATAGTTGCTAGACACTATACACTGGGCATATTGGCTAAGTAAATGAGTCAATTATTATGGGTGCGGGCAAGCCGAGACGAAACGAGGTGGTCGGTGAGCGCAATAGCAGACTGACAGACGGCTTCAAGGCCCGAGCCAGGGCAAACGGTGTCACCGACGAGGAAAACATTCGGAAGATGAGTAACTGAAAACTTCTGATCAGGACTGACCCCTGCGAACGTTGAACCTGGCGCGCCTACCATTCCAAGCTTGCGACGAGTGGTCTCGTAAAAAGTTTGCGGCGTCGCAGTCTCGATTACTTCGATACCATCGCCGAGTTCAGGCAGTGCCGAATGCAATCGATTCCACGATGTTTCCAACATCATCTGATCCTGCTTCTCATGCGCTGTCTCATCTTGATGAAATGAGAACCAATCTTCTACATCGGTAAAAGTTAAGATGGTTACTGCGCGATGGCCCATCGGCGCTCTCGGATCCCATTGGGGAGCGGCCGAGAAAACTAGCTGCATTTCATCTGGCTCATAAGCAAGGTTCTCGTGCAAATCGGTAAGGACAAGAAAATGATCGGCATCCGCGCTCAGGCGTGACGCGGCAGCTTCATTCATGCCGGCAAACAACAGATATGCTCCCCATCCGCGCAGTCGCTTAAGGTGCGCCGTAATCGATGCCGGTGTGCGGCTTAACCCAATGAGCTTTCCATATGTATCCCATATAGTTAAGTTGCTCACGATTGCTCGGGTAGCCGTTATTCGTTCACCGCTCAGGAGATCGACACCAATCGCCGCACCGTCCGGGCCGTAGGCCAAGCGCAAGACAGGTGAGTTCAGACGCAGGACGCCCCCGCTTTGCTTGAGAGACCCTGCAAGCGCGTCAGCAAGGGTTTGGGCTCCTCCGCGAATCGCCCACAGTCCACGATGCGGTGCCGTCAGAGCAATCGCTGAGTAAAGATAAGAGCATTCGTCGCTGGGAGACTGTGTGAAGGTTTGCAACTGGACGTCAACGAAGCGCCGAAATCTTGGGGATGTTCCTGTTAAATGTTGGGATGTCAGCTGATCCCTGTACTTGAGCACGTCGTGAATCTTTGCCTCTGACGAAGTCCGGAAGCCATTGTTAGCGTCGATCCACAACTGAGCAATGTCAAATAAATCTCGATAGAAAGAGACTGCTGTCTCCGCGCATTCGGGAAAGGTTCGGCAAGACGATATATGCGGGCGAGAGCCGTCGAATTTCCGGCGCTTTTGCGGATAGCTCTGAAAAAAGTCTTTCGTAGAGGCCGCCTGTCTGCCATCCGGAATACAAGCCCGCTGTAGGCTCGAATGAATAACCAAGGTGTTCGAAGTTCGCAACACAACCGCCTGCGCGCGATTGCCTCTCGAATAGGCAGACACTAACTCCGCGTTTGGCTAATAGAGCAGCGGTGGTTAATCCGCCGATGCCACCGCCTACGACGACGACTTCGTAATCCATTCACTTAGCCTAAAAAAAATTCAAAAGGGATTGAAGTGCACCGGTACCGGCCTTCCGACTCCACGACTCAACAAGCAGCCGCAAATATGGATCGATGACGATAATGAGGGACTGGATTCCATTGAAAACAAGGTGGATTACAAAGCATGGAAGCAGTCGACCAGTGCGGGCGCGAACCACCGTCAAAACCACGCTGAGCAAAGTTATGGCGGCGATCGCGCCTGCGTTCGGCCAGTATTGCAACACATGCAATCCGGCGAACAGAGACGCGACAACGAAAACAGCGAGCAAACGACCAATAATTCTTTGCATCGCAGAGTAAAGAAGGCCACGATACACGATCTCTTCCACCAGCGGCGCGGTGGTCACAGCAATGAAGGCTGTAATTAACGCCGCTGCGCGCGAACTCTGTAGAATTCTTTCGAGATCCGTTTCCTGCCCACCGAACTTATAGATGATGAACATCGCGACCACGAAAAGAATGATCGCCAATCCAACACTGTGCCAAATGCCAAAATTCGGTCTCCAGCTCCAACCAAGCACTTCGCGGAGTGGAAGTCTGCCAAACCTGGTGACTACCGCCCAGGCGACCGCGAGAGTAAGCGCGTGTGCAGGCAGGATTCCACAGACGATTATCAGGATGAAAGTCTTGTCGGCCAGCAACATCTCTATTGTCGGGCGAGTACCTTGATAGCGGGATGCTACATAAGGAATCGCAAAAAGCTGCGGCAGAAAAAGCAGAGCTAGACTCAGGAGCCAGGTCAAAAAACCTTGGAGCAAAGTCCACGGCGGGTTGTCAGGATCTATCGAGACCGGCGTTAGTGAAGGGATGGTTTGGTTGAGCTTTGTCTGACTAAGAGTCGACGAGGCGGAAACGGCGGAATCTGGACCTGTGTTCACGCGGTAGCAGTTTACCGCAAGCACAAACGCGGCGCTATTCACACTTCGTCACTCGAGGGGGTTTCCGAATCCTTACGCTGACCATTGTACTGCTCGAGCTTTCGATAAATCGTTTTGCGACCAATGCTAAGCAGCCGTGCTGCGCGTGTCTTATCTCCGGAAGTGTAATCGAGCGTAGCTTCAATCGCCTGTCGCTCGATATCGTCCATTGAAGAAGGGACCTCGATTTCCAGTTTCGCCGATCGACCTTCGCTCGCTGCCTGCGCCCGCTCGGCGCGAATTGTTGCCTGACGTTCCGACGCCTTGTTACTGATCGCTACCGGGAGATCCTCCAGCTCGATCTGTCGTCCTGCGGCGATAATTACGGCACGCTCGATCGCATTCTCAAGTTCGCGGACATTGCCCGGCCAATCATAAGTAACCAGCGCTTGCAAGGCTGCTTTGGAAATGCCGGATACAAACCGGCCCGTGCGCTGCTTATAGTGCTCCAGGAAGTGAATCACCAACAGATGAATGTCTTCCGGGCGTTCGCGCAGCGCCGGCAAACTGACTGGAAACACCGATAAGCGATAATAGAGATC
>WNGE01008135.1_pt1 | contig 11267 bp, 12 predicted proteins | sample 5400651 | NCBI WGS metagenome assembly WNGE01 (sample SAMN13153370, study PRJNA577476) | soil metagenome | isolation source: 60 cm soil or saprolite under grassland replicate 2 | place: USA:California | collected 2016-06-15 | reverse complement strand
TCGCAACGTGGTCTGGTGCGAATCGTCAATGAATCTCAGGATGCGCAAGCCGCATTGGGCGGTCACTTGGCGCGTAACACGCTTGCAAACGCGCTTTGCCAACGAGACCTCGAACAGATGATTGAAGCCTGGGCGCTGTAGCTCTCTGTCCGCTGAAATCGTACGGAGTTCCACTTGGGAAAATTCCCTCTTTGATGGGATCAACTCGAGCTACTTCACTTTCGGTCATCTCAGGTTCTCCTTGTTTGATGAGGCAACAGTTCTAAACCAGGCTTGGATTAGCAGACAAGCTGAAACTTGTCGCTAATATTCCTCAGAAATTCTACTTGCGTTAATCTAGTCCTTCTGAAAGTCATCTCTGCCCAGTGAGCTAAAGCAAAGTCATCTATTCCGATGTTTCTGCCGAAAGCTAGGCCGATCCTCGGCGTTGTAGCGCCAGGACTATCTAGCTTTTCGTATTCCTCATATCTCTTATTCAAGGTTAATTCAAATTCGCTGGTAGTACCAAGCTTCAATACGTCTACATAGGAGACTTTCACAAGCTGCTCTACATAGAGTATAAGCGTCACGCCTTTGTCCTGCTCCAGTGCGTGCGGTATCGCTGAACGTAATGTAAACAGAGATAGAATCAGAATCTCTAGCCTGTGCTTCGAGTTCTCAGCGCTGACGCCCCATTCGTTCAATGGCTCAAGCTTGATAGGCTCAATAGACCTCAAGACCAACTTTGCGAGGTCAGGGGCCATATCTTCAAGCTTCAGCTTATCTTTGCCGAACCATCCCATAGTTGAAACTCCTTTCAATACCTTTAGGGGGCAGTTTCCATACTAAAGTAGCTTTACTGGTCTTCTACCTTCATCTGACTACGATCACGCAGAACAATCTCAGGCGTTCCTTTGTAAGATTCGATCTTGCCAGCCACGCAGATTCGCTTGCCCTTCAACTCCGCTTCTGGCGCTCCAAACTTTGGCCTGTCCTCTTCCCAGATCAGCGCGATGAAGATCGGGTTGGGATATGGCTTGTCCAAGTTGAGGAATGTGGGCTTGCCTTTAGAGCGGGCTGCGTAGTCTGCAGAAGCCACTACCCCGCAGACTGTGGCGGTCTTGCCTATGTGGTTTCTCGCTTCTGATGCTGTGATCTTGTCGGGTGAAGAATGCGCCGTGGTTGCGCAAAGGATCGCAAGCGCGAGTGTGAGGGGGAGCTTGATTTTCATATATCACCTTTATGGGCGGGGCAATCGTTTGGGAATCAACTATCAAGCGGTTTTATAGTTCAGCCCCAAAAAGGGTCTCAGTTTGTTCCCGCCACAGAACGGGCAGACATATAAGCCTCCGTTTTTCGCTCGCTTGAAGAAAGACATCTTCGCGAACAGATAAAAGGCTTCATCCTCGCTTATCCCTCTGCCCTTTGACGGGCAACTTCGATTTTCACAATCGAGAGTATCTGTCAAATACCTACCGCCCTGCTTCACTCCGAAAGGATTGATGTAATTGTTCCAGTCGGGATAATAACCTGGAGGGTGCTTGTAGCCTGTCCAACTAGGTTCTGCTGATTGCGCCTCGTCTCGCTGCTTATCCAGTAAATGTTCTTTACCTTGCTTTCTGGCATCCAGTCGCACCACCAATCCAGTAGTAAGCCAGAACCGTTCGATCAAATCACAAATCACCGTCTGCTGCGCAGCCTCCAACTTGGCGAATCTCCCGCTAGCAATCTTTTCTTGACTCTCCGTTATCCATTTGTCCATTTCATCGGTCGAGCCTAAGTTATGTTTCGCGCAGAACGCCATCGCCATTGATAATTCCTCTTCGGTCAACTCTCGACCGGCAAGGCGCGATCTCAATTCCTCTTCGGCTAAATATTCTGCGTACATATCTGATCCTCCAATGCCGCTTTGAAGACTTCTGCTGAGGGTCGAAACGACGATCAAGGCCAGATATTAGAATGTGGTTTTAATCTGGTCAATGGCTGTGGCACGCCTCTGGCCGGTTGTGGCAGATCGCTTAGTCACCTACGCGAGTCCTACAGTCACCGTAGAACCCGCACAGGGGACCCAGTTGCCCATCCGCGCTCCGGTTTACCAGCAGCTTTCAGCATTTGGCGCTGTGCGCTGGCTCTGGCGGGATGGCGTTGTTGGTGGTAATCTCTCGCTCCGGGATTGTCGCCATCAAGCCCTTCAAGTTTCACGTCTCGGCTATAAAGCAGTACCACGCTGACCGATTCTATCCTGCAAGAGGTGAGCCTATGACGGCTGAACGAACCACGACGACAACAACGACAACGGCGGAGGAAGAAGATTTAGGGGCGCCATGAAAATTCCGAGAACAATTCAGGCGATTAAGGACGAGTTCACGGGGCGGGAGTGGGCGATTACGCGACAAGGCTTGATTGTGAAAGCGAGGAAGTTCGCCTCCGGCAAGAGTGATGAAGACCTGATCGGGAACAGTGGGATCACGGCGGAGAACACGGCGAACCCTGTTCACGCGAAGATCATTCGCATCAACGCGATCCTGCGCGAAGAGGTCGGAAGATGACGAAGGTCGCTCCTGAGCCGGGTTTGATCGAGCGGTACCGGGGGCACCGCAGATCGTGCTGCGCGAGCGCGGTCAATTGAAAGCGGAGTAACATATTTGAAAGTCAACAACGGTATGGAGGTAAGCAGATGGGCTTCATGACGAAACAATGGCTGGAAGGCGAAAGAGAACGATATAGACGTTATAGACCAGTGAAGGTCAAAATTTCTGGTGAAAGTGTTCCATTCATTAACGATTCTGAGACAGGGAGACTCAATGGTTTCGTTAATGTCGCTTTCGAAATCCGGTTGGAGCGTTCGAATCGGGATTACCAGGAAATGTTCCTGACCCAAGACGAGGTAGATGAATTGTTGCCTGCAATAATAGAAGCGGGAGAGCAATCAGCCCGTCTCAAAATTGCGCTCTCTATACTGGCTGGTCTCACTGATGAGGAGTTGTCCCAGTTTATGAAAAGACTGCCGTCTGAGCGCAGCCAGTTGAAGATAGAGGACTGAGGTTGGGCTTAAACGGAGGAACGGTATGAACAAGCAGAGAAGTAATAATCCACGGAAAGTGCGGAGGATCCGTGGTGAGTATAAACAACCCGGCAGAGAAGAGGTAAATAGTTGATGTAATGTCGGTTAGCGGTTCGGTAGGGGATTCCCTCTCGCCGACCCGGAATCGGACGGGCGCGCGCAGGTCATCAAAAACCACCGCCTGGTCAAAGTCCCGGACGCGGGCCATTGGGCGCATCACGACGCGCTTGACGCCTTTCTTGAAGAGACGAAGAAGTTCTTAGCCGAACCCTGACTCATACCCGAAACCGCCCAATCGGCTCGAAATTTTCCTTGCCGATCCGTAAGATCGAGGATCGAAGACGGCAGAAGATTTACACAAAGCGAAAGAATTGATCCCTGTCACCTTCTCCACCTAAATTTTGACGAGACAAGCTCGTCAAAATTATAGGTGGAGCTTGGATCGCAAAGATTCAGGCTCCCGCGGTGACCAGACCCAGCCAGGATTGAAAGCGATTTCAATTATCGGGCTACGTTATTTGAGTCATGACACCAACGAATGCGCTAGCCAGTTCGTTGCAACTGTCGTCCAGCATTAAACAGGTCTTGGGAGATTGAAAGTCAGTGTGTTGGATGTAAAAAGCTCAGATAACATCGTCGAGGCTAACCTAGCAATAGCAATATTGCATTGAGTCGAAAGGCTCATCAAGAAAGAACATGAAAGTAGCAGTTTTAGACACCACTAGAAAACCTTTGGCGCCGACGACGTTGCGCCGCGCCGATCTGCTTTTAAAGCGAGGCAAAGCCGCCGTTTTTCGTCGCCATCCATTGACCATCATTTTGAAGCGTGAGGTTTCCGACGTTCAGACTCCTGACCTTCAACTCAAGATTGATCCTGGATCGAAAACATCCGGCATTGCCATCATCAACCAGCAAACCGGCGAAGTCGTTTTCGCTGCAAACATTCATCATCGCGGCCAGGCAATCAAGAAAAGTCTTGATTCCCGTCGCGCACAACGTCGCCATCGTCGTAGTCGAAAGACTCGTTATCGCCAGCCTCGTTTTTTGAATCGAACGAGACCAGAAGGTTGGCTGCCGCCCTCGCTCGAAAGCCGCATTGAGAACGTCTCGACGTGGACGCGACGTTTAAGTCGCTTCTATCCGATCAAAGGCCTGGCGATGGAACTGGTCAAGTTCGATATGCAGTTGATGGAGAATCCTGAAATCAAAGGCGTCGAATATCAGCAAGGCGCCTTGGCCGGTTTCGAGCAGAGAGAGTATCTGCTTGTGAAGTTCAATCATCAGTGTGTTTACGGGCGCCGGGGCTCACCCTGCGACGAAGTGTTGAATATTGATCATCTTCAGCCTCGCGCGGGGGGCGGGACGGATCGGCTCTCGAATCTGGTCATTGCTTGTCGAAAACACAACGAGGAAAAAGGCAAGATGTCGCTGGAGGCTTATTGCGCAAAGCACGGTCTCGATGCTACGAAAATCAAGGCTCAAGCCAGGCGACCATTGAAAGACGCCGCCGCGGTCAATGCCACCAGGTGGGCATTGTTCAACCGTCTGAAAGGTTTTGCTGTGCCGGTTGAGACTGGATCAGGCGGGTTGACGAAGTTCAATCGCGTCCAAAGAGGCTTGCCTAAAGAGCATTGGATTGACGCCGCCTGCGTGGGCCGGAGCACGCCTGAAAAGCTCAAGCTCGAAGGCGTGCGACCGCTTGAGATTAAAACGACCGGTCAGGGGTCGCGTCAAATGTGTTTGCCCGACAAGAACGGTTTCCCGCGGACATCAGCAAAAGCGAGCCGCGTAGTTAAGGGCTTTCGGACTGGCGACCGGGTCAAGGCGGTTGTGCCTGATGGCAAAAAGAAAGGTGTGTACGTCGGCAAGGTCGCAGTCCGAAGCAGTGGCAGTTTTAACATCACAACTGCACAAGGGACAATTCAAGGCATAAACTACCGTCATTGCCGGTTGCTACAACGAGCAGACGGTTATGCGATAAACGGATAATCGCATGCTCTTGCCAGGGTCAAGCCCTGGCAATCGCATACGATCTCGAATTCCTCTCCATCTAAACCCTCCGGGTCAAGCCCTCCGGGTTATAGATGGAGTATCCATCGAGGGAAGAGGATGAAATTGCTCGTCCTTGGCGCATCCGGCGGGTGTGGCCGCTGGTTGTCGCAACTGGCTGCTGAACGAGGGCATCGGGTGACGGCGCTGGTCCGTCCCACTACTTCATTTGTGGCGCCGGCGGGTGTAACCGTTCGGCGCGGGCAGGTCCTTGATCCGGACACCATTGAGGCCGCCGTAATTGGGGAGGACATCGTGTTCTCGTGCCTGGGGCTGCGTCGCGCGGGGCCGAGCCCCTGGGGGCCCGCCTTCTTTCTCCGCCTGACTTAATGTCGAAGGCGGCTCGCATCCTTATCGCCGCGATGCGCCGGCGGGGGATTCAGCGTTTGGTGGTTGTGAGCGCGGGAGGCGTAGGCGCCAGCGTCGCTCAGTTGAGCCGGCCCGTACGTTGGCTGGTTAGCTCCGGTCAGATCGGCGTAGCTTACCGCGATCTTGAGAATATGGAGCGGGAGCTGGCTCCAAGCGGCCTGGATTGGTTGGCGGTAAGGCCCGTGACACTGATCGATGGTCCACCGACCGGCGCCGCTCATCCGATTACGCATTACGGCCTGTTCTCAAAGGTTCGCCGTTCCGATGTGGCGGGATGGATGCTTTCTAGAGCCGAGAGTCCTGAGCCGTTTGAGCCGCGTACAGTGTTGCTGGGAAAATAGGTCGCTCGCAGCCCATCTTCTTCTCGCCTGATCTGCGCCAGGTAATTTTTGACCGGTTCTTGTCAAGACCAACCAAACTTGTAACACATCATAAGCTCGACTCTGTCCATTCAGAGATCGGCGCGTAACGCCGATCTCTGAATGGACAGAGTCGAGCTAAGATCAGATCTCCGGCGCGACCGGTTCCATTTCATTCTTATGATGTTCCGGATGGACCAGCTCGTGCGCCTGCCCGGATGGGATGAGCAGCGCGATGACGGCGGCGACTGCGACGGCGGCCAGTCCTAGCAGGAAGGCCGCGCGGAGCGATGAGGCCAGCGCCCGCTGCATAAACGCCGCCGCTGCGGGCGAGAGCGCGGCGCGCGTGGTCCGGCGAACCAGCGCGGCGATGTCGCTGTGTCGAGAAGCGATGCCGGCCAGTTCGCCCCCGCCGGCGGCGAGATCGCGCGAGAGTCGCCAGGACATTACCGCGCCCATCCCGCCCACGCCGAGCGCCGCCCCGATGCTGCGCGCGAATTGGACGGTCGAGGTAACGACGCCCAATCGGGCGCGCGGCGCGGAATGTTGCGCGCCGATCATCAGACTGGCCAGCGTCAACCCTCCGCCCATACCCAGCGGGATGACGGCTAAGGTCAGATAGAGCCGCGTAGTGTTCACGTCTACGCGCGCGAGCGGCAGGGAGCCTGCGAGCGTCAGCAACATCCCGGCTATCACGAGTGGCCTATAGCCCAACCGCAGCATCAATCGCCCGCCGACGACCGCCGCGACGACCCAGGCCAGGATGTAGGGCGTCAATACTTCTCCCGCCTGCGTCGCCGTCGTGCCGATCACGGCCTGAATGAACAGCGGCAGATAGATCATCGAGCCGAAGAGCATCATCCCGGCGAACAGTCCGTGCGCCGTCGTGACGATCACCACGCGATTGTGAAAGATGTCGAGAGGAATGAGCGGTTCGGGGCTCCGGCGCTCGATGCGGATGAAGACGACGACGAGCAGCGCGCAGACGATCAGGCTGACGGCCGTGAGCGTCGCGCCGAATTCCTGCCCCTTTTCGACGGCCAGCAGCAACAGCGTCAACGCGACGGCGATCGTCGCCGTGCCCGCGTAATCGAGTTTGATTTCAGGATGTCGTTCGCCGCGTTCGGCGTAAGCTGCCCAGATCATCGCGGCGGCGAGCAATCCGAATGGCAGGTTGATGTAAAAGACCCATCGCCACGACAGCGAATCGGTCAGATAGCCTCCGGCCTGCGGGCCGAACAGGCTCGCCACGCCCCACATCCCGCTGAAAAGCCCGATCATCTTCGCCCTCTTTTCGAGCGGGAGCAGGTCGGCGACGATGGTCATCCCCACCGGAAACAACGCCCCCGCGCCCAGTCCCTGCAGCGCGCGGAAGGCGATCAACTGCGCCATCGAATGCGCCGCGCCCGAGAGCGCCGAGCCGACGAGAAACAATCCCATCCCGCCGAAGAAGGCCGGACGACGTCCGATGAGATCGGACGTCTTGCCCCAGATCGGAGTCATAATCGTCGAGGTCAAAATGTACGCGACCGCCACCCACGAATAGAGTTCTATCCCGCCGAGCGTGGCGACGACCGTCGGCATCGCCGTGCCGACAATCGTGCTTTCGAGCGCGGCCATAAAAATGCCGAGCGCGACGCCGACGAGTATGATTTTTGTACGCCAGTCAGTCGGTTTCTGTGTGATCGATTCGAATTCAGTTGATTGCATGGAAGAAAACGATACGTGTGAACAGCTTTGCAAGTTTACGTCAACAAGATGAAGGTAAAGGCTGAAGGCAAAAAAGGCAAAAGGGAGGCGGATTGCGGATTGCGGATTGCGGATTGCGGATTGCGGATTGATTTGATGAATGCCTGTGAACCATGAACATGAGGATCTCACCGGCAACCGGAAAGTGGCTTAACCAAGATCGGAAATCCGCAATCCGCAATCCGCAATCCGCAATCCGCAATCCCCACTCACTACTCTTTACTCAGAAATTTCCTGACGCTGTTTTGACAGTCGGGCGTCTGCCGCGCGATGACGTTCAAATCCACGCCGGCGCGGATCGCCTGCTCGAAGCTCATCGAATCGATCTGGTAGAGCAAGCGCTTCGTCAGCATCAACGCCGAGGCGCTCAGTTGAGAGATTTCGGCCGCGTACTTTTCGACCTCGGTGTCGAAATCGGCGTCGTCAAAGACGCGATTGATGATCCCGATTTCGGCGGCCTCTTCAGCCGAGAACGTTTTGCCCGTCGCCAGCATTTCAAAAGCGCGTTTCTCGCCCAGGTTGCGCCGCGCGATCGACATGACAATGGCCGGAACGAAGCCGATCTTGACCTCGGTGTAACAAAACTGCGCCGAGCGCGAAGCGATGACCAGATCGCAAGCCGAAGCCAGCCCTGCGCCGCCGGCGAGGGCGCGCCCGTGAACGGCGGCGATGACGGGTTTCTTCAATCCGCGCATCGTCAGGAAGAGGTCGGCCATCCGCGACGCGCCTTCCAGATTTTCGAGGACCGAAGCCTGCGCCGACTTTTCGAGTTGGGCCAGGTCGGCCCCGGCGCAGAAATCCTTGCCCGCGCCGCGCAGAATAACGACGCGGGTTTGGTCGTCGGCTTCGGCATCGACCATCGCGCCGCGCAATTCGGCGATGATCAGGTCGTTGAGCGCGTTGCGTTTGTCCGGGCGGTTGAGCGTGATGAACGCGACGCCGTTTTTGACTTCGTAGGTGATATGTGTGTATTCAGCCATAGTCGCTCGGAGAAAAGTTCGCAGTCCCGCCTCCAGGCGGAAGCGTCCGGTAAAACGTAATGACTCAGAAAAGGACGCTTCCGCCTGGAGGCGGGACTGCGAACTTCTTCAGTCGTTCTTCTGTTTCCCCTCGTCTTCCTGATCGATGATGTGGCACTTCTTTTTGAAATTGAGGAGCTTCGCCGTGACCGTGCCCTTGGGCGTTTTGGCCACCAGTCGCAGGGGCGTGCGCTTGGTGTCGTCGCTCACCCACATAGTCATTTCCCCCTGGCGCTTAAAAAAGCGGCCGGGGCCGAAGAGCTTCGGTTCGAGGCGGACGGTCTTGACCTTCCCGCAATCGGTCCTGATGCTCTCGCGTTTGCCGACGAGGATTTCAAACTGGAAGTTCTCTTCGTCCGCGCTGACGGGAAAGGTGAGCATCTGGCCCTCATTGAGCTTTTGCAGCCGCACGAAATAGATGGCCGAAAGCAGGCTGAGCATCCCCTCCTGGAGCGGCAGCGGCTTGGCGCGCGGCGGCGCGTCAGGTTTGGTCAAATCGGTGGTCAGGTATTTGACCTGTTGTTCGGCGCGGTCGAAGATGGTGGATTGGACGATGTGTTTTTTGCCTTCCTTCTCCTCTTTGAAGCTGACCCGCGCCGAAAAATCGCGCATATCGACGAGCGCCTCGAAGCGGTTGCGCACGTCGACGCCGAAGAGCGCGACGAGCGCGCCTTTCGACACCGCGGTCGCACGCAAACGCAAAAGCTGTTCGTCGGGCGCGGGCGTGAACTCGGTGTTCAGCCCTTCGATCAAAGGGGCAGGGGCCTTCTGTTGATCGCCCGCCGCGCCGGAGTTTTGAGGGTTTGTGACCGCGCCCAGATTCTCGAGCGTCAAGACGCCGAGTGAGACGTTGAGCGGGAATCGCGAAAGTTTGACCTCGTATTCGAGCTTTTCGCCGGCCGGGATCGGAAAAGAGTCTTTAAAATCGCGGCGCAGCGTGGCGACAGTGTAGGCCGGCGCCGTCGTTGTGGCGCTCGCCGCCTGGTCTTTGCCTGCCTGATCCTTGCCTATTTGCTGCGCGCCAGTCTGGCCGGCGCCGAGCGGCGCAAGGAGCGCCATTGCCAGTAGTGAAATGATGAAGTGTCTTTTCATGCGGGTTCCAGATAATCGGCGCCGCGAGCTGTAGCTAGCGCGGTTTGACCTATGACGCTAGCTACGGCTCGCGGTACTGATTCGAAGATAATCGGCGCCGCGAGCTGTAGCTAGCGCGGTTTGACCTATGACGCTAGCTAGCGCTCGCGGCGCCGATTCGAACTCAAAAGAAGAAGACTCCGGCCGCCTTCAGCGATAGGGCGGCGATGACGATCGCGAGCCCGATTGCGGCGCGGTATTCGCGATGGCGCATGTATTGCTGCGGATCGAAGCGTTGCGTCCGGCCGTTCCTGTAGGCAGTCACGCGCGGGACGAAGAACGGGACGTTGGCCGCCCACATTTCATAATCGCCGGCGAAGAGCTTCCGCATGTGAGCGGCCTCGGCCTGCATCACCGGCATATAGACTGCCGGGAAGAGCGCCGTCAGCCACAAGCCCAACCACAAACTGCCGCCGCAGACGGCGCACCCGGTCGCCATTACGAAACTGCCGAAATAGAGCGGATTCCGAGTGAACGCGTACGGGCCGCTCACCGCCAATTCGGTGTTCTTCCGCAGGTGGCCCGAAGCCCACGCGCGAAAGAGCGCGCCGCACAAGGCGATTGGGACGCCGACCGCGAGTGACCGCCACGTCGGTCGAGAAAAAAAGACGAAGAGGATAGCCGTGATAAATCCGATCGGCACACGCAGACGCTGAATCAAAAAGAGCAGACTGTAGTCCGTTGCCTGTTCGCGCATATTTATCTTTAGACTGATCAAACAGGAGGCCGGTACCGTACCGGCGCCCGCAATCTCTCTTCAACCCCCTGCCACACGCTCTCGACCGGAATCCTCATGCACGAGGTGTGACTGCAACTGCGGCGATAACAATCGATGCGGCAATCGAGGTCGAAGCGCTCGACGACGACGTCGTCCGGCGCGAACGGCCCGTTGCGACGCGACGTGGTCGGGCCGAAGATGGCCACGATCGGCGCCCGCGCCGCCGCCGCGATGTGCATCGGCCCCGTGTCTCCGCCGATGAAGAGTTTCGCGCCCCGCGCCAGCGCGAAGAGTTGTTTGAGCGTGGCGGCGAGCGTAGTCGCCGCGTTCGCGCGCGAATGATCGACCACCGATTGCGCCAGATTCTCTTCGCCGGGGCCGTAAGTCACGACCGAACGCATCGCGTAAGCTTCCCACAAGCGGTCCGATATTGCGCCGAAACCGTCGGCTCCCCATAGTTTGGTCGGCCACCCGCCGCCTGGATTGAGGATCGCGACGCGCCCGTCGAACCGTTCGATTTGCTCTACGGCGAATCGTTCGTCTTCGCCCGACAGGGCAATCGGGAACTCGTACTCTCCCGACACGTCGCAGCCGAGATGTTCGACGAGCTTCAGATTTTTTCTGATCACGTGATCGCCGTCATCGACCGCCACGCGCTCGGTCAGCATAAAGGCGCTCGCCGGTTCGCGCAAAGCTTCGCGGGCGAATCCGATGCGGCGCGGGATTCTCGCCAGCCGGGCGACCATCGCCGATTTGAGCAGCCCCTGAAAATCGAGCGAGAGGTCGAATCGCGCGTTGCGCAGTCCGGCCATCGCCTTGCGGATCACGGT
>WNGE01010936.1_pt1 | contig 11269 bp, 11 predicted proteins | sample 5400651 | NCBI WGS metagenome assembly WNGE01 (sample SAMN13153370, study PRJNA577476) | soil metagenome | isolation source: 60 cm soil or saprolite under grassland replicate 2 | place: USA:California | collected 2016-06-15 | reverse complement strand
GGACCGCCAGCTCGCAGCCGCGCTCAAAGAGGGCTTCATCCCATACCGAAACACACTCGGCGAATACGCGAGCCAGCAGGAGGCGATGGAGCGATATGAAAAGTTGCGGGCCTTGCGCCAAGCGAGGCATCATTTCTGGGTTAGCAACGGGCCATTCTATCTCTACTCCGTTCATCCTGTGGAGAAGGTTGTGGTTATCAGGAGATCCGAATCGTTCTCTGACCCGGCCGATAAATGGGTGCGTTTTGTTGAGCCGCGGATCGCCGACGTCGAAGTCTCGGGTCCGAGAATCGTCAAAGTCGGATCGCCTGCAGAATTTCAAGTGCAGGTGACCTTTAAAGGGAAGCCCTATCCGACAAAGGACTTGGAGTTCGTCCGCTATATGTTGTTCGATTCCCGTGGCGAACTGGTTGAGTTAGCCAACCCCGAGCCTGCTGGCGATGGAAGGTGGCGGATCGTGCTCAACTCGAAACAAACGGCGCGTCTCTCCTCAGGCTCCAACCGGCTTGAATTGGCCGTGACTTCCCGGGTCGTTGCTCTGCCCTCGTTCAAGACATTTCGATTCGTCACCGTAGGGCAAGAAGTCGGTTAGGCGCAATGGAAAAAGTGAAGACGACACACAAATCGAGGATGGAGGATCGAAGATCGCGATCCTCTATCCTCAATCCTCTATCCTCGAAAAGTATTATCAGGACGTGACGGCTAGATAGCCATGACTTTCCTCCGGATTCTACGCTATGTGGTCCTACGCGCCGGATCCTTATTCGTTACGGTGGTTATCGGGGTGTACCTTGCCATCCTCATCGCCAATATGGGCGGCTATGTGGATGAGATCCGCAAAGCGCAAATTCGCGAACAGATCGGGGCGACGATGTTGGCCGACCAGAAGTTGCGAACTATGCCGCCCCTTGAAGTCCGTCGGGTCATCGACCAGCAGATCGAGTTGGAGGAAAAGCGTCTAGGGTTGGATCGGCCGTTTCTGTTGCGCAGCTTCGCTTACCTGAGCGACGCTCTCACTCTCTCGTTGGGAAGAGCGGAGCGGCTCACCAGCGACACGGGATCGAGACAGGTGCGAGATATCATTATCGAGCGCCTGCCGGCTACCTTGCTACTTTTCGGCACCGCCGACCTCATCGTTTTTTTCACAGCGATCTTTGCGGCGCTTTTTTTGTCCCGCCGCTATGGGAGCTGGCTGGATAAAGCCGTGGTCGCGCTCGCACCCACGTCTTCGGCTCCAGCGTGGTTTTACGGGATCTTCTTGATTCTTATTTTTGCTTCGCTATTGCGCGTCCTACCCTTCGGGGGAATGGTCGATGTACCGCCTCCCGAGTCGGCGCTGGCGTATGCTTTGAGCGTGCTGCAACACATGATTCTGCCGTTATCGGCGATCCTGGTCGGCTCGCTTTTCATCTCGATTTACAATTGGCGCACTTTCTTCCTCATCTATTCGAGCTCGAGACAGTCTTTAGCTGGCCCGGCTTGGGCAGGCTTCTTTTTCAAGCCGTGGGCCAATTCGACACGCCGGTTATCATCGGCTCCGTGGTCATCTATGCCTACCTGCTTGCCCTGACGGTCTTTCTGTTGGACATTCTTTACGCGCTGGTGGATCCGCGTGTAAAGGTGGGAGGAGAAGCGGGAAGAAGTTTGTGAGCGCGCTCCGAGAAGCATTCAAAGAGTTTACCCAGTATCCCTCTGCGATCATGGGGCTGGTGATCATCACGGCGCTGATCGTGCTCTCGATTTACACGGTGATCGCCATTCCTTACAGCGAAGGAATGAGGCTGTGGCGCGGCGGCGAAGACATCTGGATCGAGAACCCGAGAAATGCCCGACCAAACTGGGTGAATTTTTTCCTAAAAGAGCGTCTGCCTCAAACCATAATCGTCGACACCCAGCCAGGGGCGGCGAAAGTCGGACAACAACCTCTTCCTCAAAGCAAAATTTAAAGAGAATAGACCCTACTTCTCGTTTTTCTGGTTGACGCCCGATGGACAGCGCATCCCTTTGGGGGAGCGCAGCGTGCGAGCCTCAGAGCGTTACAGCATTTCCCTTGACCGCCACCTAGCGCAAAGACTTGGACGCCGTCCTCCTGAGATCGGGTTATTTACCAAACCCAATGCCACCGTCGAGAATGCGGTGCCGCTCAAGGGCCGGTACCAGCTGCAGATCGAAGGTTTTTTCTTCGAGGAGAGCTCTAGCCTCGAAGCGAAGCTCGTGGTCTATGGACAGGTGTATGGACTGGCGGGCACCGACCATCGACGCCGCGACATTATGGTCGCGCTGCTTTGGGGTACCCCGGTGGCTCTGGCATTTGGTTTCTTAGCGGCGGTGGGATCTACATTAACCACTTTGTCGATCGCTGCCATCGGCGTATGGTTCGGCAGATGGGTCGACGCTGTCATCCAGCGGGTCACCGAAGTGAACGCCATCCTGCCGGTTCTTCCCATTCTCATTATGATCGGTATCTTTTACTCGCGGAGTCTCTGGGTGATGCTCGGGGCAATCATTCTGCTGAGCATTTTTAGCCTTGGGATCAAGACCTATCGTTCAATCCTCTTGCAGGTCAAAGAATCGCCCTACATCGAGGCGGCAAGGACCTATGGGACGGGCAATTTCCGGATCATCTTTCGCTACATGATCCCGCGCATCATCCCGGTGCTCATCCCGCAGTTTGTCACCCTGATCCCTTCGTTTGTCTTTCTCGAGGCCGGGTTGGCCGTCCTGGGGCTTGGCGATCCGGTGTTGCCGACCTGGGGTAAAGTGGTGAACGATGCCTATGCCAATGGAGCCCTTTATAAAGGTTACTATTATTGGGTGCTGGCGCCCTCGTTTCTATTGATGCTGACGGGAGCCGGCTTTGCGCTGGTGGGCTTTGCCCTCGACCGCGTCTTTAATCCACGGCTAAGAACCCTATGAACCTCGATCCGAAAAAAGCGGAAGTTTTGTCTATTCAAGGTTTAAAAGAATCTCGGATCGGAGCGAGCACCGGCCCGCTGCTTCGTGTCGAGGATCTGCGCCTTCACTTTGGCACCACCAAGGGAGTGGTGCGAGCTGTAGATGGGGTTAGCTTTGAGCTGGGTCATAATCAAGCGCTGGTCGTGCTTGGGGAATCGGGCTGCGGCAAAACCTCGTTGGCGCGAGCCCTATTGCGCTTGTTGCCGCGCAACGTCCACGTCTATACCGGCCGGGTCTTCGTCGACGACCTAGACATCATGAGCCTGGATGATGAGCGCTTCAGGCGCGAGGTGCGGTGGATGAGCATCTCTTTTGTACCCCAGGCGGCGATGAACGCGTTGAATCCCGTGGTTAGAATCGGCGATCAAGTCGCGGAGCCATTGATGATTCACGAGGAACTGGAAAAGAAAGCGGCATGGCAGCGTGCTCAGGAAATGCTGCAGCGCGTCGGGCTGCCGGCAGACTTTCTGCGGCGTTATCCCTTTGAGCTGAGCGGTGGCATGCGACAGCGCACCGCCCTGGCTATGGCGCTGGTAACCAAGCCGAAATTGGTCGTTCTCGATGAACCGACATCGGCGCTCGATGTTTTGACCCAGGCGAACATCATGAATGTGTTGAAGGAGATCCGGCGGGAGCTAAAGACCAGCTTCATCTTGATAACCCATGATGTCGCTACCTCGAGCGAGCTGGCGGACCATGTGGCTGTGATGTATGCAGGACAGATAGTGGAGCTAAGCGACGCGGCACGATTCTTCCGGGAACCGCTCCACCCCTATTCCCAAAAACTGATGGCCAGCGTACCCCGGCTCCGCGAGGATAAGAAGCTCGAGTTCATACCGGGCGAACCGCCGAGCCTGATGAGCCCGCCGCGGGGCTGCCGCTTTGCGCCCCGCTGCCCGTTGCGGTTTGAGCGCTGTGATGAAGAGCCGCCTCTGATCGAGTCGAAAGACGGCCGGCAGGTGAAGTGTTGGCTGTACCAGTAAAGACTTGAGGATCGAAGATCGAGGATTGAAGATCGCGATCCTCTATCCTCAATCCTCCATCCTCGAAAATGATTGCTGATCGCTGAAAACGTGAACTATGGAACCCGCTCCTCAAGAGAAAACTTTCCTCTCCGTCAGTAACTTGCGTACGGAGTTTGAGCTCCGACGTTGGGTGTTCGGGCGCGCCGGGTTCGTGCGTGCCGTGGACGGAGTGAGCTTTGAGCTGAAGCGCGGGGAGGCGATCGCAGTCGTCGGCGAGAGCGGCTGCGGCAAAAGCAGTCTGGCTAAGACTATCCTGGGTTTGTATCGCCCCGCCCAGGGCGAGGTGATTTTTGAGGGCAAAGACTTGGCCGGGCTTAGTGCCCGGGATCTGCGCTGGTATCGGTCCCAGGTCGGTTACGTGCAGCAAGACCCCTATGGCGCGCTGCCGCCGTTTATGACCGTGCGGCGCGCCCTGGAGGAGCCGCTGATCGTCAACGGCGCCGGGAGTAGAACTGAAAGGCAGCGGCGCATCCACGAAGTATTGGAAGAAGTGAGGCTAACGCCGGTGCAGGATTTTCTGCCGAAATTTCCTCATATGCTCAGCGGCGGGCAGCAGCAGCGGGTGGTCATCGCCCGGGCGATGATCCTGCGGCCGAAGCTCCTGGTGGCGGACGAGCCGGTATCGATGCTCGACGCCTCGGTGCGAGTAGAGATACTTGAGTTGCTCCATGGCTTGCAGCGGGCCCATGATCTGGGAGTTATTTACATCACCCACGACTTGTCGTCCGTCCGGCACTTTTCCGATCGTATCTTCGTTATGTATGCGGCAAAGATCGTCGAGAAAGCGGCGGTTCTGGAACTCATACACAACCCGCTCCATCCTTACACGCGGGCGCTGCTCGCGGCGATTCCGGATCCCGATGCCGAAAACGCTAAGACCCTCAAAGCTGTGCCGCCGGGCGAGCCTCCAAGCCTTGTGCAGCCACCGTCCGGATGCCGCTTCCACCCGCGCTGTCCCGACTTTATGAAGGGATTGTGTGAAGTAAAAGATCCGCCGGAGTTTGAGCCGCGGCCGGGCCATTTCGCAATGTGTTGGCTCTACGATAAGGCCTTATGAGCCCCGCGACATCGCTGGCCGTCGGATTTGTGCTCGTCCTTGCGGGTTTCCTCGCACCCTTTCTGATGGTCCTGCGGGTTTTGGAATCCGGTCTGGTATTGAGCTTCTCGGCGTACTGCGCGTCACTCGTGGGTTTGGTTTTGTCGCTTTACGGAGTTTCTCACTACAGCAGTTCGCGAAGAAGTAATGACAGGTGATAGCGTCAGAAGAAGGAGAGGCAATGACAACAGTTACCATTCATTCCACTACCCGGCAGCAGATCACGTTTCGTCTGCGGGCAGGGAGGTTTAGGCCATGAAGAAACCGAAGTTATTGTATTTCGACCAAGAAGACATTCTGCATCTCGTGATTTCTGAGGAGGAAGAAGCCAACAGCATTGAGCTAAGCCCCAACATCACGGCAGAACTCAACGAGAAAGGCGAGTTAATTGGAATCGAAATCTTAAATGCGAGTACGTTCTTACGCGATGCAATTATGGAGGGAGTGCAGGCGAAAGTGCTTCAGCTCACACCTGCCGGAAAGTAGTCAAGCGGGGGTTAGATACCCTTCACCGGCTCGGCAGAACAAAAACCAGGAGAGAGCATGAAACTCAAGGTCATTGTCCATGAGGCTGAAGAGGGGGGATACTGGGCTGAGGTTCCCGCTATTCCCGGCTGCGCGACCCAATGAGACACCTTTGACGAGCTTTTCTACGACGCCGTCGAAGGCTGTCTCTCGTTGGACATCAAGGATATTCAGATCTCTGCCACCGATAAAGTTTTAGACATCGCGGTTTGAAAGACATCTCCGAAAAAAGATTTCGCTCGGTTGCTCGAAAAGCACGGCTGGGAGCTGAAGCGAGTAAAACGGGAGTCATCATATCTACGCTAAATCCGGAAATCCCGCGCGTATTCCGTACCCATTCATGGCAACGCGTCGCTGAAGATCGGTCTGCTCAAACACCTCTTAAAACTATCCGGCGTTTCCGAAGACGAACTGTGATAGCTCGCTGCTAGCAAGCCAAGCATCGTGCCGGATAAAGCCTGTGATCAAGTCGAACAAACTCAATACTCAGGCACGACCCCAATAGGCGTCGACAATACGACGGAAATCGTGATTGAAGTCGGTCCAACGGACCTGCTGCGACACGGGCGAGCGGTGGCTAGAATATGTCATCAATGTCTGGTCCCAAATCCCTAATCCATGCCTTCGACACTTTGGCCAGCTGTGGTATCATTACCTGGCGGAGGAAGTCATGACTAAAACTATCGGAGCTGTTTACGACGGTCACGTTCTACGGCCCGAAGAACCCTTAGATCTGCGACCGAATACGCGTGTGCGTATCACAATCGACTCCCCAAGTGCGGATAAGTCGAAGCCATTGTCCTTTCTGGGTACGGCTCGCAAACTTAACTTAGAAGGCCCACCCGATTGGTCTGCCCGGATCGAAGAATATCTCTACGGAAACCCAATCGATGACCGCGACTGAAGTATTCCTAGATACCGCCTTTGCTATCGCGCTTTCGTCGCCAAAGGACGAGCATCACGATAAGGCGGTTGAACTAGCCGAGCAGTTGGAATCGAGCGGGATCAAACTCATAACTACACGACCTGTTGCGCTAGAGATTGGCAACGCCCTAGCGCGACAACGACACCGTGAAGGCTCGGTAGCGTTATTGCAGTCGCTCGAAAGAGATCCGAATGTTGAAATTGTCCCTCTGACTGAAGAACTCTATGCGCGAGGTTTCGAGCTGTATCAAAATCGATCCGACAAAGAATGGGGGATTACAGACTGCATTTCCTTTGTAATCATGCGAGAGCGAGGACTAAACGAGGCCCTTACTACCGACGAGCATTTTGAACAAGCCGGATTCGTAGCTCTATTGCGGAGCAAGCCGGGAAGCAGCTAGCCCATCAACATGCATTTCACGCGACTACGCGAAACCCAGCCCGCGCGATCACTCAGCCAGCCACTCAAATTAGAGTAGAACGTAAGGCACCATGTAACTAACCGAAGATTCTTTTCCTTAACAATAGCGGCTCGCTTACATTGAAAAATCGTCGCCCACGAATCCCGACTGTCAAAAGTAAAGATGCGACCCCGGTTCTTCTGCCAAAGGAGGGGAGCTGACAAGCGCGAAGTTAGTTAGGCAAGAGATTTCGGATCCGCCAGGGGGTCGCATCTTTCTTTATAGAGAGGATAGTCCCATGCAAACGGGTCAAGTCCGGAGTTGAGTAAATCCAGTTCCTTCGACAGGCGACAAGATCAGTCCCGAAGACCAACTATCCAACTTCAGATTTGATAATCATCTAGAAGGCTTCTCCGAGAGGCACTAAGGTTGGTGATGAGCCAACCCCAAAACTTTCTCATAAGGAGGAGACGAAGATGAAACTGTAAGGTGCCATTGACTTGCACTCCAACAACAATGTCACGGTGCTGATCAACGAAAAAGATGAGGTCGTCTACCGAAAACGTTTGCCCAACGATCTGAAGTTGATCCTCGGGCAGCTCGCTCCCCATCAATCGAAGATAGAAGGGATCGTGGTGGAGTCGACTTACAACTGGTACTGGCTGGTGGATGGTTTGATGGAGAGAGGTCATCGAGTTCATCTGGCCAACACGGCGGCCATTGAACAATATAGTGGGCTCAAATACACCGACGATGATTCGGACGCACGCTGGTTGGCGCACCTGTTGCGGTTGGGAGTCTTACCCCAGTTATCCGAGAGAACAACGGCCCGTACGCGATCTGTTACGCAAGCGCAGCCAACTGGTCAGATACAGGACAGCCAATCTGTTGAGCATTCAAAATCTGTTTACCCGCAATACCGGCAGTTCGATGAGCGCCAACCAGATCAAAGGACTCCAAGTGGAGGATATCGATGGTATCGTGCCGGCCAACGATCTCGCCTTAGCGATCAAGGCCAACCTGTCAGTGATGCGCAGTGCCGAAGAACAGGTCCAGGTTCTAGAACAGACCGTCACCGGACGGGTGAAACTTAGGCCCGAGTTCAGGTTTCTCAAGTCGGTGCCTGGGATCGGGCCGATTCTAGCGCTGACGATCATGCTGGAGACCGGAGACATCCGCAGATTTTCTACGGTGGGCAACTTCGCTTCGTACTGCCGGTGTGTGGGCAGCCAAAAACTTTCCAACGGCAAACGCAAAGGCAGCGGCAACACCAAGAACGGGAGTATCTGAGCTGGGCGTTTGTGGAAGCGGCGAACTTTGCGATCCGGTTTAGTCCTAAGATTCGCAGTTTCTACCAACGAAAGAAAGCCAAGAGCCACAGAGTGGTGGCGCTCAAGCGGTGGCGCACAAGCTGTGTCGGGCCTGTTACTACATCATGAGGGATCGGGTCGCTTTTGATGTGACCAAAGCCTTCGGCCAGAAGTAAGTTTATACGGTTGGGATGGGACAGTGAGCCTGGTTTAGGGTTGGCTCAGAACCATGAAGTCTGATTGGCCGCTGGCTCATCCCTGATAGAGACAACTCGAGGGTGGCTGTGATTGGATGGTACGCCCACGCCGTGAGCCAGTTAAGGGTTGGCCCCCGAACAGGGAGAGCCACAGGATCTGTGATCCTATACCCTTGGACGCGGTGTGGTACCGACAGTTTTCTGGGGCAAGTAGACTTGCCAGGGGCGGGAGATGAATCCCTTATCCGGATCGCTCTCATGCCTTGATCCTAAGGAGTGGCTTCCCAAAGCCCTTCTCCATATGGGTCAACAACTTCATTTCGTCCTCGACGCGCCTCAAAATGAAGGTGCGCGCCGACTTTGCTACATTTTGCGTAGCTTCCAACAAATCCTACTGTTTGGCCTTTTTTCACGGTCACAAACTTTGTGAAATCTTTCCCTATTTGGGTTTCGATTTCAGGAGCAAGCTCCTCTGCGTGTAAATACCACGTCGTAAACCCGTTTTCGTGGTCAATATAAAATGTGTGCCATTCGTTCCATCCATTGAAGTTGCATGTCGAATTGTGGTTCACACTGTCAATCACGGCTTTAAACAGCTTTCCGCTAAAGGGAGCGATAATTGGAGTCATAGCCGGATATGGATAGTCGTAACCCGAATGGCCATTATAATTAAGAAAATGCTTAGGAAATTTATTTTCCTCATTTTCTTGGTCCTGTTTCTTACGGGAACAGCGTGCGCCAACATAGTTCATGCTCGATAGAAAGTCCGTTCCGTTTTGATTCTTGTAACCAGGACCGGGCTCGCAATTTACGCCGAATACTGCTTCTCCTAATTCACCATTGAAAGCCTTTACTTTTTTGTCGTCTATCGAATACCAAGCTCCTGGATTTGCTGACTCTAAAGGGGTACCGGAATGGTCCATAACAGAGCTGATCATTGCAGTGTAGGGATTGCACGGGTTACCAGCGCAGTCCACACTTAGAGGAAACGATAAGAAAGCGAGCGAATTGATCGTCGTCACAAAAGCATCAAACCCACCACCAAGCGTCGCCTGGAACGCATTCGCTGTGGGGAAATTGGTGGATTCGGTGAGGCCCGTGATATACGCGTTTCCAGAGGAGTCCACGGCAATGCCAATTCCATAGTCGGTCCCGTTGCCGCCGAGATAAGTGGAGTAGACGAGCACCGGATCGATGACGAGCGTTTTGGTCAAATCATACGATGCAACTTGGAATCCAACCGACGTTGAGTTGGACTTGGTGATTTGAGATTTTCGCGCAGACACTTCGGAGCCTGAGTTCAAAACATAAGCAGCAGCAACTTTCTTTCTCACGCCAGCAACTTCCTGGTAAACCAGGGGCTTGTGCATCTTGAGTTCATGCAGAGCCGTGTGGAGAATCAGATCACCTTGAGAGTCAACGTCGATCTTATCTGTTCCCTCGAAGGCAAGCTGAATGACAGACGGGTCCGTGCCTGGGGAAACAACAAAGTCGTATTCCAGTTGTCGCTGATTACCATAGTAGACCACGTCTACTCCAGGATAGAGATCACGGTACTCGACCTTGGCATATGTGGGAACATTGGTGCGCCACTTTTCGGGGTCGTTTCCTATGAAGTAGTTGACCTTGCCCGGCAGCTCTTCTACGCCCACCATTTTGGGGTCGGAGTTTGCACCCTTCAGTTTCATCCGCACAACTGATTGGAGTTGTGAGTTTTGCACGCTAGCTTCTACAGGACTCTTTTTCAGTCTTTCAATCTTGTCTAGCGCCTTTGGCCTTCCACCTTCCGTGCTCTTATCCGGCCTTCGGTGGGCGAGCACAGCTTCGGTCGGAGTCAAAAACAGTGAATAGCCACTACCACGCGCCAGGAACTTGACCTGGGAGTCGGTCTGACCCTGATTGGCCTCGAAGATCAAAGGTGCCCTGAGAAACGCTTGCTGAAGGCGAGCTTTAGTCGCATCAGGAAGCTGGGAAGTTGTGGTCTCTGACACTGTGTTAGCCGAGGCAGGGAAAACGGATAGGGACAGAAAGACGAACAGCCCGATCCCTCGAATAACACTCTTGGTTTTTCTGATTGTAGTGCTCACGGTTTCCTCCCCAATTGTTATGAAGCTTTTGACTTTACGAATTACCCCCAAAGCTGCACGCCGCTCTGATTACGGGCGTCCAGCACTTTTTAATGCTCGTTATTACCCCACTTGTTTTGCTCCTTGTCGTTTAACTTCCGGAAACTATTTGCCCATCCGAAGCAAGCCTTGCCGACCTCTGCGCCTAAAATGAGGCTTCGCACACTCAAAAGCCTCTATCGGTATTAACCATGCAATAGCAGACACGCCCAATCATCGGTTGATCTCGACGTACTTTTGATAGCAATCGTCCGTTAACTTAGAGAGTCTGCTCGCTTCGTATTCTGATGCGTTGGTAATGCCTGGATCAGCAACAAGAGGCATGCAATTGTAAGGTGCAACCTCCAACTTAGCGCTGATGGCGTTGATTATTTCATGAGTCATAATCTGCGCCGCCCTGCTATCGAATCCTTCGAAGGGCTCATTGTTATACCACCAAGGATCAACCGGTATGGTGATGTACGGCCTGCTTAAACCACCTTTATAAACTCCGTTATAAACTCCGTTATAAACTCCGTCAGCCACGCCCCATGTCCCGCCGGCCTGAAGCGGCGGATTGCCTGCTGTATCCCACAAAAGCATATAGAAGTCCCGTGTAGGCACCGACTCCCATATGGAGGGGTCTAGATCCCACTTGTTTACCATCACGCATTGCTGCGGACCTGCGGCGCAATCGTAAAAAGTATATGTGTGCGGGATATCGAAAACTT
>WNGE01008133.1_pt1 | contig 11270 bp, 12 predicted proteins | sample 5400651 | NCBI WGS metagenome assembly WNGE01 (sample SAMN13153370, study PRJNA577476) | soil metagenome | isolation source: 60 cm soil or saprolite under grassland replicate 2 | place: USA:California | collected 2016-06-15 | reverse complement strand
TCGAAGAGGTGAATGCGGTCCTTGAACTCCGGAATGATCGGCAGGATCTCGGCGTGGTGGGCGAGGTTGTAAAACGCGAAGTTGGATTTCAAGAGATTGTTCGACGTGATCGAGGAGAGCTGGAAGGCGAACCGGATGGGCGAGTTGATCTTCGGCTGCAAGGGACTCTCGAACCCCATCGTGACGATGATGTTGGCTCCCTGCTTGATCGCGACTCCGACCGGCATCGGGTCCGACATGAAGCCGTCCACCAGCATGCGGCCGTCGACGGACCAGGGCCGGAAGACGTAAGGGATGGCGATGGACGCCCGGATCGCGTCCACGACGGACCCGCTTTCGAAGACGACCTGTTCGCCGGTGTGAAAGTCCGTCGCCGTCAGGTACAGCGGGATCTGCGCCTGCTCGAAGGTCGCCTCGCCGAACGCCGTCTTCAGCCGCTTGAGGATCAGGGCGTCATTGACCATGCCGAAACTCTCGTTGAAGCCGAAGATCCGCGGAAGGAAAACGGAGAGGAGCGAGCGGTGGCTCTTGCGGCTCGTCAGCTCCTTCGTCCAGAGCCGACGGGTCATCGCCTCCGCGGTCTCGACGTCGTGTCCCAGGGCGATGAGCGCCGCATAGAGGCTCCCGCCGCTGCACCCAACGACCATGTCGATGCCGATCCCCTCGCGCTGCAGGACCTTCAGCAATCCGAGAGCGGCGGCGCACTTGACGCTGCCCGAGCCCAGGACCACCGCGACCCGCGGACCTTCCCCCTGCCGGGATTGCCCGGCGTCTCCGCTCACGCCGGAAAGCTCGCCACGGCCGACTCGATGTCGGGAAAGAGCTTCAAAATGTGCGTGAATCCCGAGAGCTCCAGGACCCGCAGAACGTCGGGCTGCACTCCGGCCAGGCGCAGGTCGCCTCCATGCTGGCGCGTCTCCTTGACTGTTTCGAGCAGGGCCCGCAGTCCGGCGCTCGACGTGTAGTCCACACGGGCGAAGTCTCCCACCAGCCGCACGTTCCCGCCGCTGACCTGGATTCGGAACGAGCCCACCATCGTGGCCGCCGTCATCCCATCCACGCTCCCGACGATCGAAATGACCGTCACGGGCCCGCGCTGTTCCGTCGTGATCTCCATGGTTATTCTCCTTGGCCCTCTCCGGGGTCAGTCAGTTGTCGGGGCTTTCTCTCTCAGGGTGACCTTCTTGACCAGCGTGAGGCGGTTGCCGCGTTCGGGATCCGAGTCGTATCCGATCCGGTCCACGGAGCGGCTCATCAGATACCACCCGAGCCCGCCGACCCGGCGATCCTCCCACCGGGTATCCAGGTCCGGGGCCCGCACGGTCTTCGGGTCGAACGGACGTCCCCGGTCCGTGATCGCCACCACGACCTGTTCGCCCCGGGCGTCGAAGGAGACTCCGATCGGGCCCGGCTCGTTTCCCGCATAGCCGTGCTCGATGATGTTGCTGCAGGCCTCGTCCACGGCGAGCTTCAGATCGAAAGCAGCGGACGGCTCGATGCCGGCCCGCCGGCAGGCGTCCTCGATGAAGTCACGAAATGCCTGCAGATTCTCCCCGCGCGCGTCACGTTCGATCTCCAGCTTCAAGCCACGGGCCCCGGCGCGGGCCGAGGGCGCTGCAGGAGGCCTTCGATCTTCGTCAGCAGCCTCGGCAACTCGACCGGCTTGGTGTCGAAATCGTCGCAACCAGCCGAACGGGCCTTTTCTTCGTCACCCGCCATGGCGTGCGCGGTCAAGGCAATGACCGGAATGCCGCGTGTCCCCGACTCGGCCTTGATCCGGCGCGTCGCTTCCCAGCCATCCACGACCGGCAGGCTCATGTCCATCAGGATCAGGTCGGGAGACTGCGAACGAGCCATGGCGATGCCTTCTCCTCCGTCCTGAGCGATCAGCACCTCGTAGCCGCGCTTGGAGAGGCGCCGCGAGAGCATGTCTCGATTCATCTCGTTGTCTTCCACGAGCAGGATTCTGGCCACCGCGATGCCTCCCGTCCTCCGCCTACGCGGCGGGCCCCGCGCGGTGGGCTTCCAGCACGCCGGCCAGGCGGTTGCGGTCCACCGGTTTGACGAGGTAGTCAGACGCGCCGAGCGCGAGGCCGCGCGCCCGGTCGTCGGCGATCGTCATCATGACAACGGGGATCGAGGAGAGCTGCGGATCCGCTTTCAACGTCTTCAGAACGGTCCAGCCGTCCATGCCCGGCATCATGACGTCGAGTGTGATCAGGTTCGGCCGCTTCTCCCGCGCGAGCTTCAACCCTTCTTCCCCGGTGCCCGCGGTCACGACCTCGTAGCCCTCCTTTCCGCAGAGGCGCGTCATCAGCTCGCAGACGGACGGGTCGTCGTCGATGACGAGCATCCTCTGACCCAGGGCCTGGCCGGTTGCCGGGGCGCCTCCGGTCAGCCGCACGATCTGGGAAAGCCTCCTTTTGACCGACACATGTATCGAGGTGGCCTCTCCGTCGACATTCTCGACGTCGCCGGGCAGACGCATCGTGAAGGTCGAGCCCTTGCCGGGCTCGCTCTGCGCGTTGATGTCGCCTCCCATCATCACGCAGAACTTGCGGCTCAAGGCGAGACCGAGCCCCGTCCCCCCGTACTTGCGCTGGGTGCCGCCGTCCGCCTGCGTGAAGGCCTGGAAGAGCTTGCCCAGCTGCTCGGACGTCATGCCGATTCCCGTGTCGCGGACCCGAAACACGACCCAGGTCCCGGTGACGTCGTTCTCGCGGGACACGTCCAGGGAAACGGTGCCCTTCTCCGTGAACTTGCCCGCATTGGACAGCAGGTTCAAGAGCACTTGCCGGACCTTCGTGATGTCCTCCCGCAGCTGCCCGACGTTTGGAGCGCAGCGCACGTCGAGCCTGTTCGCGTTTTTCTCCAGCAGGGGCTTCGCCGTCGCGACCACGTCGTCGACGACGGCGGCCACGTCGAAGGTTTCCAGATACAGCTTCATCTTGCCGGCCTCGACCTTGGAGAGATCGAGCACGTCGTTGATGAGACCGAGCAGATGTCTGCCCGCGGACCGGATCTTCTGCAGATCGGACGTGAAACCGGCGTTTCCGGCCGCCTGCGCGTCCTCTTCGAGCATCTCGCTGTAGCCGATGATCGCGTTCAAGGGCGTGCGCAGCTCGTGGCTCATGTTTGCCAGGAACGCGCTCTTGGCGCGGTTGGCGGCCTCCGCGGCGTCCTTGGCCTCGAGCGCGGACTGCCGCGCCTGCTCGAGCAGCCGGTTCTGCTCCTGGATCTGCTCGTTCTGCGCCGCCAGCTCGCTCTTGGCCTTGTAAACGCGGGAAGTCTGCATGTGCGAGTGGATGCCGAACATGGATGTCATGAGAAGTAGCCCGCCGATAGAGAGGAATGTCGTCACGATGTCCGATGCGAAGACCTGGTGGAACCCAAGGAAGGCGCCGGCCGCGAGGACGCCGATGACAATGCCGAGCACGCCCTTCGCCGCGAACCGAAGCCCGCCCACGGCCAGGTTGCCGTTCATCATCGTGGCGATCATCGCCACCGTCGGCCAGAGCGAAAACGACATGGCCGCAATCCAGCATCCAACGATGAAGGAATCCACGAGCAGATTCCGCAGTTCCGCCTGCTTGGTGTCCCTGGCCCTCTTCGCTAGAAAGTAGGCGGCATGAGGCCAGACGAGACCCGTCAGGATCATGGCCGCGACGAGGATCGGGCTGTGGTGCTGCCCTGCGAAATACGATACAGCGAAGAGGGCAACGAACATCATCCCCGGGATACGTACCCGATAGTCGAGCGTCACGATCGGGTGAACCGGGTGTTTCGGAGCCGTCAGCGTGCCGTCCGTCATCTCATTTCCAGGCAAAGGAGTGTTCCCGTCCTAACTCTACTCCAAGCCGTTCCCACACAGATGCGCGCGACCACGGCGTTGACGACCACCGGTAAGCCTCAAATGCCAAGCCGCGACAGAGATTTTCCCCCGAGACAAGGAAGCGCGACGACGGCGATGCCGCAGGCATCGCAGAGGAGCGATGACGCAGTATTCGGGGGAAAAGATCGGAGCGGCTACTGGCGGTCGCGTTCGGCCTGGACAAAGAGCAGGATCAGATCCGCGCGGCGCTGGACGCCGTACTTGGCGAGCAGATTGGAGACGTGGAACTTCGCTGTGCGCTCGGACATGTGCAGCTTGCTGCCGATCTCCTTGTTGGACAGGTTCTGCATCAAGAGCTCCACGACCTCCTGCTCGCGCTTGCTCATGCGCACGCCGGCCGGCGCCGCCCGAGGGCGCTGCAGCTGATCGAGCGTCGAATCCACGAAGGCGGAGAGGAGCGGCCGAGGTACCCAGAAACCTCCGGCCGCCACCTCGCGCAGCGTGCGGGGCAGGTAGGCCGGGACCTCGGAGTACTTGATCAGTCCCTTGACGCCCTGGCGGAGCAAAGGAAAGGCATTTGCATCGGCGAGCTTTTCCGCGATCACGATCATCCGGGCTTTCGGAAAGCGGCCGAGAACCGCCCCGACGTAGGCCTCCGTGACCTGCCGGTGGGTGTGTGCTTCGACGACATAAACGGAGGCGCGCGGCACGGAAATTGAGGCCTCGGGAAGCTGGTTGGCCTCGACGCGTTGATCGAGCACTCGAGTCTCGTTCTCGCCGGAGAGGAGCCGCTCGAATTCCGACAGCAACAGGGGGTGGAACGAAAACAGGCAGACGGTGGCGCGATGGCTTGACGAAACTTTACGCAATGCGACCAGACTACTGAAATCCCTCGGGCGGAGCAAGTTCCGCCCGAGGTCGTCGTGTCCTGCCCGGGGGCTCCCGCCGGCGCAGCCGCGCCAGCCCGGATTACTCATGGTCACCCGGCCGAAACGCGGGCAACACGCTGCGCCTAAGAACCTTGCGACAGAAGACCGTTGCCTACGGTCGGGAACACGTTGTCCGCGACAGAGATTTTCCGTCGAGACAAGGAAGCGCGACGACGGCGATGCCAGGGCATCGCAGAGGAGCGCTGACGCCGAATCGGCGGGCATCCATGAGCAGGGGGCGCGTGGCGCCCCCTGAACCCTCGGGATCGGAGCGGCGGCCGGAGTCGATCATGAATAATGCGGGCTTGAGTTGTCGTTTAAGTGAAAGAGTCGCGGCATGTCTTCGTGACCGGGGGGACCGGTTACATGGGCCGGCGGGTGAGCTCCGCGCTCCTCGCCCGCGGCCACCGGGTGCGGGCACTCGTGCGTGAAGGGTCGCAGGGGAAACTGCCAGCCGCCTGCGAGCCGGTCCTCGGAAACGCGCTCGACGAAGCGACGTTTGCCCCCCGCGTCGCTCCGTCCGATACGTTCCTCCAGCTCGTCGGCGTCGCGCATCCTTCCCCGGCCAAGGCCGCGGAGTTTCGCGCGGTGGACTTAGCTTCCGCGAAGGCTTCGGCGCGGGCCGCCGCCGCTGCCGGCGTCTCCCACTTCGTCTACGTCAGCGTGGCACAGCCGGCGCCGGTCATGAAGTCGTACGTCGAAGCGCGGTCGGAGGGAGAAGCGGCCATCCGAGCGGCCGGTTTGAACGCCACCTTCGCGCGGTCCTGGTACGTGCTCGGTCCGGGACACCGCTGGCCGCACCTCGTCCTTCCTGTTTATCGTCTCCTGCAGCTCTTCCCGCCGACGCGGGACACGGCTCGGCGCCTCTACCCCGTGACGCTCGGACAGATGGTGGCCACGCTGGTCGCGGCCGTGGAGGAGCCGGCCGCCGGAATCCGGATCATCGAAACGCCCGAGATCCGCCGGGCAAGACCTCCGGAGTGACCATGGAATGGAAAAGAGATGGCTTCACGATCTCAACGGAGAAGGAGAGGCTCGATCGCGGGGCGATCCATGAATTCCTGAGCCACTCCTACTGGGCGAAGGGAATTCCTCGAGAGCTCGTGGACCGCTCGATCCAGAATTCCCTCTGTTTCGGCCTCTACGAAGCGGACGCTCTCATCGGTTTCGCCCGCGTGATCACCGACAACGCGACATTCGGATACCTCTCCGATGTTTTCGTGCTCGAATCGCACCGCGGCCGGGGACTGGCCACCTGGTTCATGGAAGTCGTCTTTTCGCATCCCGATCTTCAGAATCTCCGCCGCTGGATGCTGGCGACCGCCGACGCTCACGGCCTCTACCGCAAGGTCGGTTTCACCGAGCTTTCCAAACCCGAGCGCATCATGGAGAAGATTCTTCCCGACCCCTACGGCTCCGGCCGCTGACCCGCGCCGCGCAACTTCTCGGCTGCGGCAGTCGCGTTGCGACCCGCGTGTTCCTGCAGCACGGTTTGGTATATAAGTCTGCCGTCTCAACAAACATTTTTGAACTCGCGCGTCGGCGCTCTTTGCCTCCGGATTCGCCGCGGCCTGCTACAGTGCACACCCGTGACCCGCCGTCGGGGCCAGGCCCCGGTCTTGAACTCTCTCGGCCGCCGTTCGCGAAGCGAACGCCTGCGGCCGACAGCCAACTGGTGGGAGACCTTTTTCACCGGTCTGATCGTGGATTTCTGGCGAGCGGCCATGCCGCCCGAGGCCACCAGGGCTGAAGCGGACTTCTTCGAAGAGTCCCTGGAGACGCGGCCGGGCGCCCGGCTGCTCGACGTGCCGTGCGGCGACGGACGGCTGGCGCTGGAACTGGCCGGGCGCGGACATCTCGGAGGATTTTCTTGAGGCGGCGCGCGAAAGCGCCGCCTCGCGGGAGCTCGTGCTCGAGTGGCGGCGGTCGGAGATGCGCGACCTGCCCTGGCGGGAAGAATTCGACGGCGCCCTCTGCGGCGGCTCGAGCTTCGGTTTCCTCGGAGATGCCGGTGACCTGGATTTTCTCGAAGCCGTCTGCCGCGCTCTGAAGCCCGGCGCGCGTTTCGTCATCGACGCTGTGAAGGCGGCCGAGGTCATCCTGCCGCAGTTTCGCGAGCGCCACGAGATGGAAGTGGGAGACATCCGGTTCACGGCCCGGAACCGCTACGATCACGAGACCGGCTGGACCGAGAACCAGTACACGGTGGCGCGCGGGGATCGGAGCGAGGTCCGTTTGGCGCGGCACCGCATCTACACCTACCGGGAAGTCGTCTCGATGCTCGAGCGCGCGGGCTTTCGCCGGATCGAGTCGTTCGGCTCGCTTTCGGGCGAGCCGTTTCGCCTGGGCTCCTCCCGCCTCATCGTCCTCGCCCGTCGCTCCGCGCTTGCGCGGGATCTGCGCCCGTAGGGTGCACCAGCGGGCGGCTCGGCCGGATGCGGCCTCGACTGCCCGCCTGATCCCGCGCAAGTGCTACGCTCCCGCGGCGCGAGGCTCCTCCCTTTGGTTACTTCAGGGAGACTCCTCGCGCCGCGACCAGGGCTGGAAGACGACTATCCGGATGCACATCTAAGAAATGCCGGGACTCGGATGGCTGTTGAGCGTGCTCATGACGTGTCGAACAAAGGGTCTGAGCCTGTGTCCGCAGGGCCATCGGGGAGAGGAATAGATGGCGCGGCCCGGTCTTTTGGGTGGGGGCGTGACGTCCAGGCTTCCCCGTGGGGATGGGCGGCGGGGGCGCACTGAAGAGGAAAAGAAGAAGAAGGCCCCGCCTCTGCGGACGATTATCCGCGACGCCGGCGAGCTCGTCGCGGCTCGCAAGGGCCGGCTGTTCCTGGGGTTTGGGGTTCTGTTCATCAATCGGCTGGCCGGTTTCGTCGTCCCCTTCATGCCGCGATACCTCTTGGACGAAGTCCTCGGGAAGGGGCGGCGCGAGCTTCTCCCCATCCTCGTCCTCGCAGCGGCGGGCGCGACGCTGCTCCAGGCGATCACCTCGTATTCCCTGTCGCAGATTCTCGGCAAGGCCGCCCAGCGATCGATCACGGAAATGCGGCGGCGTGTGCAGCGGCACATCGGCCGGCTCTCGGTCTCCTTCTTCGACCAGACCAAGGTCGGAGCGCTTCTCTCCCGCGTCATGACCGACGCCGAAGGCATCCGCAATCTCGTCGGAACCGGCCTCGTGGAGGTCGCGGGGGGACTGCTCACCGCCGTGATCGCCCTGGTCATCTTGCTCGCGTTGAACCTGAAATTGACGGCGATCGCGCTTGCGATTCTCTCTCTCTTCGGGCTGGTGCTTCTCTATGCCTTCAAGACCCTGCGGCCCCTCTTCCGGCAGCGCTCCAGGATCAACGCGGAAGTGTCGGGCCGCCTGACCGAATCCTTTGCCGGGGTGCGCGTCGTCAAGGCGTACCGCGCCGAGCGCCGCGAGGCACTGGTGTTCTCCAAGGGTGTTCATCGGCTGTTCCGCAACGTGGCCAAGACCATGACAGGCTTCTCCGCCGTGACGGCCTTCTCGACTCTTCTCTTCGGGGCGATCTCGGTCTCGATCCTGTGGGTCGGTTCCAACGACGTTCTTGCAGGCCGCATGACGATGGGCGAGCTGTTCCAGTTCACCGCTCTTCTGGCCATGCTCGTCGGCCCGGTCGTGCAGATCGTCTCGATCGGCAGCCAGATCACCGAAGCCTTCGCCGGACTCGAGAGGATCCGGGAGATCCGAAACGAGCTGACTGAAGACGCGGGGGACGAGACTCGCGCGCCTCTCCCACCCATCAAGGGGATGGTCGAATTCCGGGACGTCACCTTCGAGTACAAGCCGGGCGTTCCGGTGCTCCATGGCATCTCCTTCATCGCGCGGCCCGGGACTTCGACGGCCCTGGTCGGACCTTCCGGCTCCGGCAAGAGCACGCTGATCGGCCTCGTCGCCGCCTTCTACCGGCCGACCTCGGGCACGATCCTCGTGGACGGAAAAGACCTCTCCCGCGTGCGTCTGGCCGACTACCGGTCGCAACTCGGCGTGGTTCTCCAGGACAACTTCCTTTTCGATGGCACGGTCATGGAGAACATCGCCTTCGCGCGCCCGGACGCCACGGACGAAGAGATCCTGCGGGCCGCAAAGATCTCGCGTTGCGACGATTTCGTCGCGAAGCTTCCCGAGAAATACGACACGGTCGTCGGCGAGCGCGGAGTCAAGCTCTCCGGCGGCGAGCGCCAGAGGGTCGCGATCGCTCGGGCGATCCTGGCCGACCCGCGCATCCTGATCCTGGACGAGGCGACGTCCTCTCTCGACAGCGAGAACGAGGCCGCGATCCAGCAGGGCTTATCCGAGCTGATGAGAGGCCGCACGACCTTCGTCATCGCACATCGCCTCTCGACCATCCGCCGGGCCGACGCGATCCTCGTCGTGGAAGAAGGCCGGATCATCGAGCGCGGCCGGCACGAGGACCTTCTCGCGCGCGGAGGCCGTTACGCGGACCTCTACAACCGGCAATACGGCGTCGAGGCCAACATCTTCCGCAACCCGGGAGAAACCGAGAAGCCCGCCGAGGACGAATCGCTTCCGGGCGCCGCCGCCGACGCCGGCGTGGGACGCCTGCCGCTCGTGGGGACGGGACCGACCGAGTAATCGCAACCGGTTGTCAGCGCGCGGTCACGCGGGGATGATGATCCGTGCTCCCGGTGTCGTAGGGGTGGCCCCTTGCGGCCGCCGCCTCTCTCGGGAAGTCACCGGGGACTCCTGGTGTCGTAGGGGCGGCCCTCGCCGCCGCCCGCCTCTCTCGGGAAGTCACCGGGGGGCGGGAGGGTACGTACCGAGCGTCGACGGGCGCGATTAGCGGCCGAGGGACGCGACATGCGGCGGGTCCGCCCGCCGCAAACCCCTCCCCTACGGCACGATGCTGGGAGCCCTCGTCGTGCCTTCCCGGGACGATTGCTTGATGGAACCGCAACGCAGGCGGCCGAAGACCGCCGTCAATCCCCGAACCCGACCAGGCGTTGCCTTTCCTAGTCCCTCCGGCCGCCCAGGAAGCGCAGCATGAAGAGGAAGAGGTTGATGAAGTCGAGATAGAGAGAGAGCGCGCCGACGACGGCATAGGATCCGGTGCCGCCTTCCGGGAGCGAGGCCGCCATCACCTTCAGCCTCTGGGCGTCCCAGGCCGTTAACCCCGTGAACACGATGACACCGACGACCGAGATGACGAACTGCAGTCCGCTCGAGTGCCAGAAGAACCCGACGATCATCGCGAGAAAGAGGCCGATGAGTCCCATTCCGACGAAGTGGCCGAGCCCCGCGAGGCTTCTCTTCGTTGTCGAGCCGTAGAGCGCGAGCGCCCCGAACATGCCAGCCGTGACCACGAACGTCGAGGCGATCGAAGCGCCCGCATAGGCCAGGAAAATGAAGGACAGCGTCGCTCCGTTCAACGCGGAATAGGCGATGAAGAGCGTCGAAGCCGTTGCCGGTGCGAGTTTCTGCACGCGAGCCGAAAGGATAAAGACGAGCGCCAGCTCGGCGATGATGAGGCCGAAAAAGAGCATCGGCGTCGAGACGATCGTCTGCAGAAGAGCCGGCGAGCTCGCCACTGAAAGCGCCACGGCCGCCGTGATTCCCAGGCCCACGAACATCCAGCCATAGACCGAACGCAGAAACCCCGTCACCCGCTCCGCGCTTATGGGGGCGGGCTGGAAAGCCGAAGCGGGCGTCACGTCAAATCTATCCATCGGTCGTTACTCCTTGCGAGCCCCTTCCAACAGCTTGTCCTGTCCTTCGATTCCCTTCTCTGACACTCGACCCTCTACTTCTTCAGTTCACCTTGTACTTCAGCGTTTCCAGAAACTGCTGCGCGACGGGGTCTTCCGGCGCCTGCTCGAGAGCGCCCTGGAACTCCAGGATGGCCTCGGCGAACTCTCCACGCGCGGCCCGCAGACGGCCCAGGTTCAGATAGGGGAAGTGGCGCGGCTCGTAACGAAGCGCTCGCTTGGCTTGCTCGAACCAGGAGACGGCTTCGTCGAGCTTGCCCTGCTCCATCAGGTAACAGCCGATGTCGTTGTACGGGTTGCCGAAGGCCGGGTCTGTCGCGATCGCCTTGCGGCACTCTTCTATCGCATCGTCCAGGCGGCCGGTGAAGGAATAGGCCCATCCCCGGAACGTGTAGGCCTCCGCCGTGGGCCGCACTTCCAGCGAGCGCGTGAAGAGCGCCACGGCCTCCTCAAGATCCCCGGAGAGAAGCCGGTGGGTGCCCTCCTGCCAGAGCTGCAGGGCCGTCTCCAGCGCGTCCATCTTCCAATGTTACCCTGCAGGGCCACCGCAAAGCGCCCGGGATTTGCCGGCACGGTTTTCGAATTGAAAGAGGGTGATGAGTGGGCGGCGTCTGATCTCTGCGGTCCTGGTGATTGCAGGGATGGTCCTGCTTGGCGTTGCTGGTCTTCACTACTTTCGGGGATTCGAGGCGCAGCGCGATAGCCGCCGGTCCTGGGAGGAGGCTCGCGCGGCGCTGCCTCCACCCACACTTCACGTT
>WNGE01014840.1_pt1 | contig 11271 bp, 11 predicted proteins | sample 5400651 | NCBI WGS metagenome assembly WNGE01 (sample SAMN13153370, study PRJNA577476) | soil metagenome | isolation source: 60 cm soil or saprolite under grassland replicate 2 | place: USA:California | collected 2016-06-15 | reverse complement strand
TCGCTCGATTCTATTCATCGCGAACTCGGTCTCTTACTGTGGGACAAATGTGGAATGGCTCGCAATGCCAAAGGTTTGAGCGAAGCGCTCCAGAAAATTCCCGAACTACGAGAAAAGTTCTGGCGCGAAGTTCGGGTTCCTGGTGACGGCGAAGATTTCAATCAATCACTCGAACGCGCCGGACGCGTGGCTGATTTTCTGGAGTTTGCCGAGCTGATGTGCGTCGATGCGCTTGCGCGCGACGAATCATCGGGCGCACATTTTCGGGAAGAGCACCAAACGCCTGACGGTGAAGCGTTGCGCGACGACGAGAACCACGCCGCAGTGTTCGCATGGGAATTTCAGGGCGACAATGGTCAGATTGCGCCTCCAAAGCTCCTTCGCGAACCGCTTCACTTTGACACCGTGCATCTAACCCAGCGCAGTTATAAATGAGAAATTTCATAGGTAGGGCGCGACCGCCGGGCGCGCCGAGTAAGTTCCGCGGACGGCTCGGCGATCCGTCCCTACCATTTGTATAACTATGAACTTCCGCCTGAGGATCTGGCGTCAGAAAGATCGACAATCGCGCGGCAAACTGCTGGTTTACGAAGCACGCGACATTTCGCCGAACACATCGTTTCTCGAAATGCTCGATATCGTGAACGAGAATTTGCTCGCGCGCGGTGACGAGCCGATCGCATTCGACTCAGATTGCCGCGAAGGCATTTGCGGCACTTGCTCGCTCACAATCAATGGAGAAGCGCACGGACCAGATCATCCCGCGGCGGTTTGCGAGCTTTACATGAGGAAATTTCGCGATGGCCAAACGATCGTTGTCGAACCCTTTCGCGTTAGATCATTTCCAATCATCAAAGACCTAGTGATCGATCGAAGCGCGCTGGATCGAATTGTGCAAGCCGGTGGTTTTATTTCCGCGCGCGCGGGTTCTGCGCCGGAAGCGAACTCAATTCCAATTCCAAAGCACGATGCCGATCTTTCCATGGACGCCGCGGCATGCATCGGTTGCGGCGCGTGCGCGGCAGCGTGCCCAAACGCGTCGGCCATGCTCTTCACTGCAGCGAAAGTCTCGCATCTGTCCCTTATGCCCCAGGGAAATCCCGAACGCGTGACGCGCGTTCTAAAAATGGTGCAGGTGATGGATGCGGAAGGTTTTGGCAATTGCACCAACACTTACGAGTGCGAAGCGGTTTGTCCGGCCGAGATCAGCGCCAGCTTCATCGCGAAACTGAATCGCGAATACGCGAGGGCGCGTTTACGTGCGAGCGCGGGCGACTAGGTAGGGGCGATTGACCTCAATCGCCTCAGGCGGTTCGGTGAACCGCCCCTACCTGAGAATCAAAGCGTTTCGCATGCACAGGTCCAAAGCTCCGGATCGAGTTGATCGCGCACCCGCTCTGCAATCGCTTCTGCATCTTGTTTATTTCGCAAGACGGCAAAAATCGTCGAGCCCGAACCGGACATCAACACCGCACCCACTTCTGGTTGACGCAGCAGCCACATTTTGAGCTGTGCTAGAAAAATAAATTTCTCGAAGACAGGACGCTCGAGATCATTCACGAAAGTTTGGCCAAGGAATGCCTGAGCCGCATAGGTGACGCCGGGAATTTCTCGCGAATCGTGCCAACGCGAGTACGCCCATGCGGTTGGCACGGTAAAATCTGGCTTTAACACCAAGAGCGACAATCTCTCCGGTAATTTCGTTGGCGTGACCAACTCCCCTCGCCCACGACAGAGCGCGGCCGATTCGAAGACGAAAAATGGAACGTCCGATCCAATTGTCGATCCAAGCCTGGCCAATTCATCGCGCGCCAGGTTTGTTTCAAAAAATTGATTGAGCACTAGCAAAGTGGTTGCCGCGTCGCTGCTTCCACCGCCTAATCCCGCGCCATGCGGGATTTTCTTTTTGAGCTCGATTGAAACGGCAGGCTCTAACCTTGTGGTAGTAAAAAAAGCTTTGGCCGCACGAAGGACAAGGTTATCCGCGCCCATCGGAACGGTTGGATCATCACAGCGAAATTCGATCCCCTTCTCGCTATCGCTCTTTTTGATTCTAAGCTCGTCGGAAAGCGAAATCGGAGTAATTAGCGTCTCGATCTCATGAAAGCCGTCGCCGCGGTCGCCCAGAATTTTCAGGGAAAGATTGATCTTCGCTGGAGCGAGCACTTGCATGGTTTGCATTTCAATTGTCAGGTCGAGTGGAGTCGAGACATCTCTCGTTGTAAAATTCAAGAGTGTGAGATTTCTCGACTTCGTTCGGAATGACAAAGGCAGCTGACAAAATCATCGTCGCGCTTGATGTGGCGACGAAAAAGGAAGCCTTGGTGCTTGTCGATCAACTCAACGGCCAGATTTCATTCTTTAAAATCGGCTTGCAACTTTACACCGCCGAAGGCCCCGAAATTGTGCGCTCAGTCTTATCCACCGGTGCAAAAATTTGGCTCGATCTCAAACTTCACGATATTCCGAACACGGTCGCGAGAGCAGTCGAATCCGCGAGTAATCTCGGCGTGCACATGCTCACCATTCATTTGAGCGGCGGAGGCGAAATGATCCGCGCCGCGACCGCGGCTCGTGCAAATAGCATGTCGATCCTGGGTGTGACCGTTTTAACAAGCGCGACGGAACAAACGCTGTGCGAAATTGGAATCGCCGACAAAGTCGACGATCAGGTCTTGCGCCTGGCCAAATTAGGTGTCGATGCAGAAATCGATGGACTGGTGGCCAGTCCACACGAAGTGAAAATGCTGCGCGGCGAGTTCAGGGACAAAATTAAGATCGTGACACCGGGCGTGAGGCCAAAGGGATCCGACGCCGGCGATCAAAAGCGCGTGATGACGCCGCGCCAAGCGCTGGACGCGGGCGCGGATTATTTGGTAATTGGTCGACCGATCACGACGCATCCGAATCCGCATGAAGCGGTAGCGAAAATCCTCGCTGAAATTACTACCTAACAAATCCGGCTGTCACAGGCCGCCTTACAGCAAGAAATGACAAAGGGGCTTTTCGCTGCGCTCGACATTTATTATAACGACGATGGGCACTCTGCTGCGATGAACATGGCGATCGATGAAGCACTGCTCGATTCGGTAGCAGTCCCCTCGATTCGATTTTATCGGTGGCGATCCTCTGCTCTGTCGTTCGGTTATTTCGGAAGATTTGCCGATGTCGCTGACTATGCGGGTGAGCGCGATTTGGTCCGGCGCTGGACTGGCGGCGGGATCGTTTTTCACGAAGAAGACCTGACCTATTCCATTGTTATTCCCCCAGGCGATCCGGTTTTCAGTGAATCGTCGATGTCAATTTACGAGAAGATTCATCGCGCTTTGTGCAACGCATTCGCTGCGAACGGCGAGCGTGTGGAGCTAGCCCCTGTAGCCGGCGTCGTTGACGCCGGGACCGCAAAATTGGCAAAAGGGACCGAAGTCAGCGAGCCCAGCTACAACATCGATCGCGGCTACAGCTGTTTCGCAAATCCTGTGCGCGCAGACGTAATGTTAAATGGGCGCAAGATCGCGGGAGGAGCACAGCGACGCACCAGGCGCGGTTTGCTTCAGCAAGGCAGCATACAACTCGTCTGGCGCAACGATTCGCGAGGGCGTTGGCGGAGGCGCGCTGTGAAAAATCGTTGGACAAGTCCTTGATGGAACGCGCCGAAAAAATTGCGGAGCAAAAATACGGCACCGACTCTTGGTTGCGGCGGCGATAAATTGTAGGCCGCTGTGTCAGCCGCCATTTCATTCGGCGTTTCACCGAAACGTCCTACAGTAATTTGCTCCAACCTCATGATGATGCTTTGACAACACACAAGCCGCCCCTCTATTCTCGGCTCGTGGAAGTTTTCGCACGCTCGGGTGTCATTCGGACTGACATTACGCCAATCGCTTTTTCGCTTGGCCCGCTAGCTCGAGTGGCCCGGCTCGTCCAGCCGCATCTCGACGAAGTTGAAAGACGCATCGCGCAACAAACGGAGGCTTTCGATCCCGCGATCGAAGGCTATGTGACCTATGCGGTAGGCGGTCGCGGTAAACGTCTGCGGCCACTCCTCGCCCTCCTAGCCGGCGGCGCGACTGGCAAGATCAATTCGGGACATCTCGATCTTGCCGTCATCGTCGAACTAATTCACGTCGCCACGCTCGTGCACGACGACATTATGGACGAAGCCGAGCGCCGCCGCGGACAGCCGACCGTGAATGCGCGCTGGGGAAATTCGCTCAGCGTTCTTTTGGGTGATTGCCTTTTCGCGCACGCCCTAAACCTCTCCACGAATTTCGAAAACGCGGACATCAGTCGCGCAATCGCCCGGGCGGCGAGGGAAATCTGTTCAGGAGAAATGATTCAAACGCAGCGTCGTTTCGATCTCAAACTGGAGGTCGAAGACTACTTGCGGATCGTAGAGAAGAAGACGGGATCGCTTTTTGCCGCGTCGGCGGAGTTGGCCGCGCTCATCAGTGAGGCCGATTTGAATGTGATCGAAACGTTCAAGAACTTCGGATTTCAAATCGGCACGGCCTATCAAATTTATGACGATTGCCTGGATATTGCCGGCAGCGAGAGAGCGACCGGCAAAACACTGGGCACAGATCTGCGTAAAGGTAAGTTCACCCTTCCAGTGTTGATCTTTTTGCAGTCAGCTTCTGATTTTGAACGGGAACGTTGTTGCCGGCTCGTGCTTGAGGAAAGAATTGAAGAGATGACCGAGCTTCTGAGGATCGGCGCAACCAACGGCGCCCTCAACGAATCAATCGCAGCCGGCAGCGACTTGATTCGCGAAGCGCAAACCGTGCTGGATGGAATCGCGGCAAATCCGTACGCAGACGCACTCTTCGCGCTCGGGGATGCATTGCGCGAAATGTTCGATCAACTTCGCGTCTGATCTGCCGATCATTTTTGCCGCCGAATGTCGATTTAACGCGCGTTTCCCGAATGTCGCAGCTTAAGATCCGGGAGATGCCGCGGGACGAGCGGCCACGCGAGAAACTCGCCGCCCACGGCGCATCCGCACTAACGACCCCGGAACTCATCGCCATTTTGCTGCGCACCGGCGTCTCGGGCGCAAATGCGGTGGAAGTGGCCCGTCAGCTATTGGAAAAATACGGTTCGCTTACCGGATTAAGTCGCTGCTCCGTAGATGAATTGTCAAAGATCAAAGGGATCAAATTTGCCAAAGCCGTGCAGCTTGTCGCCGCTTTTGGGCTCGGCCAGCGACTCGCGCGGGAAACATTGTCGAAGCAAAAAATTGATTCGCCGGAACTGGTGAACGAACTGCTCGGGCCCGAGCTGCGCCGGCTGCGGAAAGAATCGCTGCGCGTGATTCTACTCGACACACGCTATCACTTGATTCGAGTGGAAGAAGTCTCGATGGGAAGCGTTAATGAAAGTATCGCGCATCCACGCGACGTATTTCGGCCGGCGGTAGTTTCCTCAGCTTACGCGGTGATTGTCGTGCACAATCATCCCTCCGGCGACGCATCGCCAAGCCAGACCGATCACAGCCTGACGCGGCGTTTGGCCGAAGCCGCCGAGCTTCTGCAAATCAAATTGCTCGATCACATCATCATTGGCGCGCCCGCAGACGGAAGCCCTGGTTACTTTAGCTTCAAGGAAGCAGGCGTGCTTTGAAAATTCATCCGACCGCACTTGTCGATCCCGATGCCCAAATCGGAGTCGATGTCGAGATCGGTCCATTCTCGGTAGTCGGGCCGCAAGCGCTAATTGGTAATAAGTCCATCGTGCACTCGCACGTTGTCATTGAGGGAAATGTCGTGATTGGCACTGGTAATTTTATCGGACAGGGCGCGATTATTGGCACGGCGCCGCAAGATCTTTCGTTCTCGCCGGAACGAAAAACGAAGGTCGAGATCGGAAACGACAACATGATTCGCGAATACTGTACGATCCATCGCGGCAGTCCGGAAGGCAGCGTCACCAAAATCGGAGATAACAATTTCCTGATGGTCGGTACGCACGTCGGCCACAATTGCGAGATCGGGAACAATGTCGTCATCGCCAACAATTGTTTGTTGGCCGGTCATGTCCGTGTGGACGATGCGGCATTCCTCGGCGGTGGATCGACATTTCATCAGCACATGCACGTTGGACGGCTGGTGATGGTACAAGGCAGTTCTGCTTTCGGAAAAGATCTGCCTCCATTTGTAATCGCAGCAGAACGCAATTCGGTTTTTGGAGTGAACATGATCGGACTGCGTCGCGCCGGATTCAGCGCGCAAGATCGAGACGAAATCAGGACGGCATTCAAACTCGTTTACCTTAGCGGGTTGAACATTTCGCAGGCGCTTGAAAAAGCGGCGGCGATGAACTTCGGCGCACCCGCTCGTGAATTCCTTGACTTCGTCGGAAACGCGAAAAAGCGCGGCGTTTGCCCGCTCAAACGCGGCGAGGCCAATGACGTGTCAATCTAACGAGATCCGCTGGGAAGCTTCTCGATGCTTTCGACATTTCCCTTAGAATCAAAGTGAAATCGGCAAATTACCGCCTGCTCACCATTCCCGAAGGTGTATGTGACAGAGTTCTGGGGTGACAACGGCTTGGCGTCCGGAGGGCCGAGCAACATCTCCAAGCCGGCACGCGAGAGCCCGATGAAGTTTATCTCGGGAAAGACCTTTTGTGCGACTGTTAAGGCGCTGAGGTTATTTGAATAATCTGGCGGGTTCTTAGCGCGGTGCCACGCGAGCAACCCGATGCTCGGGTGCCTCTTGCGGAGCTCGGCGATTCGCTGCGCTTCTGTCGGCGCGTAGCCTGGCAAGTAATCTCCAAGTCGAATGGAATAAACAGTTTCGGGGTGCACCCTCATCCACGGGGCACAGCGAAGGTCCAACACAGCCTGATTGATCCAGTCCTTCTTGATGAGAAATTGGACATCAACTGCGTTTTCCTTTGTCAATCGCGGTCTGATCGCTAAAGGAACTTGGATAAGTATCCCGTTTGCATCGTTCAAAGTAAGATCAAGTTCGAATAGATCCTTAAGCTTATCCGCAACAGGAGCCTGAAACTTCACCGCATATTTCGGTGTAGCGCTTTCAATCGGGATGACCTTATCAAGACTTTCAGATTGCTTTTCACCGTGAGCTTCATGCACCGAGAGCTCATAACCGAGCTCTTTCTCGAGGTCGGAACCACGGTCAACCTCGTAACGATAGACGCTACTTCCTCGAACTGCCAATCCGAAGACGAGAAGGAAACCGACAACAACGGCTCTTCGCATCATTAGCGTGTCCCTGGCCATTTGTTGGTGGCAGATTTGCAGCATAAGCGCGCTCAACGTGCTCGAATCAGCTTGGCGGAGCCATCTTGCAAAACCGAAGCAATAACACGCTGGTGGTCAAGACCCCACGCGATGTCCCAAAACGGAGTCTCACGATCGTTGATAAAATTAATCGTAAACTCAGCTCTAAGCAGCATGTGTTTAGAAACGTCGATCTTCTGCCCACGCAGAAACTCCTCAGCAATCGTTACAGCCTCCATTAGGCTTTTCTTCGGCAGGATTCTCGGTGACGAGCGCCCTCGAGTCAGCTTTGCGGAGCCGTCCTGCCAAACCCACACGTCGACGTCCTTGTCACCAGCAAGAGCCCACGTGATGTCCCAACGAGGGGTTTCACGTTCGTCGCGCAGGTAATTCCTGAACTCAGCCCGAAGCAGCACGCCGTTGGAAACGTCGATTTTCTGCACGCACAGAAACTGTTCAGCGATCGCTACAGCATCGGTAAAGCTTTTCTTCGGCATGCTTTTCTTCGGCAGGTTTAGGACGGGTACCTCGCCAAGCCGAATAGCGTAACTAGCTTCGCCTTGTGGCGGGCCGCCACAGCGAATGGTCAACACCGCCCGATTGATCACGTCCTTCTTGATGAGGAACCGAACGTCGACCTGGTTCTCCTTGTTGTATCTCGATCTGATCGCTAACGGGACGTGTAGCAGTGTCCCGTTTGCATCGGTCAAAGCGAGGTCGAGCTCGAACAAGTCCTTGAGTTTACCCCCTGCCGTAGCGTGAAATTTTACGACATATTCTGGAGCGGGGCCTTCGATCCCGATCCCATCTCTGCTGTCCGATTGCCATTCGTCGTGTTTGTCTAGCACGGAAACTTCGTAACCGAGTTCTTTCTCGAGCTGGGAACCACGTTCGACTTGATAGCGAGAAACGCCGCTCCCTCCAGCTGCGGATCCAACGAGGAGAAGGAAACCGAGAACGACGGCTATTCGCATCGTGGCGTATTCCTAACGAAGATTAGACGAATGTTCGTAATCAAAGGCGAACATTTTTCGCCTAATCCGCAATTGCTGGGTTGAGTCCTAGCAACGCGAGCATGCGACCGGTTTTTCCTTTCTCAGCTCGATAGGAGTAGTAACGATCCAGGTCGCAGGCCGTGCACACGCCGGGATCATGAATTTCTTTGACGCCGAGCGCGCGACATTGCCGGACAATTTCCGCCGCAAAATCCGTCTCGTAATGTGGCGGACGAATGCAGGGACTGAGTTGGACGATTAGCTCGGCCGGATTCGATCCGAAGCGTTTGATCATTTGCTCGATCGTGTTCGCAACGACGCCGAGCTCGGTGCCTTTGCGCCCGGAATGTGCTATACCGACAGCCGGCGTTTTTGGATCGACCATGTAAACCGCACAGCAGTCAGCCACGTAAACGCCGAGCGCGGTACCACGCTGATTCGTGATAACGCCGTCGCAACCGGGGAATTCTTTGTCACTTTCCATTGGTGTATCCGCAACTGCGATTTTGTTTCCGTGAATTTGTTGAGCGGTAAGCAGCGGCCAATCGCCGAATCCAGTGGCATCGCGAATGCCTTGATGAGCTTTCTCAAGCCGCGCTAATGCTTCGGCTTTATCGTGCGAAACGTCGATTCCAGGGATGCGTTCCGTAAAAACGTGACGACAGTTCGGCAGCGCTGCCAAGGCACCGAATTTTTCAACAGGCAGTGGCGGCACTAAATCGATTAACCGGAGCAGATGCGTCGACCTATTCGCCTTCGCTCAAGGCGACCTTTTGCTCGAGGTGATAAAGATCTACTTCGATAAGTTGGACTTTGGCTTTCCCGTGGCATCAACACCACTCCCTGTATAGTACGTTTTCGTTCGAGTCGCGCGCGGCGCCAGATTGGCGAACGATTCGGTGTAGGTACTCTGCGCACCGGTGACGCGGTCGAATTCCGCAAGGGCGGAGTTGTAGCCGAAGAGCGCCTGCAAGCGCGTCGATTGCGCAGTCAGTAACTGGACTTGGGCATTGAGCACGTCCAACTGAGTTCCTGCGCCAGCGTCCAAGCGGGCTTTGGCCAGACGCAGCGCTTCATCGGCTTGCTCCACGTTTTTCTCCTGGCTCTGAATTAGTTCGCGATTCTGCTGCAAATTTGAATAGGACTGTTGCACCTCGAGTTCAACCTGGCGAACGTCGTCGTCGTAAGTGATTTTCGTCTCCGAAAGGAGCGCCCGTTGTTGCTTGACCCGGCCCCAAATCTCGCCGCTGTCCCAAATCGGCACGCTACCCTGCACCTGCGCGATCCAACCTTTTGAAATATCGTGCCAACTGGAGTTGGTCGGCGAGCTGACCCATTCGCCGCCCCCGGTTGTGTTGATGGTTGGAAAAAACTGACCCAATGCCACGTGTACTTGCTCGATCTGGTTCAAGACATTTGCCCGCGCCTGTTTAAGAAACGGGCGGCGCTGCTTCCCAAGCTCAATCGCATCGACCAGCGCGATAGTACGCGGGATGTAGGGCATTTCGCCAACAACTTCGAGCGGGGGATTTTCTCCGCGCAGCGGGTTAAAATCGAGTCCGATGGTCTTGGCCAGAACAAGCTTGGATATTCGATAGTTGTTTTGCGCAGTGATCAGTTGCGGAATCTGATTATAGAGGGCGACTTCCGCTTGCAAGACGTTGAAACGCGGAACTGTTCCCGCTTCGAAGCGGTTCTGCTGGTCTTTCAGCTGGCTCTCCAAAAGGTGCACTGATTGCTCCTGCACACCAATCAGCGCCTTATTGACTACGATCTGGTAGAACTGTGTTTTCACAGTCGCGATGACCTGGTCGAGCGTATTGCGAAACGCGAAGTAGGCGCTGTCTCGCTGAAAGAAGGTACCGCGAATCGACGGCCACGTCGTCCCGTTAAAAACCAGCTGCCTTCCAAGGACGCTGATGCTGTAGGATATATCGCTCAATTGAGTATTGGTGACACCCGGTGTCGGCGACGGATCGGCCAGTGCGGCACCTGTCGGTTCCTTGACCTGCGATGGCGGTGGGTCAACAATGGATGCGGCCCCGGTTGTGGTCGCGGTTCCAGGCGTTGTACTAGTTCCAGTCGTACCTCCCAATATCCGGGCGCCAACCAAGTTCGGATCAGTCCATTCAAAAGTTCCCGCCGGTGTGATGTGCGGCAGCGCCTGCGCGCGGATTTCGATGATGACGCCTTTCGTCCGTTTGATCTCTTGTTCCGCGTTGAGGAGAGCCGGATTGCGTTGCAGCGCCGTCAGGATCGCTTGATCAAGCGTAAACGTGGGAACACTGCGTGCGGAAGATGTTTCACTGCTTGCCGACGTCGATCCACCGCCTGTGCCGGCGCGTGCCAACGAGCTCGCAGAAATCATTGCGGCAGCGAACCCGAAGATTACAAAATATTTTCGCATGAAGAAATGTGGCCCGAGAGATTAGATGCGTAATCGTAGGCGCGCAGATTCAAACTGCGCGCTTTTTACCGTGGTGTGATAACACTGCCGCAGAATAGATGAAAATCATTTTGATTGGCAGTAATCATAAATTTTACTGTAGATATGCAACCACGCCTTTTGCTCATCGGGCGTGAGGTGCTCCAAAATCTTCATCAGATTGCCCACCATCTCCTCACGAATTCGTCGAACTAGAGCCGAACCTTTCGGCGTAATACAGACCATTACCTTCCGGCGGTCCTCCCGCGCGCTCGAGCGCATGACGTAATCCAGATTTTCGAGCCGCGCGACCAAACCGCTCGCGGCCGCCGTCGTGTGCCCCATCTTCTGCGCAATCGCGGACATGGTAAGGACTTCCTTGTGGTCGAGGAAAGCAAGAAGGAAAAATTGCGGAAAAGAGACGTTGCCCGGGGCAAGCTCTTTGCAGAGATGCAGCACAAAACAGCGCTGCATTTCGAGGACAATATGAGAAAGCCGTTCCGCATCGGCACGAATTTGATCGGTTGGATTTCGTGCAAATGCGATGGAAGCTCCTGTATTCAACGCGCTTAAGCTAAGAAAGCGATGTGGTCTGTCAACGTCAC
>WNGE01016348.1_pt2 | contig 11278 bp, 11 predicted proteins | sample 5400651 | NCBI WGS metagenome assembly WNGE01 (sample SAMN13153370, study PRJNA577476) | soil metagenome | isolation source: 60 cm soil or saprolite under grassland replicate 2 | place: USA:California | collected 2016-06-15 | reverse complement strand
ATCAGCAAAGTAATCACGGAGCGTGGCGTCCTTACCTTGCCGGAAATTCAATCCATCGCCGCCATTGCAGAAGAGAATGCACGCCATCTCACCTGACGTTCTCGTAAGGGTGGAGTTCAATTCCACCCGTTTTACATAACAATCGCCCTCTGCTACGAGTAACCTGGAAATACGCTAGAAGTCCTATCCATTTGGCGAAATCGTTCTGCCGCGCTATTCTTAGATCTTGAAGGGTTTTACAAATCCCCACAGGGACTCGATTTATCGCTTGTTCCTGAAAAAAAGATTGGGCACGTGCGTAGAAGGAGAGCGGTATAGTGGAAAGCGAGCAAAATCAACAGTACCGGTCAGATGATGGGCAACCTGGAGATATTGAACCATCAGAACAGGCGATGGATAGAAGCCCAGAGCCAGCAGAGGTTGTGCCAGGCGCGCCTGTTGTGCGTAGCAATACTCCCAGACCTCTCTCTTTTAATATGTTACTTGCCGCCAGTGGACACGCGCCTGAGGAACAAGCAGAGCCTTCCACGACCCGGTCAACATTCCCCAGTGAAGCGCCAGTTGCCCCCCCTCTCCCAGAGGAACTGGAAAGTGCTGAGAAAGAGTCCGCTGCTGGCGACGTTGAGATGACGCCCGAGAACGTTACTGAGCCGCAAGAATTTGTCTGGCTCTTTGAATATGGCCTGGAGATGGATAGCGCTATCCTGAATAGTGCTGAACGTCTTGATGGGGCGGCCTTCCTGTACGGGCCTGCCGTCTTAAAGGGCTATGCGCTTATGTTCGCGGAGGTAGCAAATGCCGACTCCAGTTCCCGGCACCTCTTGACGACGATCGTGCCGCGCCTGGACCCAGGCGTAGAGGTGTGGGGCATACTCTATCGAATTCCGCGCCATGTAACCACGCATAATAGCGGCCAGCCTTCTTTGCTAGATGCTGTACATTCCTCCGGAACCCCTCGCAGCCTTTTTCGCCCTGCTGCCGTTGTTGTCCGTGAAATCTATCGTGAACGCGAAATATCATGCGGAACCTACATGCTAACTGATAACGCCCGGCGACAATTGCGTCTTCTCACGGTAGAGCAAACTGGCTATGATACACCCCTTGTCCAGCGTCTCGCATCTCTTGCCAGGAAGCAGAAGTTCCCTGAGAAATACCTCAATATCTCTGCAAGGACGCTCACAACTGCTGTCCCTACAACCACAGAGCGAGCTACCGACTACGCGTCAACGCCACTTCCCCTTGAGCAGAATACCGATCCCATTCCGATCTTGAAAGAAAAAAGTGCATCGTCTATCGCCATAACCAGGGCGCAAAAGCTTTCTGCTGCCACCTCGTCTCGCTTGCTGATCGTCCTGGCTATTTACCTGGTCCTTATCTTATTGCTCGTCCTGATCTTTGCAATACTACAAGGACTGGGCTTTGCGAGTGGTATCTTGACTCCCGACGTGGTAATACTTGGCGTACCATGGCTGGTGCTCTTCTACGGGCTGCTTGGTAGCAGTGTGAGCAGCCTTGTGGCCCTGGCCCGCTCACGCCAGGTAAAGTTGCCTCTTTTTGCTATTGTGCTCTGGTTCGCGCGTCCGTATCTTGGAATTGTTCTCGCCGCGCTTGCCTATCTGCTATTCAATAGCGGTTTATTTGTCATCGCAGAGGCGGCTCTGCGCCATCTTACACTTCTTCCATTGCTTGGCGCACTGGCTGGTTTCTCTGAAGGCTGGCTCTTCTTCCGACGTTCCCCGTAGCGGCAGGCCTTGCGTCTGCCGGGTGGGTGGGCAGAGTGCGTCGCGGGCCACCCGGCAGACGCAAGGCCTGCCGCTACGGGGAACACGACGACGTTTCAACGGCCCTGGGTGGGGGCATGTACCTACTTGTGGCAGCGCGGAAAAACCGTGTACAATGGGAGTGGATGTACCATGTCTAGAGTTGAGTGTTGGAACAGTTAGCCAGCAAGTCGGAGGTGGCTTATGCCGACCTATATTAGCCTGGTAAACCTCACTGAGCAAGGGGTGAGGGAAGCGAAGAATGCTCCTGAACGTCTGCAAGCGTTTGATACTGCCTTGAAAGAGGCTGGTGGGAGATTGGTAGGCTTCTATTTAGTGATGGGTCAGTATGATTATATTGTGATTACTGAGGCGCCCGACGATCAGACCGCCGCACGCCTTATTCTTGGTACAATCGCTCAGGGCAGTATGCGTACACAGACCATGCGTGCTTTCCCGCGCGAGGAATTTGAACACATCGCGAAAGGTTTACGCTGACTCAGCCATTAGAGTGGACCAGGACAATCACCTGTTTGCCCTGGTCTTTTGCTATTACAGAGTCCCGTCATTGAATATAGCCCGTACGAGACGTTCGGGATCATGACGTGCCAGGGTATCATCTTCCAGATTGAGCTGCGCGACTACCTGGTTGGGAACCAATCGGGAGAGACGTGAACGGTCGACTGCGACCGGTTCGCTCTTTTCCTCTGCGTACATCTTTACTACATCTGGTGGGAATGTGCCACTGTTCAAGATTACCCTATCGACACGCGCTCCTAAATAACGGTGAATCTCATTGACGAAATCCGAGGCTTTGTAGTCATCTGTCTCACCATGCTTGGTCATGAGGTTGCAGACATACACTTTCTCTGCTTCGGATTCCCGCACTGCCCGTGCAACATCGCGTACAAGCAGATTGGGTAACAGGCTGGTGTAGAGATCACCTGGACCTATGATAATGGTATCTGCACGTCGAATGGCGCGTACTGCCTGTGGGCTGGCCGCTGCATCTTCAGGGATCATGTGCAGACGCTTGATAGGCGAGAGCGCTTCAGGGTGGTATTTGCCACGTGTATCAATATCAGTTTCGCCACAGATAGTGCTTCCATCTTCCAGATCTGCGCAGATCATCGTTTGAGCCAGTGTAACCGGGACGACGTGTCCTGCCGTGTCCAACAGCTCTTCCGCGTCTTCTATTGCGAGCAATAAATTATCGTTATTAATATCCTGTAAACCTTTTAGGATGAGATTTCCCAGACTATGCCCGCCTACTCCAGCTTTTGCCTGACCACTCTCCTCCTTTTCTGTACTCTCAAAGCGATGCATGAATATTTCACGCCATAAGGCTCCATTGCGCGCCAGGGCTACCAGCGACATGCGTAGATCTCCTAATGGCAACTGACGCCTGAACTCATCCATGAGCCGACGCGAACTGCCACCACTATCTGACATAGTCACTACAGCAGTAATGTTAAGTGGGTATTTTTTTAAATGAGAAAGGAAAGAAAAGGTTCCTGAGCCTCCGCCTATCGTGACAACACGTCTTCCTGCAAATCGATCTCCAATGCGGTTGTTTCCTTGCACGGTGTATCTCCTGCGGCTGATTTCAGGGCCTGCATCCACTATACGATCCTCTTTATTTTCCATAATACAAACCTACTTTAAACAAACAAACGAAAGCCAATAGAGGGAAACGGCTTCGTGTAGGCAATCTCTTCGAGCCGCTTTGTGGTAACCTTCGTTGAGGAGCCATGCCTCTGGGCTGTGCACGAACCCGCTTCGACTTTTCATCTCTTCCACAGTCTACCACGGTACTATATCCGTCGCAAGGAAGGTCAAAAGATTTCAGAACTATCCAAATTTCCCGTAGCGGCATGCCTTGCGTGTGCCGGGTGTCGCGGGGGGACGTTGCCCTGACCAGGAGACACCCGGCACACGCAAGGCATGCCGCTACGGGGCAATGCGGACGACCCCTATAAGTAACCAGTGACGTTTAAAAGGCTCTGCAACACCTTTGGTACTATCTTCTTGTGTAAAGCCGGGGATTACGATATACTGTGTATAGCGGGTATCTCTCTGCCACTCTGTGGGCGCGGTGGCGGAGGAGCAAGATATCCCGTTTTATTTTTTCCCCTCCTCCTCCTAATACTCTTCTCTTCCGTTTTTCTGCCGATATAGTGTAAAAATACTATATTGTCTGATTGGTGGGCGATTTTGTGCCACCTGGTAACTCTTCAGATCCTCTTTCTTTGACTCCTCAGCGCCTTTGGCGCTTCGCAAGTTCGGGGCGTCCCCGAACAACTCTTTTTCCCCTTTTTTGCGCGCCGCCGCAGGCGGCGCGAGAGGAGGGAAAGGAGTGTTGGGGATACCCCAAACCCCAGCAAAGGGCTGGCCGCCCTTTGCAATCCCGCTTCTCTGGCAGCTTGAGAGAGATCGAACAGATGTTCGAAAAGTTCGGGATGACTCATGCAGGGCGAGCCACCGCAGGTGGCGAGGAGTTCTGAAGAGTTAGGTAGCTTGACTTTGAAGAGAAACATTCTTCGATATGGCTATACTAACGTGATCAAATATGTTATAATTGCACATATTTTATTTATAAGGGAGGAAATGCGCTCATGACATCACGGACCAATCCACAGATGCTGCTCTACAGGGCTCGCTTGTTCCTGGAAGAAGGACGTAGCGATGAGGCCCTATCAGCTCTTGAGTCTATTCATACGGAGGATGAGAAGCAGCAACAGGATGTTGCTTACCTGTTGGGGTGGTGTTATATCCAACGTAAGCAATGGAAGGAAGCTGTACAGGTTTTAACGCCACTTGCACAGATAAAACCCGAGGGCGAAGCGGATACATTGCTAGAACGGGAACGCCTGGCTCTGTATCTGTTACACCTGGGTGAAGCCGCTATCAACCTTAGCCATTACGAGGATGCTTCGCAGCATTTCACAAACTGCCTGAAAGTTCTCCATGATAGGCGTGTGCATTTGCCATCTGTGCGTATTAAAGCACGCTACTCTCTGGGGATGACCTGTATCAGGCGTGGGTTGTATTCTGCAGCCATTCAACATTATGAAGAGGCGCTGCGTCTGTGTCGCCATTACAATAATGACGACGAACTGGCCCACATCTATCATGGATTATGCGATGCGTATCGAAATATCGGCGATTTTGCCAGGGCGATGACGGTTGGGCAAGAAGCTTTGCGTCTATACCAGGAAAAAGCAGATCGCCAGATGGAAGCACGTATTCAGAATCACCTGGGCCACATCTGCTTCTTGCTGAGTGATTATAGAGAGGCTTCTGATCACTACACTGAATCGCTGGCAATTGCCACAGGCTACAATGGTCCTACAATGGCGATGCTGAATTGTGTAGCTCTGGCAGAGGTGCGCCTGGCAGAAGGACGCCTGGAAGAGGCCAGACGCTATTGCCAGTTTGCACTCGAGACAATGGAACGCTCGCATAATGCCGAGATGCGCGGTTCGGTCTATCAGGCAGTCGGAAAAGTGACGCACGAAGAGGCCCGACAGGCGCAGGGTGCCCAACGACAAAAGCTGCTAGAAGAGGCTGTCTCCTGGTATAAAAAGGCCAGCGAACAACTCGGTCCCACTCAGGTCTATGCAGAGAGAGCTGAGGTGTATGGACGCTGGGCACAGGCACTCGAAGAAATGGGTTGTGAGCAAGAGGCGTTCGATCTGTGGCGCTCTGGCTACGAGGTATTGTCTAAAAAAGCAGAGGAGACCAGGTAACAGGTGTTTGCCCGTGGGTGCTATCGGCCAGGTCGCCCTCAACTGGCTTATCGCGAAAGACGAACTGATCATTCCCATCCCAGGTGCAAAAAACGAGCGTCAGGCTCGCGAAAATGCCGGAGCTATTGGCTGGCGTCTGACTCTGGAAGAGCAATCCCAGATCAACCTCGCCTCCCGCACATTCCCGTAGGGGCCTCCCTTGCGGGGGCTGCGAGTCGGCGCATCGGTTTACAGGGCCCCGCAAGGGAGCCCCTACGGAATTATTCAGGTTTCAGCCGCACCAGCATAATGCCCAACCATAATACCCATATGCCAAACAGCAGAATCGCGGGTGTTGTAAGAGGAGCTTCTCCCTGTGTGGGTGCGCTGGCAATGGCGACGGCACTTCCGCTGAGGAGCGCAGTGACAGCAATGGCCAGGTAGCCGAAGAAGACCCAGGTCGTTGGCCACAGATTACGCCCACTGCGCGCTATCATTGCGCCGAAAAACAATGTAGATAAGGCCAGCAAGCCGATTCCTACCGTATTACTGATGATCGAGAAGATGCTATAAAAGATCGTGAAGCTGCCGGGTACGGGCATGGTCAGACTAAAGCCCCGGCTGACGATGGTGAGATAGAGGGTCCCAATGATTGCTCCTACAAGATAGGCGAGGAGACCAGAAAGGCCCGCCCATGCCGCGATAACCACAAATCCCTTGCCGCGCCAGGCGTCCGTCGGCATACCGTTCTCGCTATCTTCTTGCTCAGCATCCTCATTTTGTGCCTGACGCGCTTCCTCCCGGTCCTGTTGTCCCACGATCTCCTGCGCGACGATGATGCGGAAAAGATTGAAGGGCAGTGTCAGCAACAAAGCAAAGGCGGCGGTGAGCAAGATACGGTAGATGAGAAATTGAGGCGTATGATTGCTGATCCAGGCCAGGTAAGAGGCGAATTGACTTGCTCCCCTGGCGCTGAGCGTGCTACCATAATCCAGTGGATTCAGGACCAGCAGTTGATAGAGCGGCACTCCTATTAATAAGAGCAGTGCACCAACAAGATAATACCAGCCACTAAGGCGTAATCGTGATAATAAACTGCTTTTCATAAAAAAACCTTCTCGCTACACTCCTCATATCATATGAACTATCGTCCTATCGCAAGAGGCCCGCCTGGACCCGTAGAGGCATGCCTTGCGTGTGCCGAGTGTGCTGAGTGTCACATTGAAGGGAAACATTCTCCAGGTCGGCGCACTCGGCACACGCAAGGCATGCCTCTACGAGGTGAGAAACTACAATGGGATACTCAGGACGTTATGGCCCTCGCGTCCAGATTGGACGAGATGCGAGATAAACAGCTCGATGACGAATGGTTTCTCATAGAGCGCCTTACGTTCTTCATCCATAAAGAAGATGTGCAGTCGCTCGCGGCGTCCACTGCGTCCATTGGTTAGTGCCTGCATAGGGATTGTCACCTCGGCGGCATACCCACGCGCGGGAATCTGTACATCAGCTCTCTGTACTATGTAGGCATAATTCTGGAAGAGTGCCGAACGCACTTCGATATGCACATTTTCACCATGAACGAGGGCACTTAAGCCTGCTGGCGGCGTGCCCTTTTTCGTTCCCGGTGGCAGCATCGGCGTATCCCGACCCATGAGATGAATGCGCAGAGAATAACCCTGGTTCGGCTGAATGCGTAGTGGCGTCTCAATCAGCGCTGCTGCTGTCGTACTATGCTGCTGCTCACCAAGAATGAAGCGCTGCAGGCGTTTCAGAAACGACTTGTCATCATCGCCCGCTCCTGGTGCTGGAGTGGCTGTCGCAGCGTGCGTTGTTCTGACCGGGCTCAGTTGCTGGAGCACGGGCAATACGCCTGTGATACGATCTTTAAAGTTCCGCATCACATGCTGCTCTTGTTGTTCGCCTGTGTTGTGTGCTGCCGTCTGTAGTGGACGGGGAAGCGGTTCTGGAAGAGGCTCTGGCGTTGGTGTCTCTATCTGTGCTTCCTCTATGGTCTGTGCTTCCTGGTCCTCTATGGTGGAATGGTTACCATCTTCAACCATACGAATGGAGCGCGTTTCTTGTTGAGCAATCTCTTCCATGCGTTGCTCTTCTGCCGTCTTCTGAGTTGCCCTACGGTTGCTTTCCTCTCGTGATTTCAGGTTGCTGGTTGGCATTTTGGACGTGTACCAGCGCGCTAGCTGTGCTTGAATAGGTGTAACCGAGACTGTGACCTCGTCGTCACCCGGTTCATTAATCGTCTCTTCAGATATGCTAACAGCTTCGTCTGCAAGTACTTTTTCACGCTTCTGCTGTTTTTCTGCTTTCCCCGTTTTCTTCTGTGGCGTACTGCTTCCTCCAAGTACCGTTTTGGTGGTGGGGCATAGTTGCAACAGCGTATCCGCCATGTCTTCGGCGCTCTCGAAGCGATCTTTGATCTCCATTGCCAATGCACGCATCACCACTTCGTCGACACGGGGACTGATGCGCGGATTAAGTTCGCGTGGAGAACGTAATGCCTGCTGCTCGCGTCGTTCTGGTTCGTCGGGGGCTGTTCCTGTGAGAAGCAGGTAGAGAATAGCACCCAGACTATAAATGTCGGATCCCGGTTCTACATTACCGAGCAGTGCTTCAGGTGCGGTAAAGTGATGAGAGGTGTTTGCAAGCGCTGATTCGTGCGGCAGGAGGTCGCGTACAGGTAATGGTAGTCTGCCTACTATTAATGCAGGCATACCATCATAACTCTCATCGCTCACAATGATCGTATGGGGATCAAGATCGCCGATGACGATGAGTTGCTCATGCAGATTGCTTACCGCTTGAGCCAGGCGGTATATCCACATAATGGCTGTTTGCTCATCAGGTAAGCCAATACCGCTCTGTAAGAGATCCTGCAATGTATTGCTTTGCCTGCTCGTAGAGGCCTGCGTAGCAAACGGCCAGCCACTGATAGTGAAGAGATGACCCTGGAAATAACGCAGATCTATCACTGGTGTCACATCCGGGGTTCTATAATGACGTAGCTGGTCATACTCGCGTTGCGTCGCTTTAATGGCTTCTGCGCGTTTATCATCAGTGAGACTACTAATGTCAATATCAGAAATAACCACCGGCTTTTGCTGCTGGTTATCGATCGCAAGGAAAAGCTGCTCATAGGCACGATGCCGTATAAGGGAAACGATGCGGTATCGCTCAGCCACATCAGTCGCGTCTGGCTGAGACTGTTTCTTCGCATCTTTGCTTACCCGTTCACCGCATACTCCACAAAATGTTGCATGTGCAGGCAACATAGTGTCGCAGCGTTTGCAGCGTATTGTATCAGAATCGTTATAATCGGGAGTTGTTTGTAGTGCAGACATACCACTTCTACGCCTCGTATAAAAAAACAATGAGACCTTACAATGAGACCTTCAAGAAGATTATAGCATAGACAGCGGGTTTATGGGGTATGTTGAAGTTGCATTTAGGTAGTATGTATATTTTATACAGGTAGGAGGGGTGTCGTCGTCAGTCTTTTCCGCCCTTACTATTTAATGAAATATATTATAGAGATTGCATTGCCACCAATGCAATCTCTATAATATACATACTTAGTTAGAGAAACAGTTGTCTAATCACCTTTACTTTTTGTTCTTTTCCCCATTTATACTGCATACACTCGTAAACGGCGTATGCCTCGTCATAGCGTAAATGATTTCCGGCTGTGAGTGCGCCCCGTACTGCGGCTTCAAGGTAGGCACAACTCTGGTCCATTTCATCAAGCATGTAGGATGCTGTGGCCTGTTGCACGGAGAGCTGAAGGCGGTCAGGAACAGGTCCATGAGGAATCAGCGTATCCACGTGCATCAAGATTTTCCACGCCTGTTGAGGCCGTTTCAGATTCAGATGCATCGCCCCTTCAAAAGAAGAGAGCGACCAGCAATTGAAATGGGTGTAGGAGAAATTTGGATCGTCCTCGTAATTTGCAGGAAAGGTCTTATGGGCAAGCTCCAGGTAGTGGCTGGCTTCTTGTTCCTTTCCTAGATTACTATGAGTTTCTGCCAATCCGATGTATACACGTCCTTGCAAAAGTGGAGAAGCTTTACTGCTAGTGTGCAGCGCCCGCTCATAGACCAGGAGCCGCTGACGTGGTCGCTTAAGATAGAAATAAACCTGGGCCTGGCGGATCAGGGCTGCGGTCAGAAGATGCGCATCCTCTATCTGGTCTGCAAACTGGGAGGCCTGTGTGGCATATGTTGCAGAGGTTCCAAAGTTCTGGTATTGCAGTGAAAGCAATGAAGCCAGTTGATAGCCCTGAGAGGCCAGGCTAGCAGCTCTCTTCTGGTACGGTGATGGCTCCTGTGCCAGTTTCGTCAACTGGGTGAGGTAGGCTGGCAGAGCCTGAGAAACCTCCGCAAGTCCGCCCTCGAAATAGAGTCGCCACAACAGAGGAATGCCAATCGTACAGAGGGAAAGCACCTCCTCGGGATGAAGCAACTCCGGATGTATTCCCTGTGTCAATCCGAAGACCGTGACCGGCGTACCAATCAAGGTTGTAATCGCCTGTCGACGTGAGATTCCTTTATCTCCTCTGTCCACCTCATTGCCGCCTTTTTTGATTTGTGTTTGACTCATCTGCTCTAGGCTCCTTTTCATTTGCTCCGGATAGACAGGTAATTCACCTATGGGCTGCAGAATGGGTGTGATACTGTTGCTTGCTCCTGTTGTGGGCGGAATCCACACCGTGAATGGACGATCGGCGGTCTCTATAGCTTCAATCGCGGCAGACTCAGGAGGTAGAGGCTCCGTGATCCGTCTTTTCCCTGTAATCGCATGTCCAAAGCCCAGCTCTTCAGGTGACATATCAAAAGCTTTGCATAGCAGGTCGAGCGTACTCAACTGAGGTATCTGTAGTCCTCGCTCCCACCTGTTAAACGTGTTGACACTCACTCCCGCCTTCTCACTCGCCACCGCAACACTCCACCGCTTGCGCATTCTTGCTGCTTCTAACAGCTCATTTGGTGTTGCCATATACCCTCACTCAATCACTACTACTTACAACGACATATCCATGGAACTACCCATCATATACATCCTCAATCCCCCCAGGATAGGCCTTATAGCTGCCCATTTTAGGTCACCGCCGCCTCTTTGCACCTTATGTAGGAAAATAATGGGTAATTCATAAACATCAATATATAAGACATTGTAGAGGAAAATGTCTTGCAATGTCAAGCAAAATGTATCCATGATGATGAAATGAGATAAAACGATATATAAAGAAAGGAGATATAAGATTGTATGATGATTTATGAAAATACGAGAGGATTATATGCTAGAATTAGCTGGTAATTACTGTTGTGGATGAGTTATAACTGATCTTTGAGGATAGTTTTCGGTAGATAGGAGGGAATTCATATGCATCAAGGGAGTGAAGTTGCGCGGCTGCGGCAACAGATAACCGCCGAATACGAGGCTATGAAGCTTGGTATAAGTGGCCTGTCATCCGGTAGCGCAACCCATAAGTTCATTACGGCCCGCCTGCATCGTGTCGATCTATGTTGTGATCAGTTGCAAGGGCATGTCGGTGAGCGCGAGGCGACGCGTATCATTTGTGAATTGTATAACGAAGTAATGAAGTAAGTAGCTTGAAGAATTGATTCTGGAACATGGGCAGGAGCCACGCCAGCGAATTTCCCTGGTGTGTCATTTCCTGATCATCATCCCAACCGATGTAGGGGCGCCAATCGATGTAAGGGCGCCAACCGATGTAGGGGCGCGGTTTACAAGCCCGGGCAGGTCTGTGGATGC
>WNGE01010979.1_pt1 | contig 11278 bp, 15 predicted proteins | sample 5400651 | NCBI WGS metagenome assembly WNGE01 (sample SAMN13153370, study PRJNA577476) | soil metagenome | isolation source: 60 cm soil or saprolite under grassland replicate 2 | place: USA:California | collected 2016-06-15 | reverse complement strand
GGGGACTTCGCTGCACAAGGCCCAAGCGCTAAAGTATGGCGCCCGCGAATTGTTAGGAACACGTGGGCGTCCCGACGCGGAATCCCCGATATGTCAATCGGGGATTGGCCAAGCCCAAAAAAATCAGTGCTTTTCCCGATAGCCAGCGCCTCCGCGAGTTTTCTATTGTCGATCCAACGCGGGACAGAGTCAGGATTTTTCCAGCTCCGGAAGAGTTTTGAGAACTTGAGCCGACAAATCTCGGAGAAGAATGATGAAAGGCGATTGATTTTTGATAAAGGCGACGAGCATGAAATTCGCAGCAGTGTTTATATTCATTTCCCTTCTGCTTGCATCGCAGACGTTCGCGGTCTTGCGCCCGCTCTTTCCAGTCAAACCAGAGCCGCCACTTCGCGGCGGAGTGATCGTAATAGGAGATGAAATGATTCAACCCGGCAAGCATCCGCAAGCTGCCAAATGCGCCAACGCATTTAGTCGAAATGCTAAAACGATATGACAAGGGGGACGCGCAGCCGTTTAACGCTTTCGCGGGCGACCTTGAATTACTCCACGAAGCGCGACGACAACAACAAAAGGACGGCGAGCAGATCGAGGAGGAATAACGGCGATTGCACTTGCGACGAATTGATCGTCGCTGGTAAGCGCCAGCCACCGCCACCAGGTCACAATTGCGAGTACGTGAGGAAACGCAAAGCGCTAATTCCGCTATCCACGAAGGTTGCCAATGAAATGATTGCGATTGTGCGCGATGGCGGCGTATCGAGCGCGAAGTGGACGCGCTGCTTTTCAACCGCAATGGACGAATTGGCGCGACGGCTGCTCAACCGCTCGCACGGCGCTTGCTCGTAAACATACGCAGCGGCCCAGCGGTTGGCTGCATCGCATGTTAGGCCTTGGTTCATCGCGCATTTTCTTCAACACGCCAGCGAGCATTTCTTGCATTCGTTCAGATGGTTGTGAGTCGGAGCGGAGGAGTTTCTGTCGCTTGAGGTGGACAGCAGCGCTATCCCCGCGAATAGATTCAGCGAACCCAAAAAGAAGTTCAGCAGGGCGGATGAGTCACCTACACCATGCGGCTTGGCGAACGGGGTTGGGAAGGGCTCGCCGCGCAAACCGCTAATGAAATGGGGGACACAGTTGCAGAGGAGCCCCCTGCGAAGAAATTTGCAACTAAGTGACCAGCGAGCATGGCTAGAAACGCCTAACGAGAAAAAGGTCAGCCACCGCTGGCGAGAGCGACCGTGAATCGTAGTCTGTAGTCATGTCGTCAGTGTAAACATTGCGCCGGCCAGCGGTTGCCCGCATCGCTTGGTTAGGCCTCATTGCTACGAGGCCGGAACGATCGCTCCGCAGTGCGCACACTTAAGCACTCGCTTCAAGGCGCGACCAGGCCCCAGCCAGCCGGAAGAGTCGGACCAAAGGCGGCGCCGATGAAAGTATTGTTGTTGAGATACCACAGAGCCGTTCGCTGGGTGCTGGGATTCAAAAGCACATAATCCGGCATGCCGTCCCCGTTGAAATCGGCCGTCCCCTTCAACTCATAGCCGCTTGCAATCGTCGGGCCAAAGGAGCCTCCAATAAACGTGAGCCCAGCGAGATACCAGATCGCAGACTGACGCGTGCTAGGATTGAAGAGTACGTAATCAGCTCTTCCATCGGCATTAACATCCGCCACCCCCGCTAACCGCCAGCCAGCGGGGAGAGTCGGACCGAAGACGCCGCCAGCAAAAACGTTGTTGTTCATGTACCACACCGCCGTTTGACGCGTGCTCGCGTTGTAAAGCACATAATCGGGCTTGCAGTCGCGGTTAAAATCGGCCGTCGCAACCAATTCCCAGCCGCTAGGCAACGCTGGGCCATGGGCGCTTCCGACAAACGTGACCCCAGAGAGATACCAGATTACCGTCTGGCGCGTACTGAGCTTAAACAGCGCGTAATCGGGGTTGCCGTCACCATTGAAATTCCAGCCAGCCGGAAGAGTCGGACCGAAGGCGCCGCCAGCAAAAACGTTGTTGTTCATGTACCACACCGCCGTTTGACGCGTGCCCCCGTTATAGAGCACGTAGTCTGGTTTGCCATTATGATTGAAATCTGTGGATGGAGGGCAGACGATCGCGTCGGCCCAAATGAAAGATCCGGCACAAACGCCGACAAAAATCATCTGCGAAAGTTTAGATAAGTTCATTGTGGTTTCGGTTGAGCAGGGCGCCTTACACGGCAGCAACGCGTCACCTGCAATTCTTTTATCGGCCGTGACACCCTTTACGCGCGTGTCATTTAGTGGCTCCCATAGTTTAATTCGAAGGCCCGGCTCACATTGGAAGCCACAGTCATTCAACTGAAATCTGCAGTGGCCCAGCAGCAGAAGGACTTTCAGGGGGGCAATCGCGCAACAGCAGAGGAGAATGGAAACTATTACCGCGCGCCTCAAAGAGCAGGCGGCGCAAATTCAGAAAGTGAGTGCCCAGCTTGAGCTCAACAAAACTGCCCCGCAAATCGTTCTCAACGATCAGTAAAGGAGCCGGCTCGATAACACAGGCTAATCTCGCCATCAGCCCCCTCACGCTCCACCACATGGCGGCTTGTTTCGCCCCGCTCACGGGTCTTTGAAATCGCCACGTGCTCGTGCAGTTCGATCACATTGCCACGCCTTAGCGCAGATCGTTCACACGTGTCGCTGCGGATCTTACTGCTCTCACGCGATCAGGATATTCTCTGAGGGTGTTTCGAGCCGGGCCAAATGCGTCGCGTATGTGGCGACGATCCCGCCCAAAACACTCCCGGCAATTACGTCGCTGACAAAATGATAATTCATCGCCACAAGGCTCACGAGCATGGCAGCACAAAGAACGGCGCCTATCACTCGACTGCGGGGCATCGCAATCAACCACACCGTGGCGAAGCCCAAGATCCTGCCGGCGTGGCCGGACGGAAAGCTACCGATGTCGTCGCCACGCTGAAACGGATGAAAACCATACCTACCGTTGCCAATGAGCGATGGGTTGTCATTGGACCAAGTCTCCGGCTAATAGCGACCACAAACATCTCCCAGCGACGTACGGAATTCATCCGCCACGATCAAGCTGAGGCACGCGACCAACAGCACTTTTTGCCAGCGCACAAATGGTCCCATGCCCGTCGAACCATCAGCACCGTCAACACTAGCGGCGACCAGGTCTGCAGTTCTGGCGGCGGGTAAGTGAGCCAGCGGAAAACTTGGAACTTGTTTATTTGGTGGTGATAGACAAAGAATGCCACGGGTCGATCAATCCAAAAGTAATAGACCAGCACCGCAGCGATGCACAAAGCCATTCCCATTAAGGTGCGGCGCAGCAATTTGCGATAGTCATGTTCGGGCATCGTTGAATCGTGATCAAAGCTGACAGCAAAACTGCGCAGCATGGAAGTAGATCAGATATACAGACAACGAGTCAAACAGTCGGTCGACGACCTCATAATGGGGCAAGCCCACCGCGCGGTCCTTCGGGATTGCCTTGCGGTTGTTGCGATGGCGACGGCGGCGGGAAAAAATCCGGTCGAAAATTACATCGCGGACAAAAGTCCGTCGCCTGAGCTCTATTTCGGCGAGTTCTTTGTCATATGGCGACGGTGCGTGAAATTTCATCTGGAGAATTTCACCGAGAGGCTTTCGCCGAAGATCTTTCCAATCTTGCTTGTATTTCCATGCCTCCGGTGAAAAAGTTGCCATGTGCGAGGCCGCTAGAACGCTGGGACTCCCTCAGCCGCTGCGGTTTTGCCCGCATTGTCGAACGCTCCGCTTCGCCAAGCTCAGGATCGCACGAACGGCAACGTATTTAGAACCGATTCTCGCGAGTGCAACACGCTTGTCCAAGTTTGTTGGAAATTAAACTATGCGAGCCACTAAATGACACGCGCGTAAGCGGTGTCACGGCCGATAAAGGAATTGCAGGTGACCCGTCGCTGCCGTATAAGCGCCCTGCTCAACCGAAACCACAATGAACTTATCTAAACTTTCGCAGATCATTTTTGTCGGCGTTTGTGCCGGATCTTTCATTTGCGGCGACGCGAACGGACAAATCACTGGCACAGGAACTACGGGTGTCACCGCTGGCAGTGGCCTAGGAAACGGAAGCGCCGGCGTCATGACTGGAACAGGTCCGGATCCCCTCAACATCTCGACCCCATATGAACAGACCATCACTGAGAGAATGATCGTAATGCCGAACATCCAACGTAAAAAAGGCACCAAGGTGCGCAAGCGACCAAAAAAGATTGGGAGCAAAACCTCGACAACGCAGAACGCGCCCGCGGCAGCAGCCACTGCTGCTCCATCGCCGAGGTAAACTCGCCGCAGAGGTAGGGTGATTGCTCGCCAGGCCGTCTTGTCAGGGGCTGAAGTCGGACGTAGGCGGAAGCTTTACGCGAAGGCGCTTCTCTTCGCCAACGCTCGCGCGGTTGTGCGCGTAGTTGATTGCCATGTTTCCCCAAAAACACGGGCTCGACGCCGGGCGCCTCAAGAACTTTCGGGCGACGATGGTACGGTCTGATTTCAATTGCTGTCATGTGATCACACGCAACAAAAGTCTCGCTCCGGTTTTGCCTGATTCGACCGGCTTCACTGAATTTCATAGGGGAATTGAATAAATATTAATTAATCATGTATGTTTTATTTACTAAGTCCGGCGGCTTTTACCGAGGCCAGGATTGTGCTAAATCCAACAACTTCGTACGCGCGCGCGTAAAGGAGGATAATCTAAATGGTTAGTCCGGCGGTCGCAAATATAGCCCCAGCCAGGGGCCGGTGGCAGGGTCTTCGGGCTTTTGGATTTCTTTTATCGGTTGAATTTCAGCCTTCGGCTAAAGGGAGATCGCTCGAGTGAACATTGAGGTCTCGCCCCGTTCGCTCTTTATCGAAAACTCGTCCTGGTTGAAGGCCAGAATGGTGCTCGAAGTCACGCTATTCTTCACACGCTCATCTTCCGCACTGGTAATCTTCAACGTGATGGTCTTGCCATTGATGGCCCATGTGCCGCGGATCGTGCCGGTGACGCCCTGGGAGAGTGTGTTGCTGATGAAGCCTTGGGGGCGCAACTGGGCGATGAAGCTGCCGTCCCCGTTGAAGGTAATCGACTCTTTCATGTTACCCACGGTGCCCCGTCAATTGCCGACGATTTTTGCGCTGTATTCTGCTTCCGCGACCGGTTCGGCCGGCGTGCAGGACGAGACGCCCAAGGCCAACGCCAGGAGCAGGCCAAGCCGCACAAAGTTGAAGTTATGTTTCATGGGAATCTTTTCTTATCAGGTGTTGCTGATTCGCGGGACAAGCTCAAGCGGGATGTCTCTAGTTCTCTTATCGATCTGCTTCTGAAGAACGACACAATCCGGAGCATCGCATCTACGATTGATGCTCCGAGACAAACACTCTCGACGAATGAGCCCCGTCTTGGTCGCCCGATTATGCAGTTCCATTGCAGCGGCGACTCCGGCCTTGAAGTCTCCGACGCACTTCCAGTTCTCTGGCAACGCACGATTCGTACAACCGGGCCTTTCCAACCGTTACAGTGCGACTTGACTTCAATCACTGTCATCGCGCGTGATTCCTTCGAGTTCAAAAAACACTGTCATCTTTCGTCAGCACTGACGATGAACCTCTTTCCATCGCTGGCGGTGCGCGTCTGCTGCGAAAAGCACGCGACCAGTCGAATCAATTTGAGATGAACATCCCCACGTCCAGCCAGCTTCGCTGAGGTGATCAGCGATGAGCTCCCAATATTTCATCCGCTGCGACAGCGGCTCTGATAAAGTTAGCCGTGTAAGTGGTATTTACAGACGGTGTGCTAATCTCGTGACTTATGGCGCCTCCATCTGACCAGGATTGAAAAATGTAATTCGATCCATTCAGAGTTTGTGGGCTTGGTGCTGCAATTGCTCTTATAATTCCTACAACTCCAGTCACTGTATATGGTGTTACATGATTTTGGCCATCCAAGGTGATTTGTAGGCCCGCTGGATTGGTAGCAAAAGTCATATCCGCTTTGCGTGGTAAGATGTCGCGATAGACGGTGTTAGTTAAGCCGACCGAATCCTTCACTTTGAGAATTATGCGATACCACACATTGGAAGACGTCTCGCCCCGATTTGGAATGGTAAAGGTACCCGTTTTACTTCCTGTTGTTGCTGCAATAAATGGATGAAGGTGGGTGTCGTGATGAAAGTCCACTTGCCAGGTAAATGCTGAGGCCGGCAAATCTCCATCTTCATAATCGGAAGCAGAGCCCGAATAGTTAACCACCATTCCGCCGAAATAAGTCGTGCCTTGAACGGGTGTAAGTATGTGTCCAACCGGCGGTCTATCAGAAGTCACAGAGAGAGTGGCTGCATTACTCAAAGTACTGCCATAAGCATTGCTCACTTGAACCCGAAAATGTGCCCCATTGTCTGACAAAGTTGTATGAGCGATCCTGTACGTTCGGGCAGTAGCGCCGCTGATATTTACGCCATTTCTCTTCCATTGATAGGTGAAGGGAGAAGGGCCACTGGCAGTGACTGAAAACGTAACTGGATAACCCACTGAAATCAGTTGTGACTGCGGTTGAGTGGTAATTACCGGCGATTGGTTTGTCGAATAACGAACCTTCATAACGGAACTTGTGCCACGAGCGAGGTAATAGAGGCTACCGTCGGCTCCCACTTGAATGTCCACGGGCGCTCTTGCGCCGGTGATAAAACCAGTGGCCTGACCTGTTGCGGGATCCAGCTTTCGAATAAAACCTGAGCAGTAATCTCCGAAAAAATATTTACCGACATAGGACGACGGGAAATTGTTTGTACTGGGCGTATAAAATGCTGCACCAGTGATTGCGCAGTTGCCGTCAGTATGGCCGTAATAATAAACTGGACTAGTATAATCTGGATTGCTAGTTGGTCCTTCGGTCGCGGGCCAGCCATAATTTGCAGCGGCTTGTCCTAGATTGATTTCTTCCCAAGTCGCCTGGCCGACATCATTGATGTACATAAAATTCGTGGCCCCTCGGAACGCAAACGTAAATGGATTCCTAAGACCCAATGCCCAAATCTCATGTCGGGCCGTGGTCGATTGTGCAAATGGGTTGTCAGAAGGAACTGTGCCGTCGGAATTTAAGCGAAGAATTTTTCCAAGAAGATTACTCAAATTCTGAGCGTTACTTCCATTGGCATTGTCTCCCACGGCAATATAAAGTTTGCCATCGGCTCCAAAGTGAACGGCGCCGCCATTATGATTGGTGGCTGTGGAGAGGGAGTTCAATTCAAGGATGACTCTGCCACTGCCCGACAAAACCACATCGCCATTGGCAGTGAACCGAATCACGCGATTGTGTGCGGGGGTCCCGGGAACTGTATAGTAGAGATAAATAAAATGGTTCAAATTAAAATGTGGATCGAAGGCAACACCCAAAAGCCCTCGCTCCCCAGTCGAGTCCACGGAGAGGGTCACAAAGGGAGTGGCTAGTAAAACTCCGTTTTTAATTACTCTTAATGCTCCGGTTTGTGAGCAAACAAATATCCGACCATCCCGTGCAACTGCCATCGCTGTGGGCGAAGCAATCCCACTGGCTAGGGTAGTCTCAACAAAACCAGAGGGCAGCGTTGCGGCCGAAGCAGAAGAAGATAAACCAAACAACAGAAACACCATTGCGATGAATAATCGCCCCTGGTGCATTCCAGGGTCGCGGAGAAAAGAAGAAATGATCGCGCGTGCGTGTTTTCGCCGCGCGCGTCGAATTACACCCGAAAAACCGGGCCGCCCGCGCGCGTCAACCTGGGAACGCGATTTGATCTGTGGACGACCCGGCTGGCTGGGTAAGCCTTTCATTTCAATGGCGCATCAAGCCGACGAAAATTCATCGGTTGGCTGCACCCAATCTATCGGCATCGCATTGCAACGTTCCGTTGGACAAATGATGCGCCGCGGCCCGTTTCCAGGTGTGCCCGCAATCACCTGGATTTCCCGCCCAGTGATGATTTTGCCACAAACAAGGCAATAACGCTTTTCGTTCAGAGAATACCACTGCCGCAATTGATCGAGCCGTTGCAGCGTCTCCAGTTTTTCTTCATCAGATAATTTGATCGGAAAAACAAGCGCCATGGCCAAGGCTCGACCGGTTAATTCATTACGAAGCGTCGCGCCATACCAAGCGCACCGAGCGCCGCCCCAAGCAACATTACCGTGGTGCCGCCGTCCGGAATGATAATCGAGGAGGATTTGCACATTAGGGGTAGGCGTCGGGCTTAGCCTTATTTTTCAGCATTGTACCGAATAAGAGCACGCACACTGCTCCTAGTCCTAATAACAGAAGCGTGTTGCCGCCATCGGGAACATGCCCATTATCGTATCCCACGAATATACTGAGGTTAATCGGTCCCATAATGTCGTGATCGAAATGCGAAATATCGTACGGCGGCGCAATAACCTCCCAATGCGAATAAGCGCCGTAAGGTGGGTAATCATTGGGGTCAAAGCCGTTCCCCGACAAATCCACTATTCCGAAGCAAAACCGTCTAGAATCCGGTCCGGTAATTAAAAGAAACGTAGTCGTAAAGGTATATCCGCCGACTGACCACAGTGGGAATGGTTGTACTGTGTTCAAGGCCGTACTGTTCATGGATAGGTAATCCCCGACCGTTACGTGGGGTGCAAATATCCCGGAGACGCTCTGTGCTGTCATATTGCCAAACCATCCAAACGGCGCTGCGCCCTGGTTATTGAAGTTGTACAGATGATTGAGTGTAAACGTGCCGATAAGATCGATTTGCCCTAGCTCAATGACCGTTGCGCGGGCGCTGCATGTGCAGGCGAGCGCGATTATGAGCGCAATTTTCGTTTTCATGGAGTTCTTTTCATTTTGGTTCTGAGAATTGCATTCCTCATCGGCCCCGACGTGAACGTGATGCCGTTGACTTCGGTATTCGCCGAAATCGAGACATTGGTTGTGTTCGAAACAGCGAACGTCGCAATATCCGCTGGTCCATTGGGAACAGTCATTGGCGTCCAGTTGGCAGCCGTATTCCAGTCGCCTGAACCGGGATTAAGGTCCCACGTTGCGCTGCCAGCGTGAGCGATGATAAGGGCCAAAACCGAGATGGCGACGGCCAGTATCGTTTGAAGGAAAGTCTTTCTTACCAAGCGCGGATTCCAGCCCGGCGACGCGGGAGTGAAACGGATGTGGAGCGGTGAGGCGATGCCAGGAGCCTTAGTTAATCGGAGGTTCATAGGAGGATTCCTTTTTTACCGAAGGGGAAAGCCATTTCAGCGGTTACCCGTTGCGCCCTGCGCTGGAACGGCTTGGCCCAAATTCGGGATGGCCGGGATGTTATGAGCATATCATAGACCAACGCTCATCTGACTGAATCATTGGCAAATGTAAGAGCCTTATAGTAAGGATTTAAATGCGAACGATTTTTTATAATGCCGAACATAGCCGCCGTTTCTAACGAGGTATAAAATGTAAAGTTCTCCGACACCTTGGAGTGTCGAATCTCGTTCTATTGATGTAAATTACTATCCTCCAGACTCTTATACTGGCTGGTTGAATTGTAAGAATGTCCGGGTTGTGCGGATCCGGTACGGCTGCGCTCGGGCCGTCGCGGCCTTCTTCTCGTTACTTAATCACGCAGTACATTTCTCTGTCCGCTTCCGCGAACGGAATGATGCCTTCGACATTGCCGGTTGAATCCAAAATGCGAATGTCACCTGAGCGAAAACTTGCGCGGTTCTGCGCATAATTGATGGCCAGATCTTTCTCCGAGAAGACAGGCTCGACGCCGGGTGCTTCGAAAACTTTCCAGCCGCTACGGTGTGGTCTGATTTCGATGATCGTGGTGCCCATATAACTGATCTTACTGACGCTGTCAGTGTACCGGATGATCAGCGTAGCGCGATCCTTGCGCGGCCCGAATCTCGTAAACGTGTGCGGAAATCGTCGATGACATAGTAGCCGCTCAACAATTGCCACTCGCCAATCAGAAACGATTCTAGCGCGATCTGTGCAAGAAGGAAACGGTCTTCGTGGATTGTTCTGAGAGAATACTTGGTTTGAGTGTTCTGAGTTGTGAAAACTGCCTCGCTAGGATTCGAACCTAGACAAAGAGATCCAGAATCTCTGGTGCTACCGTTACACCACGAGGCAACGAGCGGAAAATTAAAAGCGATTTGCCTTCCTGCAAGTCAGGTCACCGCCACTTTGCGGCGCGACTTACGTGGCTGGAGTTTTCGCGCCGAGCGGGATCTCGGCACCTTCCCGAGCTCCTTCCACTTCCAAAGGCTTCCCGCTTTTTGCCACCAATGCGCGAGCGTGTTCCACCATTTCATCGATCATCTGGTCGTCATGGTTCGGATCATGATGGAACAGCAGGAGCTTGCCCACGTCCGCATCAAGCGCCAGTGAAACCACGCTGCTGATTGAGCTGTGACCCCAACCGATGTGCTGCGCGTACTCCCCGTCGGTATATTGCGTGTCCAGGATCGCGACGTCGCAGCGTTGAAGAAACTCGATCATCTTTGTGCGCTCGGCTGTGGCGAAATCGCGTGCTTCTTCCTCGTTGATTCCATCGCGCGACGCTAATTGCAGCTTGAGCAGCTCGTAGGGCTCATTGTCAGGAAAATAGGCGACCGATCCCGAGCTTGTGAAAAGACGGTAACCTGCGCAAATGCCCGGATGATTTGCGAACTTGGAGCGGACCTCGACTTTCCCAATTGGAAACTCGATCTCCCTCAGTTCCTCGATCGCCAGGTGGCTTGGGAGTTCACGTAAACTCACGGGAAAAAACGGCGTCTCCATTTGTCCGGCCAGGATCTTTGCCAAGCCAGCGCGAGCTCCTTCATAACCCAAAAGGCGGATGAGGTTTTTCTGATTGTACGCGGGAGAAAAGAAAGGCAGTCCCTGGATATGATCCCAGTGAGTGTGTGTGATCAAAAGAGTCAACTTCATCGAGCGAGCTCCAAATTCTTTATCCAAAGCGAGACCGAGTAAGCGAATGCCAGTGCCGGCATCGAGAATGATGATCTCGCCATCGGCGCGCACTTCCACGCAGCTGGTGTTTCCGCCATAACGGACTGTGCCCTTCCCGGGAACCGGAATTGAACCGCGAACACCCCAGAATCTTAGTCGCGCGGGCTTCGACTCACTTTCGGCCGCCGATTTTGGTTTGGGCCGGCGCGGGATCTCGGGCAGAAGCCGGTCGATCGTGCTCGAGAGCAGTTCCCACGTGATCGGCTTAAGCAGATATTCGTCGGCGCCGGCTTGGAGGGCGCTGGTTC
>WNGE01008122.1_pt1 | contig 11278 bp, 12 predicted proteins | sample 5400651 | NCBI WGS metagenome assembly WNGE01 (sample SAMN13153370, study PRJNA577476) | soil metagenome | isolation source: 60 cm soil or saprolite under grassland replicate 2 | place: USA:California | collected 2016-06-15 | reverse complement strand
TCCGCTTCGCGCCCTTCCCCGCCGCCTCGACCGCCTCGTCGACCGCGTCCCGCGGCACCCAGGACGCCAGCACGCCCAGGGAGATCCAGTCGCTCAAGCGGCCCTCAGCCACACTGCCAGTCTGCGTCATAACCCGCGACCATGCCGGCAACCAGCCGAAACACCCCGCAGCGACACGCCAGGGCAAATCAAGATCAACTTAAGCTAAGCGGCATTGGATGCAGGATGCGAAGCTGCTCGGAGCTGACTTGTCCAACGCTAACCTTAGAAATGCTGACCTGACTAATGCCGACCTCCGCAATGCAAAACTGTACCAAACCGACTTCGACAAGGCCACGCTCACCGGCTGTTACCTGGCCGGATGCGATCTAGCCTCCGCACGTAATCTCTCTGAGAGCCAATGCGCGGATGCCCGTCTGACGGGAAGTGTCATCCCGCCTTCAAGGGTGTCAGAGACTTCAGGCTGACCCGGGATCGATGAAGCAGGGTGCCGGTAACAATGGACCCGTCAGCACCGCTATGGCGTCCAGTTTCCTGAACTGCCCTGGTGCGTGTCGGCGCTCGCAGCGTAGTCTCCCCCGATTTGTCCCGCTCTACTACATATTCACCAATATGGAGTAGTCAACCGGGGGTTGTCTCGTCCCCCGGCCCGGGCATGAGCCGTGATCAGAACAGCGGCTCGCAACCGGTGACGGGAACACGCGGGCCCTGGCGCAGCGGCCGGGAAGGCGCACCGACTTGGAGCGCGGCCTGGACGGCGGCGGCGACGAGCTGCGCGGTCTCCGCGTCGATGACGATGTTCCGGCGGAGCAGTACGCGGCGGACGACCTGCCCGGCGTGCGGGGGCACGTCGTGCGGGCCGATGGCGGCGGGGGAGGGACCGGTGGCATCGGGCTCGGTCACACCCGGACTGTAGAAGAAACGGTCCTGGCCCGGCTGCTGGACACGCCGGATTTGCAACGCCTTTTACGACGATCACCGGGCAGTGCCTACCCGGTCCGGGGCTCCGCCGGTGATCGTGTCGCCAACCGTTCGATTTACAACACGCGGCATGCTGAGGGGAACCAGTCCAGATCGCTGGCTGCATGCGCCCCGGCCCGTCGGATCGCCGCCGAGGCGATCCGAGCGGAGGCCGAGGTGAAGAACAACCCCGCCGACCTGATCAACGTGGCGTTGGAGAAGGTGCTGCAGGCCACGCTGGAGCTGCCGGCGTACCGGACGCTGGACGAGTTGGCCTCGCAGATCCGCAAGGAGGTCAACCGGGAGATCTTCACCCGGGTCCACGATCGGATGAACCTCTACGAGCGCGGTCGGCTGGAGGCGAGCCTGTCTACGATCGGCCTGGACGGCAAGACCCTGTTCAACGCCTTCAAGCAGACGGCGCGGCGGCCGTCGTGGTCGCACTTTCGCCAGCTCGCGCGCCATCTGGCGTTCGTCGACGGCTACGGCGACACCGAGAGGATCACCGCATAAAGTAGCCCGCCCACACTAAGCAAGGCTGACAACCCGAACCCGAGAGCCACGAGGGTGCGCCATCGCAGTATTCCGGGTTGTGATCTGGCAATGCGCATCGAGTCCATTCTCAGCCTGCGGGCCATGCGTTCTTGCAACTCGATCAGCGCGGGTTCGGCCGCGGCAGCGGCGCCCGTCACGCGGAACCAGCCTATGGACACTAGAGCCGCGAGCCCCGTTTCGGCAGCCGCGAGGACAGCGGCGAGGCCATAGTTCTTCGTGTTAATCGCGCTGGTGTAGGCGGTGCCCAGGATCGCGCTCGCCAAAAAGTAGTAGTTGACCACCTGGAAGGCGCGGGTAGTCCGCCCGTCGTACCAGGCCCAGGTGTGATCGAGGGCCGCGGTGAGGAGCGCCGTGTCATCGCCGGGCGGCTGGCTGCCGGGCGGTTCGCTGACGGTCATCCCCGGATGCTTGCGCAGGCGGAACGGCGAGTCAATAGGGCGGGTCAGGTGGCGCCGCGCGATCCGCCACGGGCCGGATGCACGTTGCTCTCCGGCCCCAGGCGGTCAGAGCCTGGCGACCTTGCCCGGAGGTATGACGGCCTTACCAGAAAATAACAAAACGGGGCAAAGTGGGCGAACCTGAGACGAGGCGAAGGGCGGGGGAGTGGCCAGTGCTGTCCGCGCCCGCTCCTGCTGCAAGCGATGAGAAGGTGCGCGTCGGCGAGGTGCGCGCCGGTGAGGTCCGCGCCATAGAGGTCCGCGCCGGCGAGGTGCGACGCGAGCCAGTCGCTACGCGCTCGCACTGAGAGACGCGGAACACACAGGCCTTCGGTGTATCCACTGGCCTGGCCGCTCCTCTGTACTGGTGAACGGACGACCCGGGGAGGTACGCGATGCCCCTGACAGGATGCTCATCCAGTAGCCGCCTAGGTGCGGCTGCGGGCGGCGATCCCCGGTGACCGCCGCCGACGGCCCATGGCCCACGCAACCGGTGCGCGCCGTGGGCGCTGGAGGGACGGTCGTCCGGACGGAACAGGACACCGTTGAAACGCAGGTTATACCGAGACTCCCCGCAACCGTTCGGCGGCTGCTCGCGGCTTACGCCGACACGCTCGACATCCTTGATGGCCTGCCGATGACCCCGATGGTTGCATCAAGGTGGCACTGGTGGTCGCGGCAGCGCTCCCCGATTCGCCTTCCCCGCATTTCGTGGATGCTTCGCTCGCTGACACTGTGGCACATCGATCGCGTGCTATCGGAGGCTGAGCGGGCGTTCCGCCGCCGGTCGGCGCCCACACGATTACCAGCAGCAGCACGACAGCGACCGCCCCGATCAACCACCGGTCCCGCGGCTCGGGCGCCCAGCGGTTCGACATACGCAAACGCTAGGAGACTCCGGGCCTCGGCGTGGCACTGTCTTGCGCTTCGGCTTGTGACATTGCCTCTGGCAAGACCGGTGCAGCGGTCCGGGCCAGGATTCGGCGTTCTTACCAACACCCCCGGTTAGCGTGTGCACGCCAAGCGGCTCGACAAGACGCCCGCCGCCTCGGTGTGCGGCGACCCGGGCGTGGGCAAGACCGTACTGCTGGACCAACGGGCGGCTGATTCCGGTCGTGGCACGATGGCCTGATGGCAGACGCGGTCGCCCTGGGCGACGATCACACCACCTTCATTCAGGTCGAGGGCATGCCCGTGCTGAGCCGGGCGGCCATCCAGTTGCACACCGCCGGGATTGTCAGCAGTATCCAGGACGGCCAGCCCGGTTTCGTGAGCGACGACTACCTGAACGCCATCGCGGCCGAGACCACGACGACAGTCCTGGAACTGGAAGCGGTCGGCATGTGGGAGAGGCGGGACGGCGGCTACCTCATCGTCGCTGACGAGATGGTCAAGGTAGCAATCGACTTCCACGAGCGAACAGACCGCCAGGAGGCCGAGTGCGCCCGGCGCGGGAAGCACCTCCCGCCCGACGGCGGCAGCGAATCCGGCTGGGTGATCTGCGGCCACTGCGGCATCCCGCTCAAGCGGTCCGACGGCGGTCCGGTCGCGCTGCCCGATGGCGGGCCGCTCGGCCCCGACGCCCGCCAGAAAGACTCGTGATCACACGCCCAGCTCGGCCGCCGCGGCGTCGGCAGCGCTTGGCCTACGACCCGCTGCCCGGCGAGCTCGGGTCATCTGAGGAACGGATCTTGAGGTGGCGCGGGGGAGTGGGCGGCGCCGGGGTGCTGCCCGGAGGTCTGCTATGGCAGCCTGCGGAGCCGGCGGGCGTCGACGACGTCGACGACGGTCAGCGTGCGGCCATCGTCGAGGTAGAACAGGCCGAGCTTGGGGGTGGGGAAGTACCAGAGGATCCCTTTACTGGTCAGCCGCCCGTAGTTGAACCCTGTCGAGGCCATGCGCTCCATCGCGTCGAGGGCGTCGCGAGCCGCAGCAGGCATGTACTCGGCCAGTTGCTCGAGCGCGTCCAGCGCTCGTGGTTCCCACGTGGGCCGGCGAGGCTGGCGGGTCACGTCACCGGGGGCGGCGGTCTCGGATGCGCTGCTCGATCCGGTCGCGCGCGGTGGCCTGGTCGACCGGCTGGACCTTGCCGCTTTGCAGGTCGGCAACGACCTGGTCCAGGCGCTCCCGCCGGCCGTCCATGTCGAGCAGGGCCTCGGCCTCGTCGAGGACCCAGTCGTCTTGGACGGGTTGGGACATGATTTGAGCGTATCACCAGGCCTGGCCGGACTTTTGGAGCAGCGCGGGACCGGGCTCGGAGCTCGATGCCGGACACACCGGCAATGACCGTTACCTCTGATAGCGTCCCGCCATGGGAACGGTCCGCCGCCTCGCCGCGGCCGCCGGTGACGTCACCCTCGGCCAGGCCGCCGAGGCCTACCTCGTCACCCTGGGCGGCGCCGAGCAGGCCAGCACCCGCCGCACCTACGGCCGGATTCTCCGCCGGGCCGTGGCCGAGTTCGGCCCTGAGACCGCGCCCGACGAGGTCGACGCCGAGCGGTTCGCTGAGTGGTTCGGCTCTCAGTGGGCCGACCGGGCTCCGTCCACATGGAACGTCTCTCTCGATGCCATCCGGTCAGCCGCGGCGTACTGGCAGCGGCAAGGCTGGCTCGCCGCCGACTTCTCCCGGATGCTCGTCCGGCGCAGGCCGCGGCCCGATCGTGACCGCGCCTTGTCCCGCAGCGAGGTTGACCAGCTGCTCACCCGCAAGAACATCAGCCTGCGCGAGCGGACGCTTTGGCGAATGCTGTACGAGACCGCCGCCCGGTCGGCCGAGGTACTCGCGCTCGACGTCGAGGACCTCGACCTGCCCAACCGGCGGGCCAGGGTCCGCCGCAAAGGCGGCGCCCTCGACATCATCGTCTGGCAGACCGGTACAGCGCGACTGCTACCGCGGCTGCTCAAAGACCGCAAGACGGGCCCGGTGTTCGTTACCGAGCGGAAGGCCCGTGTGCAGCTCCCCGCGGCCGACCTGGACGAGCACGGACGCGCCAGGCTCAGCTACCAGCAGGTCCGGTCCTGGTTCCGGGGACTGCCCGGATCCCACCCGTCGGGTTCGCCCATGCCGTCCAGTATCCCTGCCGCTGCCGCCTCAGCAGTCACGCCAGCCCTGCGGGAACACGCCGCGGCGGCCGCGCGCAATGATTGGGTGTCACCAGACCCCCTATCAGACGGCCTCGAACGGTCCAAGGGGGAACGGTCACGACCGGCGGCAGCCATCACGAGCATGCACCTTCCAGGCCCGCGCCGCAGCGCGGGCACCGGAAACCACCCCAGCCCGCCACCGCCCGCGGCGGCAAGGGACCCAGTTCCCATGCCCCACGGCAGAGCCACGCAATGGCTCATGATTTCTATCAGGGGTACGGCGTCACCCAATCACGGGCGCTGTGACAGCTGTGGCACCTGAGGCGGGCTCCCTTCCTGGAACGACGTGGCGGCCCCGGTCAGCCATGGTCCCGGCCCGGCACGATCAGGCCCGATTCGTAGGCGGCGACCACGGCCTGGGTCCGGTCACGCAGGCCGAGCTTGGCCAGGATGCGGCTGACGTGCGTCTTCACCGTTTCCTCGGTGACGACGAGGCGGCGCGCGACCTCCGGGTTGGACATCCCCTCGGCGACCAGCCGCAGCACCTCGGTCTCACGCGGGGTGAGCGTACCGAGGACGGCCGAGGGCAAAGTGCCGGAAACCGGCCGCATCCGGGTGAACTCGCTGATCAGGCGGCGGGTGACGGCCGGTGCGAGCAGCGCCTCGCCGGCCGCGATGACACGCACCGCGTCGAACAGCCGCTCGGCGGTGACGTCCTTGAGCAGGAAGCCGCTGGCCCCGGCGCGCAGCGCGTCGAAGACGTACTCGTCCAGGTCGAACGTGGTGAGGATCAGCACCCGCGGGCCCGGGTCGCCGGCCAGCTGCCTGGTCGCCTCGATCCCGTCCAGGCTGGGCATCCGGACGTCCATCAGCACCACGTCCGGGCGCAGGTCACGGCACACCCGCACCGCCTCGCCGCCGTCGCACGCGGTACCGAGCACGGTGAAGTCCGGCTGCGTGTCCAGCAGGGCGGCGAAGCCGGCCCGCACCACCTCGTGGTCATCGGCGACGACGATGCCGATGCTCACTGGTGCGTCCTGTCCGGCGGCGTGCCCGTCATGGCGTCGGGGACCTTGGCGGGCAGTTCGGCCTCGACGCAGAAACCGCCGCCACGCGCCTCGCCCGTCTGCAGGGATCCGCCGACCGCGGCGGCCCGCTCGCGCATCCCGAGCAGGCCGTGACCGGCGTGATAACGGGGCGCCTGGCCTGGCCCGTTGTCGCGGATCCGCAGCCGCAGGGCGTCGTCGGCGTAGCGCAGCTCGACGTCGACGGCCGCGCCGGGCGCATGCCGCCGCGCGTTGGTGAGGGCCTCCTGCACGATGCGGTAGGCGGCCAGCTCCACGCCCGGATCCAGCCGGTCCGCCTGGCCGGACAGGATGAGCCTGACCACACCGCCCGATGCTTCCCGCGCGTCGTCGACCAGGTCGCCCAGCTGCGGCAAGCCCGGCTGCGGACGCCGGCCCGGGCCCGCCGGTTGCAGGCCCCGGCCCGCCGGTTGCAGGACCGGCTCGGATGCCGTGTCCTGCCCGGCGTCCTCGCGGAGCACGCCGAGCAGGCGGCGCATCTCGGTCAGCCCGGCCCGGGCGGTGTCGCCGATCGCGGCGAACCGCTGTGCGCCCGCGGCGGGCAGCCCCGGCGTGGTCAGCCGGCCGGTCTCCGCCTGCACCGCGATCATCGAGATGTGGTGCGCGACCACGTCGTGCAGCTCGCGGGCGATCCTGGCCCGCTCGCCGCGGGCCAGGTGATCGGCCAGCATCCCCTCGGTTTCCTCGCGGGCGGCGCTGTGGCTCTGGCTCTGCTCGCGCGCCCCCCGCGCCATCGCGGCCACCGTCGCGAGCGGGATCGCCGACGCCAGCAGGACCGCGAGCACCCGGGTCTCGGTGGCCGCCGCGGCCAGGCCGGACACGGCCGGCATCCGCACGCTCCCCGAGGCGGTACCGGCCAGCACCAGGGCGAGCCCGAGGAACGGTGCCCCCAGCACGACGGCGAGGGCCAGTGACCCGGCTCGCGCCAGCCGGTACGCGGCCACCAGCAGCGCCGCCGCCCCCGCGACCGTCACCAGCTCGAACAGCGCCAGCGACAGCGCCGCCGCCAGGTACACCGTCACCGCCGCGGGGACCGGGCGGAGCAGTCCCGCCGGAACGGTGGCCAGCAGGCAGAACCCGCACATCAGCAGCGCGGTCGGCACGGTCACCCCGGCATGGCCGACCGGTGCGGCCAGCCCGGCGCGCACGGTTGAGCTGGCGCTGAGCCGGGCGGCCAGCTCGGCCACGGCGAGCAGCCCGAGCAGCGCGCCCAGCGCCAGCGGCGCCCTGAGCCGCGCAGCCGAATCCATGCTCCCATTGTCGCCGCTGGCCAGCACGGCCGCATCGGACCGAGAGGTGGTCCCGCCGTCCCCCGTGCGGGGGACGCGGCCGGCCCCGGCGTCCCACCAGGCAGCGAGCCCGAAGACGGCTCCGTCGCGGGACGACCGCGGGGTACCCGGTTCCCTAGCCTTCTGCACATGGAGGCAACCATCGAAGTCGAAGGGCTGCGCAAGCGGTTCGGGTCGGCCATTGCCCTCGACGGCATGACGTTCACCGTCGCACCCGGCCAGGTCACCGGGTTCGTCGGGCCGAACGGCGCGGGCAAGTCCACCACCATGCGGATCATCCTCGGTCTCGATGCGGCCGACGCCGGGGCCGCGACCGTCGGCGGGCGGCCGTACGCCAGCCTGCGCCACCCGCTCAGCCAGGTCGGCTCGCTGCTCGACGCGGGCGCGCTGCAGCCCAGCCGGTCCGCCCGCAATCACCTGCTCTGGCTGGCCCACTCGCAGGGCCTGGGGGCTGCGCGGGCCGACGAGGTCATCGAGCGGGCCGGCCTGGGGCAGGCGGCCAGGCGGAAGGCGGGCGGGTTCTCCCTCGGCATGCGGCAGCGGCTCGGGATCGCCGCCGCGCTGCTCGGCGACCCGCCGGTGCTGATGTTCGACGAGCCGTTCAACGGCATGGACCCAGAGGGCATCGTCTGGATGCGCGGGTTCTTGCGGTCCCTGGCCGCGCAGGGCCGCGCCGTGCTGGTCTCCAGCCACCTGATGAGCGAACTGCAGGACGCCGCGGATCACCTGGTCGTAGTCGGCCGCGGCCGGGTGATCGCCGACGCCAGCGTGGCCGAGCTGATCGCCGCGGCTTCCGCCGACCGGGTGACGGTGCGCACCGCGGCGCGCGACGAGGCGATGACGGTCTTGGCCCGGGCCGGGGCCGAGCCCGCGGCCACGGCTCGCGACATCATCATCGTCGCCGGCATGACTCCCGAACGGGTGGTGAAACTGCTGTCCGAAAGCTCGGTGCCGTTCACCGAGCTATCAGCCCACCGGGCGTCCCTGGAAGAGGCCTACATGGAGCTGACCAGGGACGCGGTCGAGTTCCGTGCGGAGGCCACGCCATGAGCGTGATGACGCCGTACCACTCGGAGATGCATGTCAGGCGCGACGGGTTCGCCCAGCTCCTGCGGGCCGAGTGGACCAAGTTCCGCACGGTGCGCGGCTGGGTCATCGGCATGCTGGTGGCCGCGTTCCTGATCGTCGGCCTCGGCGCGCTCACCGGAGCGAACAGCGAGTGCAGCGTTGCGGACGTGACACCCCAGAACCCGAACCCGCCCATCCAGGCGTGCCCGGCGCCGCCCAGCGGACCCGGCGGGGAGTGGGTGAGCGACAGCTTTTACTTCGTCCGCCAGCCGCTGGTCGGCGACGGCAGCATCACGGTCCGGGTGACGTCGCTGACCGGCCTGTATTCAACCCACGGCGGGTTCGCCTCGGACCAGAATCCGACGGCGGGAATGACCCCAGGCGTGCAGCCGTGGGCCAAAGCCGGGATCATCATCAAGACGAGCACCCATCGGGGGTCCGCGTACGCGGCGATGATGGTTACCGGAAGCCACGGGGTGCGGATGCAGTGGGATTTCACCCATGACGTGGCCGGGATGGCCGGCCAGGTATCCGCGGCCTCGCCGCGCTGGCTCCGGCTGACCCGGTTCGGCGACACGATTACCGGCTACGACTCGGCCGACGGCGCGCACTGGACCAAGGTCGGCACGGCCACGCTGGCCGGGCTGCCGTCCACCGCGCCATCCGGGTTGTTCGCCGCCACTCCCGGGTACTCGGTGAACTCTACGTCGCTCGGCGGAGGATCCTCGACGGGCGGACCCGCCTTGGCCACCGCCGCCTTCGACCGGGTAGGCCGGGTGGGCAGATGGCCCGCAGGGCGGTGGACCGGCCAGGAAATCCAGGGGACTACGGACATCGCGCTGCCGGCCTCGGCCCAGGGGTTCACGCAGGCCGGAGGCCGGCTCACCGTGTCCGGATCCGGTGACATCGCCCCGTCCACCGACAACGTCGACAGCGTTAAGCAAGCCCTCGCGGGGACATTCGCGGGCCTGATCGCCGTGGTGGTGATCGGCGTCATGTTCATCACGGCGGAATACCGGCGCGGGATGATCCGCACCACACTGGCCGCCAGCCCGCGCCGCGGCCGGGTGCTGGCGGCCAAGGCCATCGTGCTGGCCGCGGTCACGTTCACGGCCGGGCTCGTCGCAGTAGCGGTCACGATCCCGCTCGGTGAGCGCCTGCTGCGGCAGAGCGGCAACCCGATCTACCCGGTGGACGCGCTCACCATGACCCGGATCGTGGTCGGCACCGCGGCGCTGCTCGCCGTGTCCGCCGTGCTGGCCCTGGCCGTGGGCACGATGCTGCGGCGCAGCGCCGGGGCGGTCACCGCGGTGATCGTGGGCATCGTGCTGCCCTACCTGCTCGCGAGGATCCCCGGCGTGCTGCCGGCCGGCGCCGAGCAGTGGCTGGTCCGCGTCACTCCGGCGGCCGCGTTCGCCATCCAGCAGAGCGCCCCGCAGTACGCCCAGGTCACCGCGAACTACTCGCCGGGGACCGGGTACTTCCCGCTGGCGCCGTGGGCCGGGTTCGCGGTGCTGTGCGCCTGGGCCGCGGCCGCCCTCGTCCTCGCGCTGTTCCTGCTCCGCCGGAGGGACGCGTGACGGACGTGGTGCACGCGGAGTGGACCAAGCTGCGCACCCTGCCCGGCACCGGCTGGCTGCTGCTGGCCGCGGTCGCGCTGACCGCGGCGGTGGGCGCGCTCGCGACGAACTCGGTGACCTGCCCGGCCGGGGGCTGCCAGCTCGATCCGGCCAAGGTCAGCCTCACCGGGGTCGACCTCGGCCAGGCCATCGTCGCGATCGTGGCCGTGACCGTGGTCAGCGGCGAGTACAGCACCGGGATGATCCGCCTCACGCTGGCCGCCACGCCCCGGCGGTGGCGGGTGCTGGCCGCCAAGGCCGCCGTCGTCGGCGCCGCGACCCTGGCCACGGGGGCGGTCGCGGTGCTGGCCTCGGTGCTGGCCGGCGGGCTGCTGCTGGGCCGGCACGGGATCACTGCCGCGCACGGCTACGAGGCCCTGTCACTGGGCAACGGGCCGGTAGTGCGCGCCGCCGCGGGTTCGGTGCTCTACCTGGCGCTGATCGCGCTGTTCAGCCTCGGCGTGGCCGCCGCGGTCCGGGACTCCGCGGTGGCGATCGGGGTGGTGCTGGCGCTGCTCTTCCTGTTTCCCATCTTGTCGAGCGTGATCACCAGCCCGGGCTGGCACCGGCACCTGGAGCAGCTCAGCCCGATGACGGCCGGCCTGTACATCCAGGCCACCACGAACCTGCGCTCGCTGCCGCTCACCCCGTGGCAGGGCCTGGGCGTGCTGGCCGCCTGGGCGGCCGGGGCGATGCTGGCCGGGGCCCTGCTGCTGCGGTTCCGGGACGCATGACTACGGGTTATAGGAGCCGGGCGCCCAGGCGCGGGTGCTGACGCCGATGGCGTTCCAGGCGTTGATGGTGACGATGAGGCTGACCAGCGCTGCGACCTGCTGCGGGCCGAACTCCGCGGCCACGTCCTGGTACGCCTGGCCGGGGACGTGCGTCTCGGACAGCCGCGTCACCGTCTCGGTGAACGCCAGCGCGGCACGCTCGCGCGGGGTGAAGTACGGGGTTTCCCGCCAGGCGGCCAGCCCGTAGATGCGCTGCTCGGTCTCTCCGATCGCGCGCGCGTCCCTGGTGTGCATGTCGATGCAGTAGGCGCAGCCGTTGAGCTGCGAGGCGCGGATCCGGATCAGCTCGCGGAGCTTCGGGTCGATCTCGGCCTTGTCGAGTTCCTTGGTCGCGGCGTGGTCCAGGTGGCCCATGGCGCGCGAGTACCCGGCGGCGAGGGAGTCGAA
>WNGE01015587.1_pt1 | contig 11279 bp, 8 predicted proteins | sample 5400651 | NCBI WGS metagenome assembly WNGE01 (sample SAMN13153370, study PRJNA577476) | soil metagenome | isolation source: 60 cm soil or saprolite under grassland replicate 2 | place: USA:California | collected 2016-06-15 | reverse complement strand
GTCCGCGGCGAAGATCACGCCGAGATACGTGATGAGATAGCGGTCTACAAATATGGAGAAGTAGAGCATTGCAGCATTGATGATGCGCGGAACCATCATACGGCCAATCTGAATGACGCCAGGATGACGCCAGTCAAAGGAGAAGGTGTAGCGCATCCCAACTTTGACAAGACCAGGAATCTGGATGGCCACTTGTAGGATAGCGCCTAAGACAACACCCCAGGTTGCTGCATAAGCAGCGAAGGTCAAATCGCTGCGCTGTCCGTGATATGCCAGGTATACGCCGGGCAGAAGGCCAATGATAATGCCCACGTTGTAGAGGACTGTGCCAATGGCAGGCAGCAGGAAATGTTGTCGTGCATTTAAGATGGAGGTGACGATGACACCTCCGCCAAGCACAATTGCTTGCAAGAGCATAATCCTGGCAAGCGAGATAATCAAATTGATGTGTGCAGCATAGACCTGCGGGCTTTCAGTGGTAGGTTTGGGATTGTAGAGCGGTATGATTTGTCCAGCGGAAATGATAGCGAGCAGCGCCAGAACGAGCATGATAGCGATGGCAAGGTTGAGCGCCGCGCTAGCGATATGCCAGGCGGACTTTTCATCGTTATCGCCAGCCATGTATTTGGTAAAGACAGGAATAAAGGCTGAGGCGAGCGCGCCACCTGCTACAACGTTAAAGATAAAATCGGGAATAAAAAAAGCCTGTAAATAGGCATCGGAAGTAGCCCCTGCTCCAAAGACGAAAGCAAATAGAAGAGTGCGCAGCAGGCCGAATACACGGCTGACGACGAAGGCGCCAGTCAAGATAAAGGTAGCTCTACGGATATTCACCCGTTGGATCATGCCGGTGTCTTGAGATGCTTCCGATGCAGGTAGTAGAGAACTGGCGGGGTCGATTACTTGTCCTGAAGGGCTACTCTGCGCGAGAATGGGCAAAGAATCTGTTGGAGGTATAGGTGATACTTCCATGGGCGTCGCTGTCGGCGCTCCTTGTCGCATAGATGGCGCTGCACCGTCTCTCCAGGATGGTGACATTTGTGCAGAAGTGGCAGGGAAAGGTGGCCTGGCCTCAGCAGAACGATTCTGACTCCAGGGCGGGAAAATACTGGTCACGTCTGGTTGCATGCGCCGTTGTTGCCGACGCATGCGCTCCTCGCGCAACTGTTGAAGGCGGGCCTGGCGCAGCGCGGGGAGATGCTGAGAGGGCTGGGGCGTTTCGTAGTACTGGTACTCCATGCCCTGTCCAAGGCCGAGCGAACTCCCCATATCAGCGATTGGCTCCTGGTAGCGCGGTGGCTGCGGCTGCTGTGTTTCCCCTCCCTGTGACTGGTGTGGGTCCAGTGGAGAAGGTTGTTGTAGTCGTGGCTGGGGAGATGGATACACTGACGGCTGTGGCGCAACTGGTGGTTGCTGCGCCATTATGTTGGGCGGTTCCTGCTCGTATTGCCAGCCGTAGTAGCCCTGCTGCCCTGCTTGTCTCTGTCCTTGTGGTGGCTGGGGTGGTAGTTGTTCTTCGTTTCCCACTATGCCCGCTCTATAGGTCTATATTCAATCAATGTCTTCCGGATTTTTATTGCTGCTTTTCTTTAGGTCTGATTTGAAAGGTTGTGGTTCAGTATTGTTTGTCCAGCATACCATAATTGGGGTATTCTGACCAGAGTGAGTTACTTTAGGTTTTGCCCCATTTGACACAATCCCTGAACCCCTATACAATCCTAGCATCGTTAGCAAATTGTGCACAATCTGGTGCGCGGTTCGTAGAAAACATATTTGATGTGAGGTAGGTTAACGCTTGTATGGAACATCTCAACGCGGTGATTCTGGCTGGCGGGAGCGGGACGCGGCTGTGGCCGCTGAGCACACCCAGTTTCCCTAAGCAATTTCTGCCACTTCCCAGTGGTAATAGTATGATACAAGAAACGCTGGCGCGAATCGCGCCACTTATTTCGCTCGAGCGCGCCTGGGTTGTCACCGGACGTGCTACGGTCGGGTTAGTCCATGAACACTTGCCATCTATCCCCATGGATCATATTCTCGGTGAGCCGGTGGGTCGTAATTCGGCGCCTGCTATCGCCTGGATTGCGGCCGCCATCGCACGGCGTGACCCGCAAGCAATCATGGCCTCGTTCCATGCCGACGCGGTAGTTGCCAATGTTGCAGCAATGACCCAATCGCTGCAGCTTGCTTATACATTAGCCGGACAGGGGTATCTGGTGACACTGGGCGTCAAACCAACTGCCCCCGAAACGGGCTTTGGTTATATCCGTTATGCCGACCAGATGGGTGAAGGGTATGGGCAGCGGGCTTTCCTAGCCGAGCGTTTCGTCGAGAAACCCAATCTGCCGACGGCGCAGAGCTACTTGAAGGATGGCCACTATGTGTGGAACAGCGGCATGTTTGTCTGGAAAGTCGAGGCGATCCTGGCTGAAATGCGTACCCATCTTCCTGAACTGGCACGAAAAATTGATAGCATCGTCAGCGCGATGGGAACGCCAGAGGAAACCTGGACCATTGATGAAATCTGGCCAGCACTAACGCCAATTTCGATCGATCACGGCATTTTGGAGAAGACGAAGAATCTTGTCGTTATACCTGCCGAACTTGGCTGGAATGACGTTGGCAACTGGGAACAGTACGGCTCTCTCTTCCCTTCCAACGCACAGGGCGTGGGCGCTATTGGCAGTCACGTGGGCCTGGAATGCCACAATGTCTTTGTGTACAATTCTACAGCGCGTCAGGTGTATACTATTGGCCTGGAAGATATCGTTGTAGTTGAAGTGGCCAATACGACTGTAATCTGTCATAAAGATCATGTGCAGCGTGTGAAAGAGCTGGCGGAGCTTCAGCAGAAAAAAGGGCAATAAAGAATAACACATAGAAGGGTGGTGTATCCTCATGAGGATGTCCCCGCTCTTCGATATGCTATAATAAATGCAACTCTAATTGGTGCTGTGCTGTAGAAATGGAGTCTCCCGCTATGCTCTCCGAACAACCCGTGCTGGGTACGCGCGGCATGGTCGCATGTGCTCACTACCTCGCCACTCAGGCTGGACTTTCAATATTGACGCAGGGTGGAAACGCCATTGACGCTGCCATTGCTGCTAACGCGGCTATGACAGTTGTCTATCCATCATCCTGTTCGGCAGGCGGTGATATCTTCATGCTCATTTGGGAGGCGAAATCACGGCGACTTTATGCCTTAAATGGCAGCGGGCGCGCTCCTCGCGGCATGACGCCTGAGTACTTGTTGTCCAGGAATATGCAAGAGATTCCCGAGACAGGGCCACTTTCTATCAATGTGCCAGGCGCGGTTGATGGCTGGTTTGAGGCTTTGGGCCGTTTTGGGAGACTATCAGCAGAGACAATCTTTGCGCCAGCCGTCGCCTACGCGGAAGAAGGTATGCCAGTCAGCCCCAAGTTGAGTGGCTGGATACGCCGTGGCGAGCGCATACTCAAACCCTGGGAGAGTACGACGGCAGTCTTCCTGCCTGGCGGCCAGCCCTTGAAAACTGGCGCGATTTTGCGCCAACCTGACCTGGCCAGAACCTATCGAATGCTGGCGAAAGATGGGCGCGATGCCTTTTATCGCGGCCCGTTAGGCCGCTCGATCACCGGATATGTACAACGCTGTGGTGGGGTGCTCTCGCAGGAGGATCTGCAAGCTCATCGCTCCGATTGGGTTGAGGCGATCTCTACCAATTACCGGGGGTATGACGTCTTCGAATTTCCCCCCAATTCGCAGGGCATTGCTGCACTGGAGATGCTCAATATTCTTGAAGGCTTTGATCTCAAATCACTGGGACACCAGACCGCTGAATACCTGCACTTGCTCCTTGAAGCAAAAAAACTGGCCTTTGCTGATCGCGACCGCTATGTCTCAGATCCAGCGTTTGTGGATGTGCCAGTTGACCGTCTTTTAAGCAAGGCGTATGCTGAAGAACAACGTGGAAGGATTGACCCTAAGAAGGCGACGCCGTATTTTGTTGCGGGCCGTGAAAAAGATGGCGATACGACGTATCTTTGCGCGGCGGACAGCGAAGGGAACGTCGTTTCTTTAATTCAGAGCCTCTACCATGGTTTTGGAAGTGGAATCATTGGCGGTGATACGGGGGTATTGTTGCATAACCGTGGCTCGTACTTCTCTCTTGATCCGCGCCATGTTAATTACCTGCAACCGGGGAAACGCACGATGCACACCCTCACGCCGGCGATGGTTTTCAAGAATGGTGTGCCACATATCGCCCTGGGATCAATGGGAGGCGATGCTCAACCGCAGATTCATGTGCAGATACTTTCGGCCATCATTGACTTCGGTTTGAATGTCCAGCAGGCAATCACGGCCCCGCGCTGGCGCAGCGGGCGAGTGAGAGTAGCATCGCCGCACAAGGGACGGAAAGTAAGTGGTCAGCGCGGCGTTGATGAACACCTGGAGGGCAACATAGTTGAAGCGGTAATGATGGAGAGGCGCTTTATGAGTGGTGTAGCTCTTGAACTCGATTTACTTGGTCATCGTACCATTGTGGAAAGCTTGTGGGAGGATGGAATGGGTCATGCTCAAGCTATTCTCATCAATCCAGATACACATATTTTTGAGGGGGCTGCCGACCCACGCTGTGATGGTCTCGCGCTTGGTTGGTAGCAAATTATTGTGGGCAGAAAAAGTTAGTAGTACCGAAGGATGGAATGTATGACCACGAAGCCATATCGCCATGCAATCCCCGCAGATATTCTGGCGCTCTCACATGAGCGTGATATGTTACGTAGAAAAGGTCAATACGACCGGGCAGATGCCCTGAAACGGCAGATTGAGGAGGCTGGCTATGCTATTAAAGATAATCCTCATGGAGCACATTTAATCATTCTTCCAAGCATTGAAGTAGACGGCAACACCTATCGCACTGCGCGCCAATTACCTTCTCTGCTTGATGAAGCTGACACTTGTTTGTTTTCAGTCAATGTCCTGGCTCACGATAGCTTTGAGCAAACACAGCGCTGTTTGCAGAGCATCCAGCGTTTTGCGGGCCGAAACGACATTGAGATCATTCTGGTAGATAATGCTTCACGAGACGAATTGAGCATTTGGGCGGCAACGTTGCAACATGCTGATACGCGCGTCCATGTCCTGCGCATCAGCCGCACCATGGGTGAGGCAGAAGCGCGCAACATTGGCTTGAAGCAGAGTCGTGGACGCTACATTCTCTTACTTGACAGTAGCGTTGAGTTAACCGGCGATGTTTTCACTCCACTGGCAAAGGCGTTGGCGAATGAGAAAATCGGTATCACCGGTCTGCACGGTTTACGTACCGACGATTTGCGCCATTTTGAGGAGGGCCAGGGCTCAAAGGTTGAGGTGGTCGACAAACTCTGTATGGCTTTCAGGCGGAAGCTGCTCAAGGAGGTAGGTTTCTTCGACGAAGGTTACCGCTTCCCCTACTATATGGACATTGATTTTAACTTCGCTGTGCGTAATAACGGGGCAAAAATTATTGTAACGCCAGACTTGCCTGTGACCTGTTATCCAGTTCTGCAATATGCTGACTTGTCTGATGCGGAACGGACCAGATTGACCAGGAGGAACTTCTATCGTTTCCTTGATAAATGGGGCGATCGGGAAGATTTATTAAAGGATTAACCTTACTGTTAAGGAGTCAAACATTGCAGACATTAAAGAAGCGAGAAGAGATTCCCGTGGAGTTTACGTGGAATCTCGAAAGTATTTTCCCAACAAATGATGACTGGGAACGCGATTATCAGGCCCTGCAACAGCGGTTGCCTGGATTGGAAGCACTGGCAGGAACGTTAGCCCGGCGTGGGCAGGCATTGCTTTCGGTCTTACAAAAGCGCGATGAAATATATGAGAAACTTGAGCACCTCTATGTCTATGCTTCAATGCGCAAAGATGAGGATACAACCAATAGCACATACCAGGGAATGGCCGACAGGGCTGTGCAACTCTATGTACGTACCTCTACGGTTTCCTCGTTTATTGAACCTGAAATACTGGCGCTGCCTCAAGCTACGCTTGACCAGTTCGTGAAAGAAACCCCAGGTCTAGCGATCTATGGGCAACAGTTGCACGACTTAAATCGCAAGCGAGCGCATATCCGGTCAGCGGAAATTGAGGCAGTACTGGCTGCGGCAGGTGAAATGGCGGAAGGCCCTGGTAGTGTCTTCACCATGATTGACAACGCAGACCTCAAACTTCCCACCATTAAAGATGAGGAAGGCGAGGAGGTGGAACTGACAAAAGGGAACTACCAGTTATTCATTCGGAGCACGAATCGGCAGGTGCGCAAGGATGTCTTCGAGGGTTTACATATGACGTTCTTGAAACAGCGCAATACTATTGCATCGACGCTGGCGGCGCAGGTGAAAGCTGACATTTTTTACACAACGCAGCACAAATATAGTTCCTGCCGTGAACGTGCCCTCGCGCGATATAACATTCCAGTGAGTGTGTACGACAACCTGGTTGAAACCGTCAGCGAGCGTATACCGCTCCTCAACCGCTACCTCAAGCTGCGCAAACGCGTCCTGCAGCTTGATCAGCTGCATATGTACGATCTCTATGTCCCGATTGTCGAGGAAACACGGGAAGAAATCAGCTATCAGCAGGCGTGCGATACCGTGGTAAAAGCACTAACTCCTTTAGGGGAAAACTATGTAAGCGTGCTCAAGCAGGGTTTGGCGCAACGCTGGATCGATGTCTTTGAGACACATGGCAAACGCGGTGGTGCGTATAGCGGCGGAGCATATGGTACGCAACCCTTTATTCTCCTGAATTACCAGAATAACCGCGATAGCATGTATACATTGGCGCATGAACTGGGACACTCCATGCACTCGTACTATACACGCAAGTATCAGCCCTACCAATATGGTGACTATACTATCTTTGTGGCTGAAGTTGCCTCTACGCTGAACGAGGGACTGCTGACAGAGCACCTGTTGAAGACGACCTCTGACCGGGCTTTGCGGCTGGCTATTCTGAACCACTCCCTGGAGGGATTCCGTGGCACACTCTTCCGCCAGACGATGTTCGCGGAGTTTGAACAGCAAATTCATAGCCGGGCGGAACAAGGCGAACCATTAACGGCGAATACACTGAGCGCGCTCTTTCACGCCCTCAACGAAAAGTATTATGGGGGAGAGACATTCATTGATGAACTGATTGATATTGAGTGGGCGCGTATACCGCACTTCTATAGCAGTTTCTATGTCTATCAGTATTCCACCGGTATCTCCGCAGCATCCGCTCTCGTACAACAGATCCTGCACGAAGGAACAAATGGAAGACTTGATGCAGTAGAAATCCGTCTGAAGAGAGAAAAAGCATATTGTGGCGCCACAATATGCTTTTTCTCTCTTCAAGATTTTCTTACAATGAGCAGGGTTGTTGCTGAGAAAACTTACAAGGGAGCGTACAGCTAACAATGGTTGGAGACAAACTAGATGTGATGGTTTGCGTGTAGCAACAACAGGAGGATAAGTTGGCGAAATATGATATGACGATAATCGGTGGGGGTTCTGGTGGTCTGACTGCTGCGCGCACTGCGGCAGCATTGGGCGCAAGCGTCTTATTGATCGATAAAGAGAAATTGGGAGGGGATTGTTTACATTACGGTTGTGTGCCCAGTAAGAGTATGATCCACGTGGCTAAGGTAGTACGGCAGACCAGGGAGGCTGCTAAGGTAGGGCTGATGTCTGCCGATTTTGGGGTGGATATGGGGAAGGTTTCTGAATATATTCAAGGGGTGATAGAGCGTGTCGGTGAGGTCGAACATATATATACCGAGGGCGTCACAGTAAAGTTTGGTCAGATAGCATTCAAGTCAGTGACCGAACTATCTTTGAATGGTGAGCTTATCAGCAGCCGCAATACCCTCATCGCAACCGGATCACGTCCTTTGGTACCAGGGGTGGAAGGCCTGGAAGAGACCGGTTATTTGACCAATGAGGGCGTTTTTGATCTTACACGGCTGCCTGTCTCCCTTGTTGTGGTAGGCGGCGGTCCAATTGGTGTCGAACTGGGGCAGGCTTTTGAACGCCTCGGCTCGAAGGTGACCATTATCCAGGGACCGGGACGCATTTTGCCCAGGGAAGATCCGGAAGTCTCGGAAACTGTTGCTGGCGTCCTGGTCTCCGAAGGAATCAAGATCGTTACCAATGCTCGTTTTGTTAAAGCCAGCCGCAATGGTGATAAGAAGGTGGTCACAGCCAGGCAGGGTGACCAACTGTTGACCTTTGAAGCTGACGAGATACTTCTGGCATCAGGACGCCAGCCCAATGTTGGCGGATTGAACCTGGAAGCTGCCGGCGTCAAATATGATGCTAAAGGCATCAAGGTCAATGAACACTTGCAGACATCGGCATCGAACATTCTCGCAATTGGCGATGTAATTGGTGGGCACCTGTTTACGCACGTTGCTGCATACCAGGCTGGCGTGGCAGTACGGAATGCGCTGGTGCCATTCGCGAAGAAAAAGGTCGATTACCGTATTGTGCCCTGGTGTACTTTTACGGACCCAGAGGCCGCACGTGTAGGTCTGACACCCGAAGATGCGGAAAAGCAATACAAGCAGGTACGGATTGTCAAATTCCCGTGGGCCGATATCGACCGCGCCCAGGCAGAGGGCGCAACAACGGGTTTTATTAAGCTCGTGCTGGCGGGCAAGAAAGATGAAATTGTAGGGGCACACATGGTAGGGGCGCATTCGGGCGAAATATTGGGCGAAATGGCATTAGCAATGCAGCATAACCTGACCTTGAACGATATCCTGGCCACGATTCATGCCTATCCTACAATGAATACTGGTATCCAGCAGGCAGTTTTCGAGGCGTATCTCGAGGGCGAGGCTCTTGCCGGCAATCGCAAGCTTGTGCGGACGGTGCTGAGCGTGCGTGGCTAGACGAGGGAAAGGAAGGCGCATGCTTTCGCCTTCCCAGGGATTCAAGATGACTTCTGGTCGGCGCTTTTGGGAGGTGCGATGCTAAAGAGCGATCGTGCGTTTGAACGTATATAGGCCAATAAACCGGCAATCAACGCGAATAAAAAGCCAGGCACGAGTAGCGCTACAGCGAACGGGGCGTGTAGCCACGAGAGAAAAAGGAGTTGAGATATTACCAGCAATATCACCAGTATAGTGGCGATTAACGTGATCGTCGCGAAGAACTTTGCGCGCAATCGTTCTTCCTCCAAATGTATTCGCAGTCCTGCCTGTTCACGCCAGCTATTTTGTTGGTTCTGCATATTCTCGCGTTCGACGGCCATTTGTTGTCGTTCCTGGGCAAGCTCATCTTCAAGTTGATAGGCTTTTTTCTGCGCCTGTCGTATTAGATAGAGCGTCTCGGCAGTATGTTGTTCTTCAATCTGCTTGACGTGCAGTTCCACTGTTTTCAGGGCGTCCGTTGTCGACCTGTTTTCGAGGTGAAGTTCGAGGGTCCGCGTCGCCTCCGCGAGCATATTATGTGCCTCTTCCTCCACGGCGCTCTGGAACGAGTGGTAGAGCTCCTCGTAACGCCTTTCTAAGTCGAGATGATCTTGCATTGTGCGGTTTAATTGTGCCGTGATTGTATCTAGATGGCTCTCATAGAGGGCGACGTCTTGTTGATGAGCGTTCAGCATAGTATCAGTTTCGTCTACGTATCTGGCTATTTCTGAGCGCAGGCGCTTGTTTTCTTCTCGTAATTGTATGTATTGCCGCCAGACAATTCTCCCCTGCGTTTCCTGGCTACTGATATGTGGAAGGTCTTCAGTTTGTTTCTGCTGCAAGATTTGCTGCCGCCTTTCGGATACATAATCTCGATGGTTATGCGGCCGTGATATTTTTTCGATGGCCCCGGTGGTCTGGGTGGTATCATCCGAAGAAAGCATGGTATGTTCCCTCGCATTGTTTCTATCTTGCGGTCAGCGACTGAGTACAAAAACGCCATCACCATGGCATGAAGCAAGCGGCATGCTGCATGATAGTGCCTGTATATCAATCAAGTGCTTCTCTCTCCTGTTGCTATTATGCACAGTAATACGCAAAGATGCAAGCCCTCGGGATGTTTTTTGCGGTAACAAGGTGCATCAGAATGCTTCATAATGTATTAGTGTGCTTTTATGCCTCCATGCCCACTCAAAGAGGGTAGTTTTAGGGGCAAGGTGTCGGTGTCCTCTTTGGGTTCACCGTCGGACAAGGCTTAGGTGTTGGAGTAGGTGTAGGTGAATTCGTGGCAGTGGCAGTTGCTGTTGAAATAGCCGTTGGAGATGCACCAGCAGTTGCTGATGCAGCCGGTAAGGATTTCACCAGGGTGAAGAAAGCCGCACGATCAACTGTGACGTCGCAAGGTGGAACGCCCTGCGGCCCCTGAAATGCAACAGTGACCAATATTATTTTGTAGAGATCCGCGGATTTATTGGCGACTGAGACGGGGAAAATGGCCAGTCCAATGCCAGGGGTGGTATTGGTGACCCAGGCAGAGCAGGTATATTCGGGTAATGGCGGAGTTGGTGAGCTATCGTTCTGACCGAGATTGATGGTAACCGTGACGTCGGTTTGACCCAGGTTTGCATTGGTAGGGGTACTGCCACAGGCAACGATGAGCACGCTGAACAGAAAGAGGAGAAGTATCGCGCCGCAATTGAGATACAGCGATAGAGGGGCATTCTTCTTCCATTGTTTCCATAATTGTAGCCGCATATACCCGAAGTTACCTTCAGCTGATCTTATTTTTTCGGTTAGTATAGCACGGAGTATTTGCAGGTTGTATATTTTACGCATTGCCTGCCATGAAAGTACTATAGTCTGTTCTTTTATGAAGTAAACGATAACGGAGATCAGAGTAACATGCCATGTGTGGCAGGCAGCCATTGGATGTCCTGCCACACATGGCATATATTGCTGTTCTTGGACAAGAACGATTTGTTACTGGACGTTGACGGTCAAGTTCATACCAGGATGGACGGTACAATACAGTTTAAAGGTCCCTGCTGTATTAAATGGACCGATAGTTCCGCTATCGTTGCCGATGTAGGTTTTGTTGACCGTGGGAGCGCCACTTTCAGTGGCAGGTTTTGGTGTGGTGCCATCCCAGGTGCCGTTCGCAATAATATGTGTTGATGCTGCGTCATCTACGAGGTTGAGCATATCACCTTTGTGAATAGTAATCGACGGCTGAAGAAAGGTGGATCCGCCCATATGCACCGTTGGAAGGTTAGTGGGAGTGGAGGTATCGACTATAGCGCATGCGCCCAATAGGATAGTCAGTAAACCAAATAGAGTTAAACCAAC
>WNGE01014413.1_pt1 | contig 11280 bp, 14 predicted proteins | sample 5400651 | NCBI WGS metagenome assembly WNGE01 (sample SAMN13153370, study PRJNA577476) | soil metagenome | isolation source: 60 cm soil or saprolite under grassland replicate 2 | place: USA:California | collected 2016-06-15 | reverse complement strand
GCCCGGGCGGCAAGAGGGTGTGCTCGATGGTCATGAGTGTCTGCGCGTTCTCGCGTGGTTCCGGGAGCACGTTCACCACCTCACCGTCATCCACCGCTGGGGCTGGACCCTGCGCCTGCACCCCGACGGCACCACCACCACCACCACCACCACCACCGCCACCAGCCCGGCCGGCCGGACCCTCCACAGCCACGGCCCACCCGGTCATGACCACCCGCCCAGACAGGACCACCGCCCACCCGGCCAAGCCGCATAACGCCGTCCACCGGCCGGAGCCACCTGCACGCGATACCACCCCACCGCGGTGGCGGGCCGCAGGCTAGGGTCGATCACGTGGGTGGGCGAGCGATCTTGGTCACGGGCGCGGCGAGGGGGATCGGCCGTGCCATCGCGGAGGCGTTTGCGGAGCGGGGTGACCGGGTCGCCGTCCACTACGGCCAGTCGGCCGCCCTGGCCGCCGAGGTGCTCGCGGGGCTGCCCGGCAGCGGGCACGTCGCGGTGCAGGCCGATCTGGCCAGCCCGGAGGCGGTGCGCCAGATGGTGGACCAGGCGTGTGCCGCGCTCGGCGGCCTGGATGTACTGGTGAACAACGCGGGCATCTTCACCCCGCACCCGATCACCGACACGTCGTACGAGCAGTGGCAGGCGGTGGGGGGCGGATCATCAACGTGTCCTCCCGCGGCGCCTTCCGGGGGGAGCCGGGCCAGCCCGCCTACGGGGCGAGCAAGGCAGGGCTGAACGCGTTCGGCCAGTCGCTAGCCAGGGCCCTGGCCCCGTACGAGATCGCGGTTGCCACGGTGGCACCGGGTTTCGTGGAGACGGACATGGCGACCCGGTCCCTCGCCGGGCCATCAGGCGATCAGATCCGCGCGCAAAGCCCATTCGGGCGGGTGGCCCGGCCCGGGGAAATCGCGGCGGCCGTGCTGTACCTCGCGTCCCCCGACGCCGAGTGGGCCAGCGGCGCCATTCTCGACCTCAACGGCGCCTCCTACCTGCGGTAGCCCGACTCCGCGGCCACCGCCGCCCAGAAGTCGCCGAAACCGTCCTCCGGGCCGGTCATCGCCCGCTGCGTCAGCAGGACGCCGACGGTGCCGCGCGCAGGGTCCACGTACGCGGTCGTCCCGGTCCCGCCGTCCCAGCCCCAGCGGCCCGGGGCCATCCACGGCTCGGCGGCCTCGACGTCCACCCCCGTGGCCAGGCCCCACGACGCGCCGGGGCCGACGAGGGGCAGCGCCCGCCGGCGCTGCTCGCCGGTGAGTGCGTCGGCCGTCATGAGCGTCACCGAGGCGGCGGTCAGCACCGGCCCGCCGCCGTCCGCCATGGCGCTGTAAAAGCGCAGAACGTCGGGCGCGGTGGACACCAGGCCCGAGCTCAGCTCCTCGATGCGGGGCGGGCTTGCGAAAATGCCGTCCGGCGGGTCCAGCACCTCGAGCCCGCCGGGCCCCGGCTGGTAGGCCGTGGCCAGGCGCCCGGCGTCCGGCGCCCAGAAGCTCGTGGACGTCATGCCCAGCGGCCCGGTGATGCGCTCGGCGACCAGGTCGGCCAGCGGCTTCCCGGTGGCCCGGGCCAGCAGCACGCCGAGCAGGTCGATGCCGGTGTCGTACAGCCATCCCTCGCCCGGCTGGAAAGCGAGCGGCAGCCCGGCCACCTTCGCCACGAACTCGTCGCCGGACATCTGCGGCGTCAGCGGTCCGGGGTAGACGCCCCGCTTTATCATCGCCGCCTGCAGCGGGGTCTCCTCCAGCACGCATCCCCAGCCGGAGGTCAGGGTCAGCAGATGCCGGACGGTGACCGGCCGGGCCGCCTCGGCGGTGGCCTCGAGCGGGGCGTCGGGGGAAACCAGCACGCGCGGGCTCGCCGCCTCCGGCAGCCAGCGCGCGATCGGGTCGTCGAGTGCGAGCACACCGTCGGCCACGAGGCTGAGCGCCAGGGCGCCGCCGATCGGCTTGGTGACCGAGGCGATCCGGAACAGCGTGTCCTCGCCCATCGGGGCGCTGTCCGCCTCGACGGCCGTTCGGCCGCCCGCCCGGACCGCCACCTGCCCGCCGATGCGAACCGCGGCCACGTACCCGGGGATCCGGCCGGACGCCACCTGCGCATCCGGCACCTGCCAGACGCGCTCGAACCCTTGCGTCATGCGCCTTCCTCCACTGTCTCTAGAGGCTATGACGGGCGGGCCGGCCGGAACTCATCGCGCCACGGCCTAGCCGAGCAGATAGCGGCGGCTCAGCGGGACCTCCGGGACTGGTTCGGCCGCCAGGACGCGCCCCCGCAGCCGCACCGTCCCATCGGACAGGTCAACCTCCACCGGCGCGATCGCGGTGTTCGCCACCAGGGCCCCGCGCGAGACCTGCCGGGTGCCGCGCACCGCCACGAACCGGCGGTGGCTGCCAAGCCGCCGGCGGATACCGGCGGCTTCCGCCGCCGCGGATACGAAGGTGGTGGAGAGCGCGGGGGAGGCCGCGCCCTGCCCGGCCCAGTGGGGACCGTAGCGGCGGGGCTCGACGCCCTCGACCGTCGCGTTGCCCGCCCCGGTCGGCCCCCAGGCGAACCAGCCGCCCTTCAGCACCAGCTCGGGGCGGACACCGAAGTGCGTCGGGCGCCACAGCGCGATGTCGGCGAGCCGGCCGGGGCGGAGCGAGCCGGCCTCCTGCTCGATGCCATGGACGCGGGCCGGCTCGGCAGTGTACTTGGCCAGGTACCGGAGGACACGTTCGTTGTCGTCGTGGTCGGGCGGGGTCTCCCGCCAGCGCTTCATCGCGTGCGCCAGCTGCCACGTCCGGCGGATCGTCTCGCCGATCCGCCCCATGCCCTGGGAGTCGCTGTTCACGATGCTGATGGCGCCGAGCTCGTGCAGCGGGCCCTCGGCGGCCATCGTGGCCGGGTGGATGCGCTCCCGGGCCGCATCGACGTCCTCCTGGACGTCCGCGGATCCTCCGTGCACCAGCAGGATCATGTCCGGGTGCTCCGCGGCTGTCGCGGGCCCGTAGGGGATGGTGGGGGTGGTCGACGAGCACACCACGTTGGGCTCGCGGACGATCCCGATCAGGTCGGGGAAGTGACCGCCACCGGCCCCCTCCACGTGGTAGGCGTGGACCGCCCGCCCGCCGATCGCCTCGACGGTGTCCTCCAGCTCGCACGACTCGTTCAGCCCGTCGGTGTGCAGGCACACCGCCACGTAGTGAGCGTCCGCGAGCCGCAGCGTGGCATCGATGATCTCCGGGTAGGCGCCCCAGTCCTCGTGGATCTTCAGCCCGCAGGCGCCGGCCTCCAGCACCCGTTCCACCTGGCCCGGGACATCGGTGCGGGCGCTCGCCTGCAGGCCCAGGTTGACCGGGAGGAACTCGAACGCCCGCAGGGTCTTGTCCATGACGTACGGCGGCTCCTCGAACCCCGCGGTGATCAGCGTGGTGATGCCGGCCGACAGAGCGACCGGGACCAGCCTCGGGGTTATCAGATGCACGTGGCTGTCGATTCCGCCGGCGGTGGCGATCAGCCCGTAGCCATCAACCGGCCAGGTGTTGGGCCCGATCGTCAGCTCCACGCCCGCGGTGATGTCGGGGTTCCCGGCCCGGCCGATCCCCGCGATGCGTCCCTCCTTGATCCCGATGTTCGTCTTCACCACGCCGAGAAACGGGTCGATCACCACGACGCCGGCGATCAGCATGTCCAGCTCGCTGTCTTGTGTGGCCCGGTCGAACTGCGCCTGGCGGGAGCGGAAGTTCTTCGCATAACCCCACACCGGCTCGTCGCCGTAGCCGACGTGATCGTCCTCGACGCGGACCCACAGGTCGGTGTCTGCCAGGCGGATGAGGTCGCCGGTCGTTGGGCCGAAGCGCCGCGCGTAGTCCTCGCGCCTCACCGGAGGGTCCCCACCGGGATCTGCTGGGTGATGCAATGTGGGCCGCCACCGCCCTCGTTCAGCACCCTGCCGGGTACCGGGACGATCTCCCGGTCGCCGAACGCTGCCGCGATCTGTGCCAGGGCGACGTCGTCCTCCGGCGAGCCGGCGACGGGGACCCGCAGTCGAGTTCGATCACCTCGAGGCGCCGCCCGCGCGCGTCGGTCGCCCCGGCCGCCCGGCGGACGTTGTCCCGGCCACGGTCATGGTCGGGGTCGGTCCGCTCGCCCGGCGCGTGGATCATCACTGTGCCAGGCCGGATGTACTGCGCGACCCCGTCGACGTGGCCGTCGGTGTCCCGGTCGGCGGAGTGCCCCAGCCCGAGCCAGACCACCACCTCGGCGCCCAGGAAGTCGCGCAGGCCCCGTTCGATGTCGGCGCGGGACCGCGCCGGGTTGCGGTTGGGGTTCAGCAGGCACTGCTCGGTGGTGAGCAGCGTGTCCTCCCCGTCCACGAAGAACGACCCGCCCTCAAGAACGAACGGGGCCGCATAACGGCGGATGCCAAGGTGCCCAGCGAGCACCGCCGGGACCTGTGCGTCGCGGTCATAGGGCAGGAAGCGCCCGCCCCAGGAATTGAACCGGAAATGCACGAGCGCGAGCCGCCCCTGCGGGTCGGACACGAAGATCGGGCCGTTGTCACGCATCCAGGAGTCGTCGATGGGGACCGGCAGGATCTCTATGCCGTCCCCACAGCGGTCGCGGGCCTCGCCGGCCTGGGACGGATCGGCCACCATGATCACCGGCTCGAACCCGGCGATCGCCCGCGCCACCGCCGCGTAGTCGCGCTTGGCGTCCTCCAGCAGCGCTCCCCACAGCTCCGCCCGGGTGTGGGTCGGCCATTCCATCAGGCACCCCTGGTGGGGAGCCCATTCGGCGGGCATGGAGAAACCGTCCTCACGGGGCGTGCTCATCATCGCCTCCGTAGCGCACGAGCTCGATCTCCTTCGACTCGCCGGGATCCCAGCGCACCGACGAGCCCGCCGGGATGTTGAGCCGGAGCCCCCGGGCCGCCTCACGGTCGAACTCCAGCCGCGGGTTCACCCGCCAGAACGGGTAGTGAGACGAGATCCGGACTGGTCGGCTTGATCCGTTGCGCACCGTCAGCCGCCGGCGCTCCCGCCCCGCATGCAGCTCGACCGGCTCCGCTCGATGCCGGATCGCTCCCGGCGCGTCCGGCCCCGTGCCCCAGGGCCGGCGCAGGACCACCAGGCGGCTGCCCTCGTCCAGCAGGACCTCCAGCCGGATCTCCTCCACGAGGTCCGCGACGCCGGGCAGCAGTTCGGCTGGCTGAACGGCGCGCCTCCCCGCGGCCAGCACGTCGCCGAACGAGCCACCGGCGCGCGCGGCCATGTGCATCTCGTCGCACGCCAGCGCGACCGCCTCCGGCGCGTTCAGCCGGAGCCCCCGGGCGATCGTACGGCGCGCCAGCTCGGCCGCCGTGAATACCCGCAGCCGCTCCTCGTCTGCCGGGCTCAGGTACATGGCTCACGTCCTCGGATTACCGGTACGGCGCACCACCGTACCCGGCGGGCGCAGCGGTTAGCGTGGTGGCTGCGGCGGCGCACGGGGCCGGGCACGGCGAACGCGGAACGGAGCCACCGATGGCAGGAGAGACCAACGGCGCGCGGCCGACGCTGGCGGGCCGCCGCGTCAGGCTCCGGCCGGGCCGCCCGGGTGACGCGAAACAGCTGCACGCGATCCTGGCCGAGCCGGCGGTGGCGCGGGTGGTGGGGCGCGGGGCGGGAGGCCGTCGCGCTGCTCGCCCGGTTCTTGTTCGAGCAGCGCGGTCATCACCGGATCACGATCGACCCGGCGGCTGCCAACGAAAGGGCGATCCGCAGCTACACCAAGGTGGGCTTCCGCCCCGTCGGCGTGATGCGCGAGTACGAGCGCGGCACCGACGGCCGCTACCACAATGGGCTCCTGATGGATCTGCTGCGCCATGAGCTGAGACCGCCGTGAGCTGAGACCGCCAGCCGCTCGACTTCCATGGCTGGCTTCGCAGCCGCTGACGTCGCCCCGCTCTAGGGTGGAAGTGATCCGAGCATGACCACACTGGCAGAGGACGGCCGATGACCTCTTTCGTGCTGATCCCGGGTGCTGGCGGCGCTGCCTGGTACTGGCACCGGGTCATCCCGCTGCTGCGGGAAGCCGGGCATGACGCGGTCGCCGTCGACCTGCCCGCCGATGACGAGACGGCGGGCCTGCCCGAGTACACGCGGCTGGCGGTCGACGCGGTCGGCGGCCGGGAGGATTCGGTGCTGGTCGCGCAGTCGCTGGGCGGGTTCACGGCACCGCTGGTGGCCACCGCGGTCGCGCTGCGCGGTCTTGTCTTCGTGAACGCGATGATCCCGGTGCCGGGCGAGACGGCCAACGAGTGGTGGGAGGCCACCGGATGGGACGAGGCGCGCGTCGCCGCGGCCCAGGCCCGCGGCTACAGTACCGATGTCGACCTGGCCGTCTATTTCCTGCACGACGTGCCCCCGGACGTCGCGGCGGCCGGCGAGCCGTACCAGCGGCCCGAGGCCGAGGCCGCGTTCACGTCGGTGTGCGACTTCGCCGCCTGGCCCGCCATCCCGATCCGCGTGGTGGCCGGTGCGGACGACCGGTTCTTCCCGGCTGATTTCCAGCGCAGGGTGGCCGGGGAGCGCCTCGGCATCGAGGCGGACCTGCTGCCCGGCGGCCACCTGATCGCGCTGTCCCAGCCCGCTGCGCTCGCCGCCTACCTGCTCGGCACGTGACCGGCGGGCCACGCCCGCCTACCGCGCGTCGGCGGCCCCGCCCCTGCTGCCGCGCACCGGCGGTCCCGCCCTTGCTGCCGTGCACTTATGGCTCCGCCCCCGGCTATCACGCGCCTACCGCCCCGTCCTGGCTGCCGCGCATCTGCGGCCCCGCCCGGCTGCCGCGTGCCTGCGGCCCGCCCGGCTGCCGCGCGCCTATCGCCCCGGTCAACTATGATCTCAGAATCGCTAACATTAGCAATCTTGAGAATGGTGAGCTAGGGTAAGCAGCGTGGCAACCGCGGACCTGCTGCTCCACCCGGTCCGCCTGCGGATCCTGCAGGCCTTCCTCGGTGACCGGGCGCTGACCACCAGCGCCCTGTCCGCCGAGCTGGCGGACATCCCCGCGGCCAGCCTGTACCGCCACGTGGCCCGCCTGGTCGACGCCGGGGTCCTTGCGGTGGTCGCCGAGCGGCGGGTACGTGGCGCGCTGGAACGTACCTACGTGCTCCGCCTGACCGCGGCGCTCATCGGGCCCGACCAGCTCGACGTGATGAGCGTGGACGATCACCGCCAGGCCTTCATGGCCTTCGTTGCCGGGCTCCTTGGCGACTACGACCGGTACCTCGACCGGGGCGACATCGACCTGCTGCGTGACGGGGTGACCTATCGCATGACCGGGTTGTGGCTCGATGACGCCGAGCATGCGGAACTGCTGCGTGAACTCACCCGGGTGCTCCAGCCCCGCCTGGCGAACCCGCCGGCACCGGGCCGGAAGCGGCGCATCCTCGGGTACGTCCTGCTGCCCGGCGACGAGGCTGCGGCGTGATGGCCCTCAATCTCCCGCCTGGCCCAGCCAACCCGAAACGGAGGAACTCATGACGCAAGCCGCGCCAGTGCCGACCGGCCTGGCTGTTCTCGAGATGGCGCAAGCGGGACGCTTCGCGGAGATCCGCGACATGTTTGCGCCGCAGTTGCGCGCGATGGTGTCGGCCGAGGCGCTCCAGGCCGTCTGGGCTGCTGAGATCAGCACCCGCGGCGCGGTCTCCTCCGTCGGCGAGCCCGTGAGCGAGCCCGCCGCGCCCGGCGGGACCGTGGTGAAGATCCCGGTGACGTTCGAGCGCGGGAAGCTGACGGTGGTGGTGTCCGTCGGCGACGAGGGCTGGCTCACCGGTATCCAGCTCGCGCCCGCCGGTGCGGCCCGGCCCGCCGGGCCGTGGCAACCGCCACCCTACGCGGACCCGGCGGCGTTCGACGAGCAGGACGTGACGGTCGGCACCGGCCCGCTCGCGGTGCCGGGCACGCTGAGCCTGCCCCGCCAGCCGGGGCCGCGGACCGCGGTCGTGCTGCTCGGCGGCTCCGGGCCGGCCGACCGCGACGAGACGATGGGGCGGAACAAGCCGCTCAAGGACCTCGCGTGGGGGCTGGCGAGCCGCGGCGTGGCGGCGCTGCGTTTCGACAAGGTCACGCACACCCACGGCCGGGAGGTCGCGAAGGTTCGCGACTTCACGCTGGCCGACGAGTACGTGGCGGACGCGGTCGCGGCCATCCACCTGCTCCGGCAGCACCCGGCCATCGACGCAGCGCGGGTCTTCGTGGCCGGCCACAGCCTGGGCGGCACCGCCGCACCGCGGGCAGCGGCGGCAGAGCCGGCCGTGGCCGGCCTGGTCATCCTGGCCGGCGGGACGCAGCCACTGCACTGGGCCGCGGGAGCTGCTCTTCGGCGTGCCCGCGCCCTACTGGCTGGACCTGCGCTGCTACGATCCGGTCGCGGCCGCCGCGGCGCTGGGCAAGCCGATGCTCATCCTCCAGGGCGGCCGCGACTACCAGGCGACCGTCGCCGACGATCTCGCGGGATGGCAGGCCGGCCTGGCCCATCTGCCGGACGTGACGATCCGCGTCTACGAACCCGACAACCACCTGTTCTTCCCCGGTACCGGCCCGTCGGCGCCAGCGGAGTACGAGCCGCCGCAGCACATGGACCCGGCGGTTGTCGCCGACGTCGCCGACTGGCTGGCACGCCTGCACCCCGTCCCCGCGTCCGTGGGCGCCTAGTGACGCACCAGCCGGCAACCTGACCGGCCCCGTGGAGGCGGTGCCCGCCCGCTCCAGCGGCACGGTCTGCGCGCAGATGGGGATCCCGGCGGCCGTTCACCGGAGCCGGCCTGCGTGCTTGAATCGGCTAGAACGCGTTATGGCGGGAGGCAGCGATGGCCGAGCCGAGCATCCCCGCGGGCTTCGACTTCACCGATCCCGACCTCTACACGACCCGGGTGCCCATGGATGAATTCGCCGAGCTGCGGCGCACCGCGCCTGTCTGGTGGAACGCGCAGCCACGGGGCGCCTCCGGCTTCGACGATGACGGGTACTGGGTGGTCACCCGGCATGCGGACGTGCTTGAGGTGTCCCGCTCCAGCGACCTTTACTCGAGCCAGGAGAAGACCGCGATCATCCGCCATGGGCAGGCCGTCACCCCGGAGTCGCTTGACATGCAGCGGCTCATCCTGCTCAACATCGACCCGCCGCAGCACACCAAGCTGCGCGGGATCGTCTCGCGGGGTTTCACGCCGCGGGCGATCGGCCGCCTGCTCGAGGCGCTGGCAGCGCGTGCGGAACGAATCGTCCGGGCGGCCGTGGCGGAGGGCACCGGCGACTTCGTCACCGACGTGGCCGCCGAGCTTCCGCTGCAGGCGATCGCCGAACTGCTCGGGATACCGCAGGAAGACCGGCGCAAGATCTTCGCGTGGTCGAACGAGATGATCGGCTATGACGATCCGGAGTACGACGGCGACGGCCAGGCCGCCGCCGCCGAATCTCGCACTGGATGCTGGCCTTCCTCGACCCCCCGGACCAGTGGGAGCGGTTCCGGGCCGAGCGGCCCGGGACCGCGGCCGACGAGATCGTCCGGTGGGCGACCCCCGTGACGGTGTTCCAGCGCACCGCGGTCGGCGACACCATCCTCGGTGGCCAGCGGATCAGGGCTGGCCAGCGGGTCGGCCTGTTCTACCGGTCGGCCAACTTCGACGAGGAGGTCTTCGACGCACCCGAGCGGTTCGACATCCGGCGCAGCCCGAACCCGCATCTGGGCTTCGGCGGCAACGGGACGCATTACTGCCTCGGCGCGAACCTGGCCCAGCTCGAGATCGACCTGATGTTCAACGCCATCGCCGACGGCATGCCGGGGATCCGGCGGGCGGGCGACGCGGAGCGCCTGCGCTCAGGCTGGCTCAACGGCATCAAGAGACTGCCGGTCAGCTACCGGTGAGGCCGGCAGGGCCGCCTTGCTTCTCAGGCAGCATTACCGCTCGCCTTCGCCGCTTCGCCATTACCGCTCGCCTTCGCCGCTTCGCCATTACCGCTCGCCTTCGCCGCTTCGCCATTGGCTTCGGCCGGGGTGGCCGTCGCGGCCGCCGGGGAGATAACCCGCACCCGCGGGGCGCCCGCTGGCGTGCGGGCCGGTGCGGGCTGGTCCGCGGGTCCGACGTGGTCCGGGTCAATGACGGCCTCGGCCTGCTTCTCCAGCCGCAGCAGGAACCGCTCCGACGCGCCCAGCAGGATCGCTGTGCCCAGCACCGCGGCGGATGGCGCCCGCAGGCTGTCCAGGGAGGTCTGCAGGGCGGTGAGCTGCAGCACGCCCGCCGTCTGCAGCAGGGAAATGAGGGCCAGCCCGGCCCATGCCGCCAGCGCGCCAAGGATCGGCGCGCAAAACAACGGCCCCCACGAGCTTCCGTAGCTGACCGGGATACGGGTGGAGAACACCAGTCGCTGCATGCGGCTGACCAGCCCGCCGATCGCCCCTGCCACCAGCAGCATGCCGAAGCCGAACCCGGCCAGCACCGCCAGCGGGAGCAGGGAGACGAGGATGATCCAGGTGGCCCGGTTGTAGAGCCCCGACAGCTGAATGGCGTTGCCGTTGGACGCCTCGTAGATCTCGCCGAGAACCTCATCGAGATAGGCGCGGTAGACGTCGTCCATCCGCTTGTCGGCTTCCCTGTCGGCGAGCAGTGTGCGGATCCTGACCTCCCACGCCTCCCGCCGGGGCAGCGGCAGCTCGCCCAGCTGCCCCAGCGCCCGCTCCAGCCGGGCGACCAGCTGTGCATGATCAAGAGCGGGCAAGGACAGCCGTTCGGCTTCGTGCATGAGCACCCACTGGGCGATCTGGTGGGAGCCATTCCAGCCGACAATGCCGCTGAGACGGCTCTTGGGATTCTGCGCCTTGATCTTCTTGAGCAGGCGCCGCAAGGCCAGCGGCGTCACCCGCGCCTTGCCGTTCGCTGACGGGCCGCTCCCCGATTGCAGGGACAGGCGCCCGGTGATCGCTGCAGCCTGCGCCCTGGTCCAAATGACATTGGTGCGTGCGATATAGATCCACCGGGCCATGATCACCAGGAGCATGTACGCGCCCAGCAGGACCAACCCCCAGGCGAAGTCAGACATTGCGCCCCCTTGTACCGGCGGACCGTTCCCTCATTGGTAAGGAGGAGGGCTCCGGGCGAGAAATACATCCGGGGTGGCGCCCACCCACATCGAGAAGTCCGTGCGGCCGGGGCCCCTTGCCGCCTTCGGCGCATGAAGGTGGACCAGCAATAATGGTTCAACGTGCTGGGGCGAAAGGGGGGCACAATGCCATCGAGCATCGCTCTGATCCCTTCCGGGG
>WNGE01008120.1_pt1 | contig 11280 bp, 10 predicted proteins | sample 5400651 | NCBI WGS metagenome assembly WNGE01 (sample SAMN13153370, study PRJNA577476) | soil metagenome | isolation source: 60 cm soil or saprolite under grassland replicate 2 | place: USA:California | collected 2016-06-15 | reverse complement strand
GGAATCCCCGTCAGCTTGGCGAGGATGGTGATGCCCTTCTCGCGCTCGAGCGGGTTGCCGGTCATCGAATCGAGGGTGAACGCGGGCTCGCCGAGGCGGGTACGTGCCAGGCCAGCCTGGCGGAGCATTTGATCCACCAGGCTGGTTTTGCCGTGATCGACGTGCGCGATCACCGCCACGTTGCGCAAGTCGGATCGAGCAGGGGGCACGAAGGTGTTATAGCCGACACCCACATACCAGAGTCTGGTGCACGCGGCATGAACCCACCCCAGACGTCTCCTGGGCGTCCTTAGAGGCGGGCGAGTGCAGGCACGACCGAGCCGCTGTAGACTGCCGGCAGTTTACCCAAGGGGGCGAGAACAACCGACTCCGAGCACCAACCATCGACGAGGGTGTCCGACGGCAAGTCCGGGGAGGAAATGCCATGGCGCATCGACGAACGGGAGCGGACGATCAACTCCAGCGCGCGCTGGACATTCAGATCACGCGTCGACGGCTCTTGCAGGGGATGTCGCTGGCGGGCGGCGTTGCGCTGCTCGTCGCTTGCGGTCCACCCGCGCCGGCGGTCGCGCCGACCCAGGCGCCGGCCGCACCCGCGGCGCCAACAGCACAAACGCAGCCAGCCGCCGCGGCCAAGCCGAAACCTTCTGGTACCCGCCCCGATGAACTGGTCCTGTGCTGGGGAACCTTCCAGCTGCAGACCAAAATGCTCGATCCTCAGACGCACGTCGGCACGATCGCCGAAAGCCAGCTGCGGCACATGTACGAACCGCTCGTGCAGATCGACCGCGATTTGCAGACCATCAAACCCCAACTGGCGACCAGTTGGCAGCGCCTGGACGATCTGACCATCCAGTTCAAACTGCGCCAGGGTGTGAAGTTCCACAACGGCGAAGACTTCGATGGTGAGGCGGCGAAATTCAGCATCATGCGTCCGCTCGATCCTGCCAATAAGGCGGATGCTCGGACGACCTATGCGGGCATCAGCAACGTCGACGTCCTCGACAAATACACGATCAACGTCAAGACCGCGAAGCCTGACCCAGCACTCCTGCTGCGCATGACGGGCTTCTCGATGACGATGGTCGCGCCCAAGTGGGCGGCGCAGGGTATCGAGATCTTCAACAAAGAGGCAGTCGGCACTGGGCCATACAAGCTCGCGTCCTGGACTGGACCGCTCCAAGAATGGACGCTCGCGGCCAATGAGCAGTATTGGGCCGGCGCCCCGAAGATCAAGAAGGTGCGCATCAAGACTGTCCCCGAGCTTGCGACGCGCACCGCCGCGCTGCGCTCGGGCGAGCTTCACGTGGCCAAGGACGTGTCGGTCGAGGAAATCGACGCGATCAACAAGAGCGGACGCGCCATGGCCAAGACCACGCCCAGCAATCGCATCCCGTACTACGTGATGGAAGTGCGCAAGCCGCCGCTCAACAACAAGCTCCTGCGCCAGGCGGTCAACTACGCTGCCAACGTCGACGGGATCATCCAGTCGGTTCTTTATGGCAATGCTGCTCGAGTCGCCACCACGGTCGCGCCGTGGCATGTCGGGTTCCACCCGGACCTGAAGCCCTACCCATACGATCCCGACAAAGCCAAGGCCCTGATGAAGGACGCCGGCGTCCCGAATGGGTTCGACCTGAATATCAACTTCATTCAGGGCCGCTACTTGAAGGACAAAGAGGTGGCCGAGGCCATGGCGCAGGAGCTCAATAAGGTGGGTATCCGCGCCAAGCCAGTGCTACGCGAGGCAGCGCTGCAAACCACGGATGATCTGGAGTCGCGACTCGACGGGTTGATCTTCGCCTCGTGGGGCAACTGGATCTTCGACGCCGATAACCAGCTGTTTGTCCGCTGGCACAGCTCGGCGCGTGACACCGCCAATGGCGGCAAGGGTCAATCCAGCCTGCCTTACGGCAATCCGGAGTTCGACAAACTCGTGGAGGACGCGCGGATAGAACTCGATCCCAACAAGCGCCTTGACTTCTACAAAAAAGCCCAGCAAATCCTGTACGACGATGCGGCGGCGCTGTTCATGTGGACCTTGACCGACATCTATGGCGTGGACAACTGGGTCGTCTGGGAGCCGCGCAAGGACGAAATGGTCTGGGCCCACGAAATGGCCTGGAACGAGTCTTAGTCCGCTAGCTGACCGGCGTCAGCCTCCGAACCGATGGGGCAGTACATCATCAGACGGCTGCTGCAGGCGGTTCTTGTCGTCTTCGGCGTGGTCACGGCCGTCTTCTTCCTGCTGCAGTTGACGGGCGATCCGGTGCGGCTGATGGTCGGCGAGGGCGCGGCCGAAGAGGACATCGTCAATATCCGACATCAGCTCGGGCTGGACCGCCCGCTGCCCGAGCGATACGTCACCTTCCTGGCTGCAGCCGCACGTGGCGACTTCGGGCAATCCGTCCGACAAGGCGGGCGGCCGGCAATGGAAATCGTGCTGGACCGCTATCCGGCAACGCTTCGCCTGACGCTTCTGGCGCTCTGCCTGTCCGTTGTGCTGGCCCTGGTCTTCGGACTGATCTCGGCCATCAGACGCTATTCCGCTGTCGACAACGTTGTCATGCTCCTGGCGTTGTTCGGTCAGTCGATGCCGAACTTCTGGCTGGGCATCATGCTCATCCTGATCTTTGCCGTGCAGTTCGGCTGGCTGCCCTCACAAGGCTTCGGCGAGGGCAACATCAAGTACTTGCTGCTGCCAACGCTCACCCTGGCCGCGCCGGGTCTGGCGCGTCTGACTCGGCTGGTGCGCTCGGGCATGCTCGAAGTGCTCGGGCAGGATTACGTGCGCACCGCGCGGGCAAAAGGACTGCGCGAGAGTGGCGTCATCTTGCGCCACGCGCTCAAGAACGCGGCGATTCCGCTGGTCACCATCGTTGGCCTGGACCTCGGAGCGCTTCTCGGCGGCGCGGTCGTGACCGAGCAGATTTTCGCCTGGCCCGGCGTCGGGCTCGAGGTGGTGCTGGCCATCAATGGCCGAGATTTCCCGGTCGTGCAGGCGGCGGTGTTTGTGGTGGCGACGTCGTTCGTGCTGATCAACCTGGTGGTCGACATTCTGTATACGTGGCTTGACCCACGGGTGCGGCTGACATGAGCGAGCTGACGATCGAACGTTCGCCGTACGTACTGCACTCCGGCTGGCTCGCGCGGCCCGGTGCACGCCAACAGGCGTGGCGAACGCTGCGGCGCAGCCGGTTGGGTCTGGCTGGCCTGGTGATTCTGGCGACCATCGCGACCACGGCGCTTGCCGCGCCCTGGCTTGCTCCGCACGATCCCTATCAGGGCTCATTGACCGTCAGCCGGCAATGTCCGGCGCTCACGGTCTGCCCGAACCTGGGCGGCTCGTTTGCGCGCACGGGACCGACCACCGGCACGACCGAGTACGTGCTCGGCACCGACGTGAACGGTCGAGACATTCTCAGCCGGATCATTTACGCCGCTCGCATCTCGCTGCTGGTGGGCGTCTTTGCCGCGGCGATCGGCGGCAGTCTGGGCGTGCTGGCTGGGCTGCTGTCGGGGTACTACGGGGGCGCGCTCGACGCCGTCATCACCCGCGTCGCCGACGTGCAGCTCGCGTTCCCGTTCATCCTGCTGGCGATTGTGGTGGTCGCCGTGCTCGGGGCAGGCCTGGTCAACGTCATCCTGGTTCTTGGCATAGGCTCGTGGGTGCCGTACGCGCGGATCGTGCGCGGCCAGGTGTTGTCGGCGCGCAACCAGGAGTATGTCATCGCCGCGCGCATGATCGGCGCGCGCGACCCGGTCATTCTGTTCCGCCACCTGCTGCCGAACGTCATTACGCCAGCGATCATCATTGCCACCTTTGGCATAGCGGCGGCGATTATCGGCGAAGCAACGTTGTCGTATCTCGGCGTGGGCATTCAGCCGCCGACGCCGACCTGGGGCAACATGCTTGCCGACGGCCGCGCCTACGTCGCCTCAGCCTGGTGGTTGGCGACCTTTCCAGGCCTGGCGATCATGGTGACGGTGTTATCGATCAACATGATCGGCGACTGGCTGCGCGACTTCCTGGATCCGCGCCTGCGGCACATCGGCTGAAAAGCGCTCTGTACAGCCCCGGCTCGGCGGGGCTGCAGCGCCACCGGGCGGCGGTCCCGCTGGGGTTGTGAGTTACCGCTCGCGCTTGCCTGCTTGCAGCGTGGCGATGGTCTCGGCGATGCGGTTCGCGCGGGTCTCGGGCCGCTTGGCTTGCTCGATCCAGCGGATGAAGTTCTTGCGGTAGAACGTCGCCAGCGACTCGAAGAAGCGCCGCGCTTCGGGTGCACGCTCGAAGGCCTCGGCCAGATCGGGCGCCATCGAGTCGACCTGCGGACCCTCGGGGCCGAGCGACACCGACACCCGCGCGCCCGCCGCGACACTCGGGTCGCGACACCAGGACGGGCCGAGCTCGAGGTAGTGCTGGCCATCGATCAGGCTCAGCTTGCCGCGCACCTTGTGGCCACCGATGGTGCCGGTGACATCGTGGCGCTCCTTGTCGCCCCATTCCTGCGCCGGATCGAACGGCACGAGCACGGCGACTCCGCCGCCGCGGCGCGGCTCGAGCGTGGCCGTGAAGGTCTTCTGGTTCATCTACGCCCGCTCACATCGTAGAAAGCCGCGGCGCTCCGCGACAGGGCCAGTGGCAGCAGGACCGCCGCGCCGGCGAGGCTGGCCAGTCCCGCGAGCACAAACGCGCCGCCGAAGCCTCCACCCAGGTCCAGGACGGTCCCCGCCACAACCGGCGAAATGGCCGATGCCAGGAAGCCGATGAAGGCTTGCGCCGCCTGGGCCGAGCCCAGCTGACCGTCGGGCGCGTGCTCGGTCACCGCGGCCGAGTAGATACCCGAGTCCGCCGCCAGCAGAATGCCGTACACGCAGCCGACCAGGACCAGAATCGACCACGCACTGCCGCCCAGCCAGCCGAATCCCAGCGACACCACGCCACTGGCCGCGGCAATGGTCATCGCCGAGCGAGCACGACCCCAGCGGTCCGACAGCCAGCCGCCGAGCCACACCCCCACCGTGCCCAGGCCAGCCATCAATGCCGCCCACTTGCCACCTTCGGCGGCCGACTCGACCTGGCTCAATCCCGAGCCCATTAATACCGTCGCCAGGAACGCGGCCAGCCAGCCACGCGACACGTACAGCTCCCATGAGTGGCCGCTGTAGGCGAGGATCGTGCGCAACAGCGGGCCGTGTCGCAGCACCTGCGGCCGCAGGACCGCCGAACGTCCGCTCGCGGCCTTCGGCATCCGACGTTGCGCAAGAAGCGCGGCAGGTATGCCGATCGCAGCGACCAGGCCCAGCACGAGTGCGGCGCTCTGCCAGGGTACCCGGCTGAGCAGCGTGCCCGACGCCAGCAGCGACAGCGAGGCGCCGAGATAGAACGCCGAGACATACAGGCTGACCGCGAAGCCGCGCCGTTCGGGCCGCGCGGCGGCAGCGACCACGCGCACACCCGGGAGATACACCGCCGCCAGTCCCGCACCCGCGACGACGCGCAACGCGGATGCACTCCACACATCGTGGGCGAGGAACCCGAACGGCACGAACGCCACGGCGCTCAGCACCGAGCCGGCAGCGATGATCCGCGCGATAGGTACGCGATCGGTGAGCGGCAGGATGACCAGCACCGCGACGGCGTAGCCGACCTGATACGCGGCGACAACCCAGCCCATCTGGGTCGCCGAGGCGCGCCACTCGTCGCGCAGGATCGGCAGCGCGGTGGCAACCAGGTTGGACGGCAACAGCGCCAGCGCCAGCACCGCGCTCAACAGCGCCAACGCGCGAACCATCGATCCATTTAGGCCGACGTCGGCCTAAGGATCAACTCATGATCGGGCATGAGTTGTGCGCCCGCGTTCGACTATGTGGCGCGGGTGGCTCAGTGCCGCAAGAGCGGGCCGACCGCGCGGGTTACCACGTCCCGAGGCAGAGCGGCTGGATCGTGGTCGAGGTGATCTCGGCCATATCCGAGGATCCGGCAGGGCCAGTTGACTGGTGGCTGAATCAGAGCCCGGCGGTGCACGGCAGAGCGCTGCGCGACTCGCGCTGGCGCGAGATCGGCGTTGGGTACGCCGAGGGTGGTGAGTACGGGCACTACTGGACCGTCCTGGTGGGGTGTCCAGCGTTGTGCTCGACGGCAAGACCTACGAGCAGTCGGAGCAGTGCGGCGACCCGTCGGCGGCCGCGTTCGCGGGCGGTGAGCGCTACGAGGTGCGGCTGCACCCCAACGATTCGACGACTGAGCGGCTGGCCAGCTCCGGGCCGGTCGCGGTGACGGGCTATGCCGCCCCCGCGGCCTCCAATTTCGGCCCGGAGCAGTCCCTGAATACGCCGCGCTGAGTTACTCCAGCGGTTGTGCGCCGGGGATCATGCGCAGAATCGCGATCAGGATGATCGCTCCAAGGGTCGCCAGCAGGACGCTGCCGATGTTGAAGCCGGTGATATCCCAGCCGAACACCAGCGAGCCAACCCAGCCGCCGATGAGCGCGCCGAGCACGCCCAGCACGAGGTTGCCGAGCAAGCCACGGCGGCCGCCCATGACCATGCCGGCCAGCCAGCCGGCGACCAGACCCAACACGATCCAAGCAATGATGCTCATGTTTTTCGAGACCCTCCGAGGGTGGTGGAATGGTTCTCCCCTCGAGGGAAAAGCAAGTTCTGCGCCAACCGGGTACGGGCCGTTACTGTGTCGTCACGCACTGGGGCCCGCGGCGCAGCCGTGCGGAGACCGGGCTAGCTGCTGCCGCGCAAGTTCGCGGTCAGTGCCCGGGAGCCGGTACGGCGCGCGTCGACGGGAGCAGGACCGTCCCAGGTTCCCGTGTGGGAAGGAGGCCGGTCCCGCGTTCGCAGAGGGGAAGGAGACCGTAACGCGGAGGCACGCGGCGGCCTTGAGCTCGCCCTCACCCCTTGATGAAGCCTCGCCCAGAGGGAGAGGGAGGCACATGTGGCGCTTAGTCGATGTTGAGCACCTTGCCGTTATTGCCGAGGTAAATCACGAAGCCCACGCTTTGATTGCCGGCGTCGACGGCGTAATACACCAGCTCGGTGCCACTGGGCGCGTCGTAGCTCCCCACACGCGCGACTCTGGTGATCGTGCGGCCCGACGTCGACGCCTGCAGCTGGGTCGCGAACTGCTGCTGGCTTACCTGCTGCTGAAAGGTCGAATCCATGCACGCATAGGCCTGCTGCTGGACCCCGACCGTCGTACCGCTGCCGGCCAGCGCCGCCATCACCGTGTCGGCGCAATCGCGGCTATTGGCGCCGGCCTCCGTCTGTTCGGGTGGCGCGTAGAACAGCAGATAGGCAGAAAGCGCGGCAACAACTGCCACGCCCACTGCCAGAGTTTGCTTCTGCGCCCACAGACCGAGGGCGGCCCGTGTAGCGACCCGTTGAACTAGCGACATGTCATGCCTCCGCGGTTGCCGTGAAGTCGAGCTGCAGCGTCACCTGGTTGTCGACACTGGCCACGAATGGGACTGATGGAATACTTACGCCCCAGTCGGCGTACTGGATCGTGCTGGTCGCGCTGCCTTCGAGCACACCATCGGCAGTTGGGGTCACGTTGACGTTGAAGACCGCCGGCCTGGTGACGTCCTTGATGGTCAGGTCGCCGCTCAGCTGCAGCGCATACGACTGGCCGACGGTCAGTTGCTCGGGCAGGCCGCTGATCGAGGTGGGTGTGAAGGAGATGTACTCGTACTGCGCGGTATTCAGGATCTGATTGCCGAGAGCTCGATTGCGCGAGCTGTCGTCGGTTGCCAGCGTGCGGGCGTTGATCAGGATCGTGCCCAGCTGCGCGGAGCTGGGATCCGCGAGGTCGAGCGCGAGCTGACCGGCGACCTCATCGGTGGTGCCGACGACGGTGAACGGCGACCCCCGCAGGACCTCGTCGACGATGAACTGCGCTTGCGCGTTCTGCAGCTCGTACACGGTGCCCGAGGTTTCTGGCGCCGCGAGCGCGACACTCTCGATCGGCGCGCTGGCCGCCGCCGTCGGCTTCAAGTAGTTGTAGGCGGTGACGCCCAGCGTCGAGCTGGCGAGGACCAAGGTGGCGGCGCCAACAGTGACTGCCCGGCGGATCAGGGAGGTGCTCTTCATGAGCCCCACTATGACCACGCCACCTTGGAACCCGCTGAGAAATTACTGAGAGGGCGTCAGATCTGCAATGTGTAGAAGATGTTGAACGGGTTGTTCGCAAACTCCAGGCGCTCGACTTTCCCGAAGCCGGCCTCGGTCGCGAACGCCCGCAGGCGCTCCTCGCCCATACACGTCCCGGTGCCCTGGCCACCCACCGCCAGCGCCTGCGTCATGCAGTAGTTCAGGCTCGCGGAGTAGCCGAAGGCGCCGATCCCCAGCGGATGCTCGAGGTTGCGCTGGACGTCGCCGAAAAAGTTGAACTCCAGGATGAAGCAGGTGCACACCCGGCTTCAGCGCTCGGGCGACCGCGGTAAGCAGCTGCACGGGATGCGGCGCATCGTGCACGACGTCGAACAGCGTGATCAGGTCATACGAGCCGGGTATGCCTTCGGTCACATCGCGGACCGCGTAGCGCACCGTGTCGTCCAGGCCCGCGGCGCGCGCGTTCGCGGTGGCAGCGGCAATCGCGGGCGCGTAGTTGTCGTAGCCAATCAGGGTCGCCTGGGGATAGGCACGCGCCAGTGTCAGGAGTGCCTGCCCGTTGCCACAACCGATGTCGGCAGCGCTGCCGCCGTTGCGGAGCGCGGCATCGACACTCGGGACAGCCGGGATCCAGTCCTGGTTCAAGAAGTTCCTGAAGGAAGCACCGGTGAAGCGCGCGAAGCCACACCAGAACCGATCGCCAAATTCGGACTGCGGGATCCCGCCGCCATGCAGGAAGGCCTCGGCCAACTGGTCGATATGCCTCCACGACGCTTCGCTCATGCTGAACACCGAGCCGAGGTAGAGGGGACTGTCGGTGTTGGACAGCACGAACGCGTGCTCGGCCGGGAGTCGGAACCTTCCCGTCTCGGCGTCGTACTTCAGGTAGCCGTGGCATGCCATCGCGGCCAGCCACTCGCGGGCGTAGCGCTCGTGGAGTCCGGCGCGCGCGGCGAGCTCGGTCGAGGTGACCGGGCCGATCTCGGCCAGTGTCTGCCACAAGCCCAGCCGGTCGCCGACAGTGGTAAGCGGCCCCATCTGCTGGGCCGTGATATCGCCGAAGACCTCGAAGGCGAAACCCTGGACGACTTCCATGTCCAACTCGGTAACGGTAGCGGTCATCGCGTGAACCTCCGTCTGTGGGATGCATGCCAGCATGGGCGACCGTACGGCCAGCCGAGACCCCTGGAACCAGGTATCTCCGCGCGTGCCGAGCAGGTATTTCCGCGGCGGGGTCAGCCCGGGAGCGCGTGAACCGGCAGGCGTACTATCGGCGCGACGTGGTGCAGGCGACACGCCCGTTTGTCGGGCGCCAGCAAGAGCTGGCGCTCCTGCGCGCTGCGTTCGATCGCGCGGCAGCCGGGCAGGGCGGCGTCGTGGCGGTGCTGGGCGAGCCGGGCATTGGCAAGACGACTCTGTGCGAACGCGCCGCCGACTACGCCAATCACCGCGGTGGGCGAGTCCTGATCGGGCACTGCTACGAGCAGAGCCTGCTGTCTCTGCCGTACTTGCCGTTCATCGAAGCACTGAACGGCTATGTCCTCGCGTGCGACCCGCAACAACTACGGTCCGAGCTGGGGCCCGGCGCAGGCTATGTCGCGCGGGTCATGCCGCTGTTGGCGCAACGCCTCGATATCGAGCTGACAGAACCTCGTGGCGATGCGGAGGAAGAGCGTTACCGCGTGCTCGATGCGCTGACCGAATTCTTGCGTCGTGCAGCAGGGCCTCAGTGCACCGTTGTGGTTCTGGAAGATTTGCACGCAGCCGACCTGGGCACGCTCGATCTGCTCTTGCACCTGGCCAGACGCACTGCCGAGAGCCGACTGCTGGTGATTGGCACCTATCGCGACACCGAAGTCGACCGTTCGCACCGGCTGTCGAGCACGTTGGCCGAGCTGCGGCGGATGGGGCACTTCGGACGAGTGGTGCTGGGTGGCCTCGGTGCCGGCGACGTCAGGCAGCTGCTCACCGACCTGGGATTGGTGCTGCCGCACGCGCTGCTGGCGGACGCCGTCCTCCGACACACCGATGGCAATCCACTGTTCGTCCATGAGCTCGCTCGATTGCTTGCGAGTGACGCCGGCGCGGCCGACTACTCAGCGGCGTTGAGCACTATCCCCGAAGGGCTGCGCGCCGTCATCGGCCAACGCCTCGCGCGACTGAGCCCGCCAACGCTCCAACTCCTGTCGGTTGCCGCCGTCGTCGGCCGCGAATTCGACGTGAGCGTGCTGCAAAGCATCGCCGGCCTCGGCGAGGACGGCCTGGCCTCGGCGATCCAGGAGGCGCTGCGCGCGGGTCGGTTGCATGAGCACGCGCGGCCGGGCTCGCTGCGGTATCGCTTCGCTCACGCGCTGTTCTGCCAGACGTTGTACGAGGAGGTGGTCGGACCGCGTCGGGTGCGATTGCACCAGCAGGTGGCGCGCATGCTGGAGAACCGTTACGCCGCGCACCTCGATGTGCATGCTGCAGAGCTGGCTGAACACTTCGCGCGCTCGACGGATCCGGACGACCTCGCCAAAGCCATCGTCTATCACGAACGGGCGGCACACGCGGCGGTTGGTGTCGCTGCCTTCGGCGAAGCTGCAGACGCCTACCGGCAAGCGCTGCAGCTGCTGGGCGCAGTCGAGCCACACGCCGACCTCGGCGCACTCTCTAGAAGATCCTCGGCGCATGCGCCGCTCTCTGATTTTAGCTGCTTTGGAACGGCCTTCGGCCGAGGGGGCACCGCCCCCTTCACCCCCGCTTCAGCGACGCTCGCTGTTTTGCGCCGTGCTGACGCCGCTTGGTACCAGCAGGGTCTGTCCTTGGTCGGGGCGTCCCGAACGTGGAGCAGCCGGCGTCGCAGTCCCAAAGCGGCTGACCGTTCGGGTGGCGGCCTTTCCGAACGAAAGGTGCACCCTTGCGGCGATTCAGATGACGCTGCACGGCGCGCCCCAGCGAGCGTCGCTGAGGCGGGGGTGAAGGGGGCGGTGCCCCCTCGGCCGAAGGCCGTTCCAAAAACGCGATACATCCCGCGAGCGGCGCATGCGCCGAGGATGGAAGTACGTCCAGTGGGTCCACCCAACCGACGGCGACGAAGCATTGCTCGACGTCGTGCGGACGGTGCGCGCTGTGCCGCGCGAAGGAGTCAACCCGCGCACACTCGGGACGTTCCTG
>WNGE01033785.1_pt1 | contig 11281 bp, 8 predicted proteins | sample 5400651 | NCBI WGS metagenome assembly WNGE01 (sample SAMN13153370, study PRJNA577476) | soil metagenome | isolation source: 60 cm soil or saprolite under grassland replicate 2 | place: USA:California | collected 2016-06-15 | reverse complement strand
GTGGTGCCCCAATTTGTGCAAGCAATGCAGGCGCTGGACTACCCGGCTGACAAGTTGCAGATTCTCTTCCTCACTGAGGAAGACGATGTGCAGACACGCAAAGCCATCGAAGCGATGCACCTGCCACAACATTTCAGTATCGTGACAGTGCCTGATGGTCAGCCGCGTACGAAGCCGCGCGCGTGTAATTTCGGATTATTGCAGGCTACTGGGGATTATGTGGTCATCTACGATGCAGAGGATGTCCCCGATCCTCTCCAACTCAAGAAAGCCGTCCTGACGTTTGCGAATCATGACTCAGATCTGGCCTGTGTGCAAGCCAAGCTGAACTACTACAATACCAAACAGAATCTGCTGACGCGCTGGTTCACTGTGGAGTATTCCTTGTGGTTTGATCTGATGCTTCCGGGGATGCAACAGACGAAGTTGCCGCTGCCGCTTGGAGGCACGTCAAATCATTTTCGCATGGAGACGCTGCGCAAGGTAGGTGCGTGGGACCCCTTCAACGTTACCGAGGATTGCGACCTGGGTCTGCGCCTGGCTCGCTCCGGCCTTAAGACTATCGTGCTGGATTCGACGACGTATGAGGAGGCGAACTCGCAGGTGAAGAACTGGATACGTCAGCGGTCACGCTGGATCAAGGGCTACATGCTAACATACCTGGTGTATATGCGCGAACCTCTGCGCTATTTGCGCGAAGGACGTCTGCGCGAATTTTTTTCACTGCAACTGGTGATAGGTGGCAAGACGGGGGTGTTGTTGGTGAATCCTTTGCTGTGGGCAATGCTGGTGATCTATATCCTGTTCCGACCGATCGTTGGCGATGTGTATCATACGTTGTTCCCAGCGCCTGTCCTCTATATGGGCACGCTCTGTCTCATCTTTGGTAACTTCTTATATATCTACTCCCACCTCGTTGGTTGTATGAAGCGTAGTCAGTATAGTCTGATCAAGTGGGCGTTGTCTGTTCCCATCTACTGGGCGATGATGAGCATAGCAGCATCCCTGGCGCTCTTTCAGCTCATCTTCAAACCGCATTACTGGGAGAAGACGAAGCACGGCCTGCACCTGCATGCGTCTAGCTTGTTCTCCGGTAGCACAACCGTGGAGGAGGAACCCGAGTCGGTGGCGGCCAGGCAATTACCTGCCTTCACGAGCACAAAGCATGTGTCCCCGCTATTGCCTGCGTCTCCCTCGTTCCCGAAGCACGACTGCAAAAAAGGATCTCGAGGCGATGGTGACTGTGCCATTAGCTACTTTCAGGAGCGCAGGGCGTCTATCCGTGCGTCGTCCAAAACGCCCGGCATGGCAACAGTGGCTCAAAGACCCCTGGCTGATAGCCACATTGGTCGTAGCCTGCGTTGCTAGCTGCGCCTCCTGTGGGTATTTTTTCCAACATCATCAGCTATTGCTCTATAACGATGCCATCTCACATCTAAGGATTGCACGAAGGGTCTTCGATAACACCCCTCCAGGTTTTGCTCAACTTGGAGGTGTCTGGCTCCCTTTGCCACAACTTCTGATGCTGCCTTTCATTTGGATTGATTACCTCTGGCGCACTGGTTTAGCAGGAAGTTTCCCGTCAATGTTTTGTTATGTCGTCCTGGCATGGACACAGGACAATCATCCGAAGCACCTGGTGGGAGCGGCGGCAGGCACTTTCCTGGCGACCCTGTCACGCTTTGATGGCTGGGGCTTGCTCTTAGTATTGCTTGTCTTGATGGTGGTACTCGCATGGAGCAAACGTCAGCACCTGGCACAGATCGAGGGTACCCTGATCGTTTTCGTCACACTAGCTGGTCTGGGGATAGGATTGTGGTTCCTTTGGGATGGGGTCATTTTTGGTGATCCACTCTACTTCCATCACTATCTGTTTTCATCTGCTGCTAACGAAGGTTTTTATACGTATCATAACCTCCTGCAGTCTATCATTGCCTACATGCTTACCTCCATAGAAACTGTTGGGCCGATCCTATTTGTCCTGGGGGCCATTGCCGTCGTCGTTTTTGTCTTTCGATGTCGCCTGGCACCAGACATGTTTGGGGCAATGGCATTTCTCACACCTTTCGTCTTTTACATCCTTCTATTCTACTTCGGACAAGATACCATCTATTTGCCAGGAAATACATCTCACACCTTGTGGAATGTACGCTTTGGAGCAGAGATCGTTGCGCCTGCCGCACTCTTTCTAGCAACACTAGCAGAAGGTTGGTCTATCAGTATGCCAGCGCGTATCAGGCCTCTAATCGGACAAATTGTCCTTGTAATAGCTATCGTCATACAGACCACTTTAACTGCTTCTGGGGGTATTATCTCACTGCAAGATGCCCAGTATGGTTCTTCTTGTGCACGAACAGAGCCTATGGCCTTTTATCTTGCGCAACACTATGATGGGGGAAGGATTCTGGAAGATGCAAACGCCTCCGACATTAATGAATCAGAGATTGGAATTGATCTCAAGAATACCATCTATGAAGGCTCCGCTGAGTTGTGGAAGAAGGCACTGAACGATCCAGCATCGATGGTAGAATGGATCATCGTGAGCCCAGACGCGCCTGGTGATCCCATAGCAAAGCGCATCGATCTGGAGAGCCCAGCATTTCTGTCACAATTTACCCTTGTAGTTCAGGAGCAGGATAGTATCATGTACGGCTCTTATCGCCTCAGCCTGTATCACCGGCATGGGCGCTCTCCGCTGCCGAAGCGACCTATACCAGCCAGTCTGCTCACTGACCATCGCCTATGCCATAGCGGAGCGTAATCACTGCGCGTTCGCGAGGAGTGAGCAGCGCCAGCGCGCGGTGAAGCTCTTCGCCCAGCAGGTGCTGTGGAGATTTCCGGACCCGTATAACCGGAATCTTTGGAGGAAAGAAAGAGAGGATGGCCCTCAATCAGGGAGATCAGCTCTCCGCTGACACGAGGGCATATTTTGCCAAAACACTTTCCGTTGGATCACCGGGTCCGATATCGTCCTGAATACTCTCGCTTCCTCTATTCCAGATAATATAGCCTGCAAGTCCTGCGTTAAATCCAGCACTCAGCTTTGCATCAAAGAAGGTTGCCCGCTGTTGGAGGGTGGCTATTGTTATGGTTCCAGAACAGGCCCGGTCAGGCGTGATATCAGCACAGATGCCTGATTCACCGACAAAGGATGGTTTGTTAAGATTTCGACAGACGCCGATTCGCTGCTGCATCTGCGAGGGCAACGCCGCTGCTTCTTGTTCATAATCATGCCACACATCGCAGAGGTCGACCTGGCCACTGACAATTGTGGTGTAGTCCGTTGTATTATCACCGGCGCATCCTCTTGGAACACCCAGATCTACCATGTGATTGGGATCAACCGCTTTAATAGCGATTGTCATATCATCGGCAAAACTTCGCAAAATTTGAGCGCCAGCAGGACCGCACTGGTCAGCATCCGGTTCATTCACGAGTTGCCAGAAGGCAATGGCTGGTTCATTGGCATAATGTCGAGCTAGTTTTATTGCATAATCACGGAACGAGAGTGGGTATCCATCATCTGGTTGTTTATATCCTGACTGGTACCAGAAAGATGTTTTCGTCGCTGTTGAAGGTTCACAATTTGTCAATTGATTTACGAGCATTGGAACAATATACAAACCATATTTCTTTGCATACACAATATAGCGATCAGACGGAGTGGTGAGCCATTCACCATCAAGTTTGAACCCGATGCGGTGACAAACGGGCTTCCCGCTAAACGAGACCTCAGGTCCTGTCGCTGCAAACTCGTTATGACGATTATTGGAATAATAACTAGCAGCAAAAGAAACGCAACAATACTTAGCACATAGAAGCGCTTTCTAGCAGATGGCGCCATTCTCTTTCCCATGGATTCCCATTTTTGAGATGTAGCTATTTCCTTATTCAGTCAGAAACGATGCTCCGCCTCACCTAACTGCAAGGAAGGAGCTGTTCCCTGTAAGTTTACGTTCCCCCTCAGGCCCCTGTCAAATCGATGCTTTGTGGGATTCCTGAATAGTTACAATTTTCCATAACATTGCGCGCAGGGGACTGCCGACTTGCAGGCGGCAGTCCCCTGCGCGCCTCCTTTCTGATGTTTGCAATATCTTAGCATATATGGTATACTTTCTGTATGCAGAGAACCGTCAAGATCCAACTGAATACCACGCCAGAGCAATCTCAAGCCTTGTCTGAGACGTTGCAGCAATTTACCGAAGCGTTCAATCACGTGTGTGCCTATGGCTGGCACCAGGGCGAAAAGAACGGGGTGAAGTTGCACCATGCGACGTACTACCAGACCAAAGCCGCTTGTACAGGTCTGGTGAGTGATCTGCTCATTCAGGCCCGTGTCAAAGCGACCGAGACGCTGAAAAGTGCCTTTGATCGCAAAGCCAAAGGACGCAAAACAGGCTGTCCTCACTCTCGCAGTTGTGCGGTTCGCTACAATGAAAAGACCTACATGCTCAACTGGACGGCGTCTACCGTTCGCCTCTCGACGGCAGCAGGACGGATCACGATTCCCTTCACGGTTCCTCCCTATGCGGCCAAATATGCAGGGGGTGAGGTTGCGACCGCTGACCTGTGCTCCCGCAAGGGCGCGTACTGGTTGCATGTTGTTGTCTGCCTGCCTGACCCTGATCTCCCCGCTATCGGTGACGTCGTAGGGGTTGACCTGGGGCTCAACCGCCCTGCTGTAACCTCCAATCGCCAATTCCTTGGCAATCGTCACTGGATCTGAAAAAGTTGTCTGGTAAGTCGATGCGATTCCACCGGGACTGTGATCATGTCCTCTCGAAGAGAATTGTCCAACATACCACCTCTGGTAGCACCATCGTGCTTGAGAATCTGACCCACATTCGTTCGACGTCGAAGATCACGAAAAAGAGCGAGACGAAACGGCGTCTGCATAGTTGGAGCTTTGCGCAGTTTCACGGCTTTCTTGCCTACAAAGCGCAGGAACGTGGTATGCAGGTGATCAAGGTTGACCCACGGCATACGTCGCAAACTTGTTCGCACTGTCATTTTCAACATCGCTCCAATCGTCGGTCTCAATCGCTGTTCAAGTGTCGAGAGTGTGGCTATACCCTCAATGCTGATCTCAATGCCAGTTACAACATTCGGGAGAAGTACATCACTTCTCTTGCTCAGGACGGTACATCTCTCCTGAGTGGGTCGCCGTCAACCGGCCTATTGTCTCAGTCCTCAGACTAGGGACAAGCCGCCTGCTTCGAGCTGGCGGTTGTTGACATTAGCTCGCAGGCACAAGCAAAAATGTCATGGATACTATAGTACTCTTCCCTAATACTTTAGCGACTTGTCTTCTCCTACGCACTTCTCTACACTAGTTCTTGTGAAATTTTTGCCAGGAAGCAGGGGTTGAGATAGAATTTCGTCGTTCTATTGGAAGCGCAGGATGCTTTGCAGGTTCAATGCTGTGTCGAGCGTGCATTTGAACCTCAGACTCCTCGCTCCCGCGTCTTTTCTTAACTGTATTTAAGGAACGGAGCACTTATATGGCGATTGAAAGTGGCCGGCACATGTTAGATAGTGCGGATGTTGCAGAACCAACGCAGAAACTTGTCGCGCGGGAAAAGAGTATTCAGAGGCGGCAGCGGGGTGGAAACCAGGCACAGACTATTCTCCCCACCACTCATGATCTGAGTGTCGTTGTTCCAACCAGAAATGAACGTGATAACATCTGGCCGCTAGCAGAATCGCTGCATACTGCCCTGCGTGGCTTGCGTGTGGAAATCATCTTCGTTGACGATAGTGACGATGATACGCCAGAAGTCATCGAGGATGCCGCAAAGGCGATGAGTTCGTCTCTGTTTCATATCCAACTGGAGCATCGTTTAGCTGGAGATGCACGCGCTGGTGGGCTCGCCACTGCCGTTGTACATGGCATGAACAGAGCACAGGCAGAATATGTCGCGGTCATCGATGCTGATCTTCAGCATCCTCCGGAGCAGCTCCGTGTTTTTTATGACCGGGCGATGACGCAGAATGTGGACCTGGTAGTAGCCAGCCGGTATATGAAAGGTGGGAGCTATCAGGGGCTGGCTGGCGTAGGACGACGATGTATTTCTGTTGGTCTAAAATGGACGGCCAGGTTTCTCTTTCCTGAGCACTTGCTGCGTATCTCTGATCCACTGGGCGGTTTTTTTCTCTTGCGCCGTTCGCTTCTGGCCGATGTATCACTGCGCCCAATCGGCTACAAAATTCTGTTGGAGCTTCTCATTCGCTGTCCATGGCGGCAGGTGCTCGAAGTTCCTTACCATTTCCGGGCGCGGACTCATGGGGAGAGCAAGGCGAATATGCAGCAGGGCATACTCGCCTTGCTGCATATGCTGCGCTTGTGGCGCGAAGTGCCAGTTGCCGGACGGATCTGGAAGATCAGTCTTCTGCTTCTTCTGAATATGTTGATTATATTGGCATTGTTCAATGTAAGCAAGTCTTTCTATACGCATGCGCATAAACTTCCTTATACGCGCGATCGCTCGTTGCGCCTCCGGAAGCATAGTGCCGAGAGCCTGCCAGATGTGGAACATGCCATTCCAGACTTCTAGTCAAGTGACCCCACGGCTAAAGCCCTGTCTTTTACCCACATTTTACAATTGAGTTTTGTGAAACAGCTAGAGAGGCCAAGTGCCACTGTTGACTGTTTCACAAACACATCCATGGTGATTGGCTTCTCAAGCCTTCCCAAAAAGATGTGGGTAAGAATCAGGGCTAAAGCCGGGGCTTGCCCCTGACTCCGAAGAGTCGAGACGATAGCCTGCTTGACCGGGCAGGCCACTAGCCAAGGGTTACTAACAGTTGCCTTTTTTCTGTAATTACCTTAAACTGTTGCGAGTTGGGGTAGCAGCGTATGAGTTAGGGCTGCATCCCTTCACCGTCCGACGCTGGATCAAACTTGGAAAGATCCAGGCGGTGCGCATCGGCCTGGAAGCGCGTATTCCCCGCAGTGAAATCGAGCGGCTCAAAGGTTCGACCGATGAGCGACTCCTGGTGCTCTATGGGCGGGTAAGCGGGCAGGGGCAAAAAGATGATCTGGACACGCAGGTAGAACGCTTGCAAGTGTGGGCAAAGGCCGAGCGACCGGGACGCAAAACGCTCGTCCTCTCCGATATTGGTTCTGGACTCTCTGCTACACGCAAGCACCTCTCGCGGCTGCTCAAGATGGTCTGTGAAGACCGGGTGGGAGAAGTTGCCGTAACGTACGGCGACCGGCTGACTCGTTTTGGACAAGAGTATCTGGAGACTTTATTTGACAGTTTCGGAGTGACGCTCACGATCCTCTCGCCCGGTGAAGAGAAAGCACCAGAGCAGGAATTGACTGATGACCTGCTGGCAATTATCGCTTCCATATCTTCCCAGTTGTATGGAATGCGTTCGCACAAGCAAAAGGAACTCCTCAAGTGCGCTCAGACCGTGATCAACAATCCCTAAGTTATCCGCTGCGCTTACCCAACGAAGCCCAGGCGGATGCGCTTCGCCTCCTGGATGTATCCAGGGAGGTGGTCAATACCGTGATCACCTCCCTGTGGCCACGACTTGATGAGTTTAGCACCCGCGAAACCAGGTATGCCTACAAACAGGTGGAAGAGATGATGAGCAGCCCGGTAGCTCATGGTCATCGGCAATGGAGGTGCGAAGCGGAGCAGGCGGGTCGCATTCTCCGTGGGCAGGCCGAGCGCAAAAGTGCGTTTGCGCTGATCTTGCCCATTCTCGAACAGGGAATGATCCAGCCCAAAACCGAGGCCAAACGGGCGGGCAAGAATCGGAAAGCCATCAAGCAAGCCCTGACCGATCTGCGAGAGGCGAACTCGGATGGAGGCAACGCCGTCGAACTGCAAAGCCTGATCGAACAAGCGTGTAATTTCTATCTGGTCAATGGTTGCTTCCCCGAGAGCTACGAACAGATGCAGACCATCCCTGTGCTGAAAACAGGCATCTTACCCTACGCAGGTGATGATGGTCCGGCGATGGGCCAATCTTACCGCATGCAGATTGACCTGGAGCAAAAGCAGGTGACGCTTGCCATCCGATATCCCGATGAAGCAGGCCAGTGGGCACGCACCTGGCGTGAAAAAACCACGAAGATGGCTCTGCCTGAGCAAATCCTCGCTCGTCTCAAACAGGGAGAGGCGCTGGCTCCCAGCTTGCGGGAAATCAACCAGCCAGATGGAACCCGCTCCGCTGTTCTCGATTTTATTGTCCAAGTTCCTGTCACCGAAGCGGCCTCATGGTCCTCCATGCGCTCTGTGCTTGGGTTTGATTGGGGCGTGCGTACGCTTGTCACTGCCAGCGTGGTCGATCTAGAAGGTCACCAAGTCGGGCGTCCTTTCTTCCTGGACACCGGGCCGTTTGATGGGCGACAAGCCCGCACCCGGCGGCAAATAGACCTCCTCAAGTCGAAAGTGGCTAGGTTGGAAGCCCGCCGTGACGGTTTTCCCGAGGGCGATCCCAGGCTTACGCCGACCACGCGACAACTTGCGGTGTTGCGCCGGGAGATTGCCCAGTGCTGGCGAAAGTATGAAGCCAGAAACAAAGACCTCGCTCACCTCGCCGCCAATGTGCTGCTCCTGCTCGCCACAGCTTCTGGCTGTGAATTGATCGCGGGAGAGTCCCTCAAGTCGATGAAATCCACCGGACGGGGCAGAAATGCCCAAGGTCGGTGGAGGAACTGGCGCAACAACGCGCAAATCCGAGGTGAGTTATGGCACACCCTTCGCTATAAATGCTTTCTTTCGGGCATTCGGCTCGAATGGCAACAGCCCCGGAAAACATCACATACGTGTCCACATTGCGGCAAGCCTGCCGACACCTACCGCTCGCCAGCCCATCTTGATACGGTCAATGATTGGGGAGCCTGGCTCGTGTGCTCAAACTCACAGTGTCAGTGGAACGGCTCACGAGACTATGCCGCCTCACTCAACATTGCTCGCCTTGGGGCCACCGAGATCTTACACGCACAAACCACCGGACGCATATTTCATCCTTCCATTGCTGACGCAGCAGTGAAAGCCGTGTCCTATATGGGCACGGTTGCGGTGCTACGGTTACCACCGCCGGTCCCTCGGGGCCGCTTGCTTTACGCAGGAAGAATCTACCTGAACGGCTGGCGTAATTCTGTGAAGCTTCGATCATCCTATTCCACAGAGACTATGCTCAAACTGTGCGGATAGCTACGATAGCTACAGATAACGCCCAAAACTGTAGATTTTAGTAACGGTACAAAGGAACCTATCTACCACACTGGAGATTGCTACGGAAGCTGGGCTCTGTCGCTCTACAGCATCACATACTCAATCTGATACTTCAGATTCGGCTTCTGATCGCGCCAGTGCTGATCACGACCATGCTCTCGGCGACGGTGAACGCCTGGTATTATATCGCCGGGTCGATTGCGAGTTTAGCATCTATCATCCCAACTGCCCTGGTGTTTGTAGGCTACACGTCGGGTTGTCTAGAACCAGTCTGGCTGGCACGCAGGATGCGGTTGACATTAAGCCTGGCCTTTATGGCAGTCGTGCTGGCAAATGGTGTGTTACAACTGGGCGCTAAGCAAGCATTGGGGCTGTTCGGCCAGAGCTATGCTGAACAGGCCGTATGGAGTCTGCGCATCTTTGCAGTCGGAGCCTTTGCAGTGATCATCAAGAACCACTACATCGTGTTATATCGCATTTGGGGTCGGGTAGCATATGCCATACCGCCCATAACGGCTGGGGTTCTCCTTGAATTGGGAGCGCTAACACTGGGCGCACGCGTGGGCGGTTTAACAGGATTGAGTCTCGGCTGGGTCGCAGCAATCTACATTGAGGCGATGTGTATGTTTCGCACAGTGTATAAGACTGCTCAGCTTACAGACACAGTCCCTTTCAGCAAGGTAGTATAGAATATGCAAAGGATGATGTAATGACTGTATCTTCTTTCTCCAACACTACAGCGGAAGAAAGTATTTATATTTTTCCTGCCTCTTTTGCACAACAGCGCCTCTGGTTTCTTGATCAATTGGAACCGAATAGTGTTACATATAACCTGCCCTCTACTATTCGTCTGAGAGGCCTGCTTCACGTGTGGGCATTTGAGCAGAGTCTCAATGCTATCATCCAGCGCCACGAAGTCCTGCGCACCACCTTCAGGCCGATAGAGGGGCAACCGATGCAGGTCATTGCTCCCACTTTAACTGTGCCGCTCTCTCTGGTCGATCTGCAGAACCTTCCTGAGACTGAGCGAGAGGCCGAGGTCCTACGGCTGACAGCAGAGGAGGCACAATGGCCTTTCAACCTTGCCCAGGGTCCACTCGTGAGAACTACTCTACTACAATTGGGAGCCGAGGAGCATATGCTCCTCCTGACTATGCACCACATTATCTCCGATGCATGGTCCATAGGCGTGCTCCTCCATGAACTTGCAGCACTTTACGAGGCTTTCTCGACTGGTCGGTCATCACCTTTGCCGGAGTTGCCCATTCAGTACGTCGACTTTGCGCTCTGGCAAAGAGAGTGGCTGCAAGGAAAGGTGTTAGAGGCACAGGTGGCCTACTGGAAGCAGCAACTAGCGGGAGCGCCAACCGTCCTGGAATTGCCCACCGATCGCCCGCGCCCAACGGTTCCGACGCGCCGTGGTTCGAGCTACCTCTTCACTCTGTCCAGGCACCTGACTGACGCCCTTAAGACCCTGAGTCGTCGGGAAGGCGTAACCCTGTACATGACACTGCTGGCGGCATTCAACACGTTACTCCATCGTTACACGGGGCAGGACGACATTGTGATCGGTTCGCCCATTGCGGGACGCAACCGGGTTGAGACTGAGGCTCTCATCGGATTCTTCGTCAACATGTTGGCACTGAGAACTGACCTGTCGGGTAATCCCACCTTCTGCCAACTGCTGGGACGGGTGCGCGAGGTGAGCCTGGAAGCTCAGGCACATCAGGATGTGCCATTCGAGTACCTGGTCAAGACACTGCAGCCAGAGCGAAATTCGGGCCAAAATCCGCTCTTCCAGGTGCTGCTTTCCCTTCAACCTTCGCTATCCGGCTTTTCGTCAGAGTGCATGCTGAACCATAATGGTACATCCAAATTCGATCTCTCCCTCATCCGCGAAGACCAACCAGAGGGCCTGATCGGTCGGTTCGAGTACAGTACCGATTTGTTGGTAGTGACTCTTGAGAGAAGTGGTACAATACCGATCAGGAGGACTATCATGACAGTCCCATCAGCCCTACCAAACTGTCCCAATCCGCAATGTTCGCAGTCGCACGTCATTGGCAACGGCAGTAGCAAAGGAC
>WNGE01008118.1_pt1 | contig 11282 bp, 6 predicted proteins | sample 5400651 | NCBI WGS metagenome assembly WNGE01 (sample SAMN13153370, study PRJNA577476) | soil metagenome | isolation source: 60 cm soil or saprolite under grassland replicate 2 | place: USA:California | collected 2016-06-15 | reverse complement strand
GAACCCCGACTTCGGGCAGGTGGAAGCGGATCCGGCGGTGCTCAACCTCACCGTCTTCGAGTCGTTCTTCCAGGAACGGCGGCCGTTCTTCGTCCAGGGCGCGGGGATCTTTCGGTTCGACGTCAATTGCAACCAGGTGAACTGTAACAGCGAGGGCCTGTTCTACTCGCGGCGCATCGGGCGCGCGCCGCAGCTCGGTGCGGGCGACCTAAAATCGCCCACTGCGACGACCATTTACGGCGCGGCGAAGCTGACCGGCCGCCTCCCGGGCGGCCAGACCGTCGGCGTCCTCGACGCGGTCACCGCGCGCGCGGCAGGCACGCTCGACCGGACCGTGGAGCCGACCACCAACTACGCGGTGGCGCGAGCGCAGCAGGATTTCCGGAACGGTGAAAGCGGCATCGGGCTCATGTTCACCGCGGTGAATCGCAGCCTCGACCGGTGGACCGACAGCCTGCTGCGCCGAAGCGCCTACGTGAGCGCCTTGGACTTCCGGCACCGGTTCCTGAGGAGCCACTACCAGATCTCCGGATCCTTCGACCTGAGCCGCCTCACCGGCACAGCGGCGGCGATCGCGCTCACCCAGCGGGATCCGGTCCACTACTACCAGCGGCCCGGCGCCGGCGTATCCTACGACCCGACACGGACGTCGCTCGCGGGCGACGCGGAAGAGCTGTTGTTCGGCAAGGTCGGTGGGGGCGTCACGCGGTTCGAGACCAGCTACCAGCGCCGCTCGCCCGGCTTCGAAGTAAACGACCTGGGCTTCCTGTTGCAGGCGGACCAGCAGAGCTGGAATACCTGGTTCGGCGTGCAGTCGTTGCACCCGACATCGGTGTACCAGCAAGCATGGTGGAACTTCAACTGGTGGCAGTACTGGACGGCGGCCGGCACGCCCGTCGAGCGCGCCGCCAACACCAACGGCCACGTGCAGCTGAACAACCGCTGGTGGGTGCACGCTGGCGTCACGCTGGGTCAGCTCGGCACCACCTTCTGCGACCGCAACTGCTCGCGCGGCGGGCCAGCGGTACGCGTCGATCCCTATGTCCAAACCTGGGCCGAAGTGGACGGTGATGGACGGCCCGCCTTCGTCCCGTTCATCTGGTACAACTACTGGCGTGGCGACGGCGGCCGGTCGGAACGGTTCAATGGCAACGTGCAGGTCACCTACCGCGTCGCCTCTCAAGTGAACACGTCGCTGACCCTGAGGGCGACGCACAACGTGAACGATGTGCAGCCCCTAGTGGACTCGACCGGCAAGCACTACTTCGCGCATCTGAACCAGAAGGAAGTGTCCCTCACCGGACGGGTCGACTATACCCTCTCGACCGTGCTCACCCTCCAGTTGTACGCGCAGCCATTCGTGAGCAAGGGCGCGTTCTCGCACCCGCGTGAGCTCTCCGCCGACCCGACCGCCACCGCGTTCGAGGATCGTTACCAGTCGTATGCCATCACCCCGGGTGGGTTCAACTTCAAGGCGTTCAATTCGACGACGGTGTTGCGCTGGGAGTACCGGCCGGGCTCCACGCTGTTTCTGGTGTGGACGCAGGGGCGCCGAGACGCCGCGGGGTTTGAAGGGTCGCGATCGCTGCGCGGTGATTTCGCGGACCTGTTCGACGTCCACCCGGATAACACCTTCCTCGTGAAGGCATCGTACTGGATCAGCTGGTAACTCCTTCCAGCACCAGCGTCACGGCTGCGTCCTTCCAGCGTTCCCGCAGCGCCGGCTCGTCCGCGCCGAGTGGGGCGGCGCTCATCGCGATGAGCGGTTCGAGGTTCAAGTACGCGACCATGAGCACGAGCGCTTGGGCCGCGGCGAGGTGCGGGTCGATGTCGTCGCGCACCTGGCCCCGCCCCTGGCCCTCGGCGAGCAGCACGACCAGGCGCTTGATCGCCGGTGCGAACGGCCGGACGTCGGAGCGACCGGCCTGCGTGAGCAGGGCGACCAGATCCGGATGGCGGGCGAAGAACTCGAACTGGGCGGCGAGCGCGGCGCGGATGCGGTCGAGGGGGCCGGCGCCGACCGCCGGGAGGCCGGCCAGCGCCTGCTCGAGTTCCGCCGCGCCCCGTCCGAGTACGGCGCCGAACAATCCGCGCTTCGAGTGGAAGTAGTAGAACAGCAGCTGCTTGTTCACCCCGGCGCGGCGTGCAATCTGGTCCATCCGCGCGCCGTCAAACCCGCGACGCGAGAACTCCTCGCGGGCCGCGGCGATGATACGTAACGCCCTGGTGTTGCTGAGCTTGGGTTTCAATGGTCGATTTATCAACCAGACGGTTGATGAAATCTAATGTGGGGTTACCGCCGCGCCAGGTCGCCCGGTACGCGGGGGAGCCCCTCCTTCAGAAACTTGATCACCAGCCGATTCACTTCGTCCGCCGCTTCCTCCTGAGCCGCGTGGCCGGCGTCTGGCACGATGAGCAGCGCGGATCTCGGAATCCCAGTCGCGAACACGCGCCCCAGCGCCAGCGGAATCCAGCGATCGTGGTCTCCCCACAGGAGCAGCGTCGGAGCCACGATGCGGTCGAGCTGGCCGCTGAGGCCGTCGAACCGAAACTCCCGCAGCACCTCGCGCAGGGTGCGCCCGTAGGCCTTCCGGGTCACGGGAGCGTAGTACTGATCGATGTCCGCTTCCGAGACCTTCGCCGGATCGGCGTAGGCGGATCTGAGGATGCGCGCGGTGACGCCCCGGCCGCGCAGGGCGAGCAGCGCCGGTCCCACGAGCGGCCAGCGGGCGACACGAAACAGCAACGGTTCCCGGGCGCCCAGCCCTGCGGCGTCGATCAGTACCAGTCCCCGCACCCGCCGCGGGTACGCGATCGCCACTCCGGCGGCGATCGCGCCGCCCATCGAGTGCCCGACCAGCACGGCGTCCGCGAGGCGCAGCGAATCGAGCAACGCGACCGTCAGGCGCTCGTACGCGGCATTGTCGTAACCGCTGGGCGGCTGGTCGGAGAACCCGAAGCCGCGGTTGTCGAATGCGATCACGCGGAACCCCGCGGCCGCAATCGGCGCGATGTTCTTGCGCCAGGTATACATCGAGGCTCCCAGGCCGTGCAGCAGGACGACCGGTATCCCGTTGCCCACGTCGATGTAGCGGACCCTCGCGTCATCGATCTGGAGCTCGCGGGCGGCGAACGGGGTCCCGGCCGGAAAGCGCCGATCCACAGGAATCGCGGGCGCGCGGCATGCCGCCGCGGCGAGCAGGCCCAGCAGGATCCGCCTCACGCGAGACCCCGCAACGCCGCGCGGGCGAGAGCAGTGACCGCTGGATGCGAGCTCCAGACGCCCGCCGCGAGCTCTCCGCTGCCGGTCGCGACCACCACCTGCCCGTCGTCGATCAGCAGGATCGTCGGCACCTCGGCCGAGACGGTGCCGCTGACGAGCGGCCCAGCCTCCGGCGGTAACTCGCCCGCAACCCGGAGCTCGAGGGCCGCACGCTCTTTGGCCCGTCGCCACGCCGGCAGCGTGGGTCGCAGCAGCTCCACCGCCAGCACGCCCTCCGCGCGCCGCTCGGCGCGAGCGACGAGCTGCAGGATGAGATTGGCGAGGGCACGCGTCCCGGCGACGCTGCGCGTGTCCGGCTCGGTCTCGGCCGTAGCGTCTCCGAGCGCCGCGCTGAGGCGGTCGAGGGCCTCGCCCTGCTGTGCCGCGAGCTGGGCCAGCAGCGCCCGCGGGTCGGCCGCGCGAAAGCGCGCCGGGCGGCCGGCCACCCGGGTCGCGGCCCCGCGGCCGACGAGACCCTCCAAGGCGCCATAGGCGTTGGCCCGGGCCACCCGGGTCGCGTGCGCAACGGCGTAGCCGGTCGACGGGCCCACCCGTAACAGCGCGCCGTACACCAGCGACTCGGTCGGCGTGAATCCAAATGGCGTGAGGTCGGTCCCATGACGCATAGCGTAGTAGTATTTGCTACTACTTCGCCAGTCGCAAGTGGTCTCTGCTAGGCCACCTCGAGCGGGATTCCCATGAGGCGGGCGATCAAGCCGAGCCGGAAGGTCACGTCCGTCTGCCGCTGGGCGGGACTCCGCCCCGGGCCTTCGAGCGGGAAACAGTGGGCCGTTAGCGGGCTGATGGCCTTGGGCATGGCGCGCAGGCTCTTGGGGCTCCAGACGCCCTGGTCGTCGCACTCGTTGAAGAGGCGCGCCAACACCCGGCTGGCGCTGGGGATGGCGCGGACCAGGCTCAGCCGCGCGAGCAGCTCGATCCAGTAGAGGGCGAGGGGGATATCGCGGACGTGACCTTGCGCGTCCGCCCGGAGCGGATCGCCGAGGATCTCGAACACCGGCTTCAACAGCTTCTTGCCGGCCAGAATGAAGAACGCGCGTCGCGGCGCCGGCGTCGAGAGATACTGGCCCAGGCGCTCGATGAAGCCCGCTCGCTCCCGCTGCACCGGGGGCAGGAAGGCGAGCATCTCGACGGCGAAGATGGTGGGGGGGCACGCCAGCGGCTCGAGCACCGTCTTCCCCTGAGCCTTCTTGAAAGGCTTGGCGGCGAGCTCGCTGCGGAGGTATTGGGAGATGTTGCTGGCAATCGTGTGCGCGGTGCCCCGCACGCGCGGGTCGTCGCTATGGCCGCCCCGCGCCAGCGTGCACGCGGCCGCTTCGCGTCCGACCCGGCGTGCCCAGCGTCCCAGCCCGAGGTCCGTCTTGGCGGGTCTCTGGAATTCGACGAGCAGCTCCTGCGCCCGCTGCGCGACGGAACGGTCGGGATCGTCCGGCTCGATCCGGGACAGCAGCTGGAACAGGAATCGGTCCGCGTCCCGGAAGTGCCGCCCCGTGGGCGGCCAACCCAGCTCGATGAGGCGGCGGTACTGGTACACCGTGCCCGGCTCGGCCCAGCCGTACGACGCCGACGCCGTCGGCGCGAGCAGGTTGTTCCCCCACAGTCCCGTGGGCCGTTGCTTTCGCGCGATGGCCTGCGCCGGCTTGTACTCGAGCGCCGCCTGGCGCAACGCACCGAGCCGGTCGGCGTCTTGCTCCGCCTCCGGCACCACCTCGGCGTAGGCTCGGTAGACGAGTGGCGGGCTCGCCGCCTCGACCAACCAGGACAGCGGCAGCCGATGCGACGTCGGGAGTTCCAGGTGCTCGCTCCGGAGTCCGGGAAGGTGCGACCGCGAAAAGCGGGCGCAAACTTATGCGCGTCCTCCCGAATCGGCCAGAGGCGCTCTGGCCCGACCCCGAGCTCCGGTGTTAATTAACTGTCGCATAGCAGCTTATGGATAGTGCAACAAGGTGCACTTACGATCCCGATCGTGCCCCCGCCCCCGGCCGGTGGAACTCGGAACCCGGCAACCATTGGGGCAGCCCCGGCGCGTTGGCGACCGCCAAGGCGACGCGCAGCACGACCCGCACGTCCTGCGCCATCCCCTCGTATGAGAAGGTGACGTGGTACTCGTCACTCGGCTGATGATAGCGGGCGCGGTTGTACAGAGCGGCCTGCTCCCGGCCCCAGCCGGAGGGACGCCCGACGAAATCCGTGCCGGGCTGAATCGAGAGCGACGGCACGCCGGCCCGCGCGAACGGGAAGTGATCGGACCGGTAGAACGCGCCGCGGACGTCGGGTGCGTGCACCACGGCGAGCGACTCGGCGCGCGCGGCCGCCGCGAACACCGATCCGAGCGTCGAGCGATCGCCGCCGAGGGCGTCGATGTCGCGGGTCGGGCCGCGCACGTTGGCGACGTCCAGGTTGAGGACCGCCGCCGTCTGGTCGAGCGGAACGAGGGGGTCCCGCACGTACCCTTCGCTCCCCAGCAGGCCGCTCTCCTCGGCCGTGGTGGCTACGAACAGCAAAGTGCGTCGCGGCCGGGGCTCCACCAGAGCCGCCGCCTGTGCGGCGGCCAGCATGGCCGCCACGCCTGACGCGTTGTCCTCGGCGCCGTTGTAGATCGAGTCACCGTTTAACGCGGGACCGATGCCCTTGTGGTCCCAATGCGCCGTGAACAGCACCACCTGGCTGGCGAGCAGCGGGTCGCTCCCGGGGAGTCGCGCCACCACGTTCTCGGAGCGGACGTGGCGCAGGGCGCTCGTCACCTCGACGGCCACGTGGATACCGGTCGAGACGGGACGGAAGTCGCGACGGGCCGCGGCGCGCGTGAGCGAATCGAGATTCAGCCCCGCCCGCGCGAGGGCGGCTTGCGCGGCGTCGTGAGTGACCCAGCCGGCGAACGCGATGCTCTGCGCCGCCGGCCGATCGAGCTTGAACTGCTCGACCGACCACGAGCCCCGCACCACGTCCCATCCATAGGTCGCGCTTTCGGTCGTGTGCACCAGGAGCGCGCCCAGTGCTCCCCGCCGGGCCGCTTCTTCGAGCTTGTAGGTCCAGCGGCCGTAGTAGGTCAGCGCCCGCCCGTTGAACACGGTCGAGTCCTCGAGCCCCGGATCGTTCACGAGCATGAGGAGCACCTTGCCCCGCATGTCCGCGTCCTTGTAGTCATCCCAGCGCCACTCCGGCGCTTGGATCCCGTAGCCGACGAACACCACCTCTCCGTCGGCGACCGTATGCGGCTCCGGCCGCTCCCCCCACAGCACGAAGTCGTCGAGGTACTTGAGGGGCCGCACCGCGCCTCCCTGACCCCACACGAGCGATGGGTGTGGCGTCAAGCCAACGAGCGCCACGGGCTGGTAGTAAGAGCCGTCGGGGCCTGCCGGCGCGAGACCCAACGCCTCGAACTGAGCGGCGATGTACTTCACGGCGAGCGCGCCGCCGCGGGTCGCTGGGGCGCGCCCTTCGAGCAAATCGTCGGCGAGGTACTTGAGGTGCGCGTCCATCGCCGCCGTACTCACCGCCGGCACCGGCGCCGCCGCCCCCGCGCCCGCCGCCGGAGCGGGAGACGATTCGGGCGCGCCCGCGGGAACGCATCCGACGGCTGCCGCGACGATCACGAGCAGGCTGACGATCCGCATGGTGCGTGTTCCTCGCATGGGGAGGCGACAAGAAAATCCGCTTGCTCGTCTCAGAGCAAGGGGTAATGTTTCGCGCATGCTCGAGGCGCTGCGCTCTCGTCGCGTCGCAAAGCTCCCCGACCAAGTCGTACTGCGGGGTCGGGTCCTGCTCCTCGCGGAGGACGCGGGCCTCGTGCGCCGCCAGCTCGAGGGACAGGATGTCGACTGGCATCCCGCCGTCGAGTTGCGCGACGACATCTCCACCGACGAGATCACGCCCGCCTACATCTGCTACTACTACGACGAGACGCTGGGCGACTTCCCGTACCTGGGGCTCAAGTGTGGCGAGGAGTTTCCCATCACCCGTGGATCCGTCAAACGGGGCGGCTTCGTCGCGTCCGCGAGCGGCAAGCGTCGGGGCAAGGGGTCGTCACGCGAACAGTCTCCCTACGCCGAGATGTGCGCCGGCATCAAACTCGTGATCGCCGAGAACATCGAGCGCATCTACCGCGAAAACTGCCAGAACCTGGGCGTCCTCACCACCACCGACTTCTCGATGATCCAGAAGGTCCGTCGCGGCGAAGCCATCCCGTTGCGCGCGTTCACCGACGGTGAAGGCGAGATCACGCGCGGCATCGTCGAGTACGGCGGGCTGTTCAATTTCAACGTCGCGCGGTTGCAGGGGAAGGTCGTGCTCGCGCCGCCCGACACGCCGCGGCGGTCGATGACGCTCGGCGAGAAGATCATCGCCCGACACTGGGTGGTGGATCCGGCCCGCGGCAAGATCGGCGTGCCCGCGGTGAAGCCGGGCGACGAAGGATTCGTCGTCACCGACATCCGCTTCAGCCACGAATACGTGACGCCGATGGCGGCGATCTTCTTTGAGCAGCTGGTGGGCATGGACGAGCAGGTCGTCGATCCGGGCTCGGTCCTCATGTTCCGCGACCACCTCACCTTCCTCCCCGAGGCAATGACGCCCGAGCGGGTGAAGGAAGGGCTGCTCGACGTCGCGCTCCAGCTCGAGAAGAAGCAGCGCGAGTTCGCCGGGCGGCAGGGCATCAAGCTGTACGGCGAATTGCGGCTCGGGCACCACGGCTCCGAGGCCATCTGCCACTCGAAGATCCTGGAGGGTCATGCCGAGCCCGGCATGATCATCATCGGCAGCGACTCACACACCCCTCACGCCGGGGCGGTGGGCTGCATCGCCTTCGGCGTCGGCACCACCGCCATCTTCAACTCGTGGATCACGAAGGATGTGCGGCTCACCGTGCCCGAAACGGTGAAGGTCGTGGTACGGGGCAAGAAGCCCGACAACGTGACCGCCAAGGATTTCATGCTCGAGATCCTGCGGCACGCGTACGTCAAGGGCGGCCAGGCGATCGGTAAGCTGGTGGAATACTGTGGCGATGCTGTCGCGTCGCTGTCCGTCGACGAGCGGGCCACAATGACGAATATGACGGCCGAGGTGGGCGGGTTCACCGGTTATGTGGCGCCGGACGACAAGACGATCGCGTACCTGATGGAGTACCGCGGGATGGCCCACGGCGACGCCGAGCGGTTGTGCCGCGACCTCGCGAGCGATGCCGACGCGCGGTATTGCGAGGTGATCGAGATCGACGCGGCCGCGATCCGGCCGATGATCGCGCTGCCGGGCGACCCGGGGAACGGGCTGCCCATCGACGCAGCGACGGAGCGGGTGCGCGTGGACATCGCCTATGCCGGCTCGTGCACGGCGGGCAAGAAGGAAGACATGGACATGTACGCCCGTGTGCTCGAGGAGGCCGCGGTGCGCGGCGAGCGGGTCGCGCCGTGGGTGCGTTTCTACATTCAGTGCGGCTCGCAGGACGTGAAGCGTTACTGCGAGGAGCGAGGATACCTCGAGTTGTTCCAGAAGGTCGGGGCCACGTTCCTCGAGCCGTCGTGCGGTGCGTGCATCAACGCAGGTCCCGGCGTCTCGAAGACGCGCGACGAGGTCACCATCAGCGCGATCAACCGCAACTTCCCCGGCCGCTCGGGACCGGGCCAGCTCTACCTCGCCAATCCCTACACCGTCGCCGCATCCGCGCTCACGGGCTACATCACGACGTGGGAGCCGGGCAAGGTACCGGCTACCTGACTCACGCCGGCGGTGGTGGGTCGGCGATGAGGCCCAGCAGGATGCGCGGATGCTCGGCCTTGGTGACGTGTTGATCGAAGCCCGCAACCCGGGCGCGGGCCTTGTCGGCGGGCTGGCCGTAGCCGCTGAGCGCGATGAGCTGCGGGTTCCCGTACGCCGCGTCGCCGCGGATCGCCGCGGCCACCGCGTGGCCATCCATCCCCGGGGGCAGGCCAACGTCGCACACGACGACGTCGGGTCGGAAGCTCAGCACCTTCGCAAGTGCGGTCGGGCCGTCCGGCGCGACCTCGACCGTGTGCCCCACGAGCTCGATCACGCTGCGCAGCGCCTCGGCGGCATCCCAGTCGTCTTCCACGACCAGGACCCGCCTGGGCGTGACGGGGGCCTTGGGAGCGGAGCGGGGCTGCGGCCGGCTGGTGGGTGTCGCGGGTCTCGCGATCAGGGGGAGGCGCACGATGAACTCCGCCCCGCTGCCCCGTCCCTCGCTGCGCGCCTCCACCGTGCCCCCATGGGCGGTGACGAGGGCGTGCACGAGGGCGAGGCCAAGCCCGAGGCCGCTCCGACCGCGGTCCAGCGGAAGTTCCCCTTGGGAAAACGGCTGGAACAGGCGGCCGAGGAGACCGGGTTCGATGCCGATGCCGTCGTCGCGTACGCTCAAGAGCGCCGAGTGCCCTTCGTCGTCCTGCCGCAGGGACAGCGTCACCAGGCCGCGCCGGTCGGTGAACTTCGCCGCGTTGCCGAGCAGGTTGTACACGATCTGGGCGATGCGGAGGGGGTCGCAGCTCACCCAGAGGGGCGTACCGGGCAGACTCAGCTCCAGCCGGAGCCCCGCGGCCTCCAGCAACCCGCGCTGATCGTCGGCGCTCGTCCGTACCACGTCGACCAGGTTCGCATCGGAGCGGTTGAGCGTGATCTTGCCGCTCGCGATCCGGGATGCATCGAGCAGCTGGTCCACCAGCCCCACCAGATGCTCGAGCTGGCGGTCCGCCATCGCCATGGCGTCTTGGCTCCGCGCGCCCGCCGATTCCGCGCGCTGCAGGATGTCCACACAGATACGCAAGGAGGCGAGGGGGCCGCGCAGCTCGTGGCTCAACACGGAGAGGAACTGGTCTTTGCGCTGCGCCTCTGCCCGCAGATCCTGCGCGCGCTTGACCTCCGTCAAGTCGCGAGCCACCTCCGACGAGCCGATCATCGTGCCGGCGGCATCCTTGACGGGGGACACGGCCACCCATACGGCGACGCGCGTCCCGTCCTTGGTGAGGCGGACGGCCTCGAACGGCGCCACGCGCTCTCCGTGCAGCAGCATCGCGTCCGTCCGATCCACCTCGGTCCGTTGATCCGGTGGGGTCACCAGGTCGTAGATGGACTTCCCCACCGCCTCCCGCTCGGTGTAGCCGAACATTCGGCTCGCCGCCTCGTTCCAGCTCGTGATCATTCCCTCGAGGGTGCGACTCACGATGGCGTCATGAGATGAGGCCACGATCGCCGCCAACCGAGCGCGCTGCTCCTGGGCGGCATCGAGCTGCGTGACATCGAAGAAGGTGACAACGAGACCGTCGATCACCTGGTCCATCCGCCGATAGGGCAGCAGGCGCACGATGTAGGTGGAGGACCCGTCGCTGAGGCGCACCTGGCGTGCCTTGGGGGCGAGCGTGCGGAGGACGTCCTTCATGTCGGGCAGCAGGTCGTCCCCGAACCGCGGGACGATGTCCGTGATCGGGCGGCCGGCGTCGGTGTCGATCAGCCGGAAAACGTCCCTCGCGGCCGCCGTAAAGCGCTTGATGTGCAGGCTCCCATCGAGGAACAGGGTGGGGATCTGGGTGGCCTGAAACAGGTTGTCCAGGTCGCCGTTCGCCTGGTCCAGCTCCGACACCTTGTTGCTCAGCTCGGCATTGATCGTCTCGAGCTCCTCATTGACCGACTGCAGCTCCTCTTTGGAGGTCTGCAGCTCCTCGTTGGACGATTGCAGCTCTTCATTGGTCGCGAGCAGCTCTTCGTTCGTGGACTTGAGCTCCTCGTTGGACGTCTCCACCTCCTCGACCGTCGCTTGCAGGTGATCCTTGGTCGTGCGCAGCTCGCTCTCGAGCTGCTGGATCATGCCGTCGTCGGTCGTCCGGGCACCCCTGTCTCCGGCCGCTGGGGCTTCGCGGTTCTGGGGCGGGCCGAGCTCCTGGAACACGACGAGAAACAACCCGGTCTCCGTCCCCAGCTCGGTCACGGGGTGGACCAACAGGTTGATCCGCTGCTGCTCGCCGTTGGCCTCCACGACGACGTTCTGGTGAACGACGGT
>WNGE01019949.1_pt1 | contig 11283 bp, 5 predicted proteins | sample 5400651 | NCBI WGS metagenome assembly WNGE01 (sample SAMN13153370, study PRJNA577476) | soil metagenome | isolation source: 60 cm soil or saprolite under grassland replicate 2 | place: USA:California | collected 2016-06-15 | reverse complement strand
AATATTCGTAAGATATTTATAGTTTTCCTTGTTGGATTTTCTTGTAGAGTTGGAATTCATTTCTTTTTAGGTATTAATGTTTTTATGGATTATCTTAATTTTGTGTCTTTCGTTTATTATGGTTTTATGTCTTGTTTTACTGGGTTTATCTTTGATTTATCTAAAATTAGTTTTAATGTTTTTAATTTTAAGCTAATTAGAAATGCTATAAAGGAGATTTGTAGGGAAGATTTAAATAAAATGTTTTCTAGTAATCTAATGTTTGAGGATAATGTTAAGGTTGAGAATATTAGAGACTTACCAAATGATACTTTGATTTTAAAACAAGAAGGTAGAAGGTCTGAAGGTAAAGTTAGAGTTAGAAGACCTTCTGCAGGTCTTGTTGGATTATATGGTGTTGGACATGATTCTTCTTATAAAGCGTCTGCAGGTTTAAGAGGTTTGTATGGTGATAATATTGATGTTAAAAAACATCATGGTCATAGAAATAATAAATCTGATAGAATATATGAGGTGGATAATAATCGTAGAATTGTAGATGATAATGGTGGTAAAACTAAAAAACATCATGGTCATAGAAATAATAAATCTAATAGAGTGTATGAGGTGGATAATAATCGTAGAATTGTAGGTGATAATAATGGTAAAGCTAAAAAAATTAAAAATGGAAAGGTTGTTAGATTTGTTCCTGAATTGGATAGTACTAATGTTTATGAATTAGATGGTAGAAGTGTTCCAGTTGTTCATGAATTAGATAGTACTAATGTTTATGAATTAGATGGAAGACCAACTATAAATTATAGTAAATCTAAAACTAATTTTAATCCTTGGTGTCCAGAATCATATAATAGAATTAATAATGTTGAAGATACAACTAATAAATTAAATAATTTATCTTTACATTCTGATGGAAATGAGTCTACTCAATTAGGTAGTAAAATTAGTTCAGATAGAAATATTTCTAATATTAATAGTAGAGATTATTATAGAGGTTTTTCTGATGGGGTTTTACGTGTTTATAAAATGCCTAAAGTTAGTAAGAGAGAAAAAGTGTTTGGTGCTATAATTGATCGTTTTCTTAAATAAGAAAAAAAAAGATTTATCTAGAATCTTAAAATCTAGTGTTGTGGTTTAAAAAAAAATATATATAATGAGTAGTAGCAAAATAATTAATGATATAACATTTTACAGTCCCACTTTACATAAAACCTTGACTTCAGGTGTTTTAGAAAATAATACCAAAGAAGGTGTATATTTAATAATGTTTAGATTTTTAAAAAGAGATAGTAATGTAATCATATATAATTATATATATTATCCTGATATTTTTATAAATAGTATGTTGGCTTATTTAATAATAAGAAGTGAGTATAATACTAGTTTTGCTTATAGGGATTGGGGTGATTTTCATTGTTTGTTGGATATAGGTTTGGGGAATGATACTGACCCTATTATAAAAGAATTAAAAAGTAGAAGTTTTGAATTTAATGAGCGTGCGATTGCTTATAAAAATTCTGAAGAATATATTTTACGTAGATCCAGAGGTTTTTCTCATATGCAGGATTGACTAGATTCTTTAAAAGTTCATACCTTTATTTTTGATACTGATAATATTTTAAGGTGTTTAGATCATTATATAAAAAAAAACTATGATTTTGTTTTATCTGATCTTTATAAAAATACAGATACTAAAGATGATGGTAGAAGTTGAGAAGAATATTTTAGTGGGTTGATGTCTCCTGAAGCAAGAAATATTTATTTTTTAAAGGACTGTTTAGTTGTTGTAAAAGATAAGGATGGTCTTATAAATAGTTTAAAAGATAAAGGATATAAGATAGATATAGGGTTTAAAGAGATGAGATATCAATTAAACACAATGAGTGGTTTCTTATATGGTATTGATAGTGATTTTAGGTATGGTTTGTATAAAAATCAGATATTAAAAATTCAAGATAATATTATTTCTCCTCAATTTAAATTATCTAAATCTAAATATTCGTTCACTAATATACATTTTAATATAGGTAAAAGTATGAAATATTATTCTACAGTTAGAACTTTAGAGAATAGTTCTGTATTAAGTAATACAGAAAAGAATTATTTAAGTAATAGACAACAATTATTTGAGAATAATTATACATTGATTAGTGATATTTTAGAGAAAAATTTCTATATAGGATCTAATTCTGTACAAGAATCTATAGAAAAGACATTGTTAAATCAGGAAAATTTATTTTCTTCAAATAACAAAAATGAATATAAATGAAATTTTAATAAAGATACTTATGAATATATAAATAGTGTACGTATTAAGTTAAATAAATTGTTATTACATCATTTGTACCATTTTTCAAGCTAATGATAGTAGAATTAGGTGCTGAGGTAGTTTCAGATATATTATTATCATATTTTTTAGAGATTTTATCTAAAGAAACAGTTTCTTTGGAAGAGAAGGAAACACCTGGAATTCCTAGTATTACAGCTTTTGCTAAATTTGGTAGTAAGATTATTGATAAATTTATTTTTAAGAGATATGTAAAATCTGAAATAAAGCAAAATGGAGGATCTTTAAGTGAATATAAAATAGAGTTTAATAAAGAATTTTCTTATATTTATGAAAATGAAAATTATACTACTATAATAGGTGGTTATTTTGTTTGAAATTTAGTCGTAGTAAATTTGTTAACACAGGCTTTAGATGTTCACCCTGAATCAAATAAAGAAACTGTTCAGTATTTAAGAATTACAGACAGTACTCGTAATATTTTTATCAAAAATAAATGTATGGTATTTCATATACCACAAAAACTTCCTATGGTGTGTGAACCCAAGGATTATGTATATTCGTTAACAAATCCTAAAATAAATAAACTAGGAGGTTATTTATTAAATGATGTTTATTATACTAATAGTCTTATAAAACCAAGGAGAGGATATGCTAAACAAACAGTATTAAAAGAAGGAAATGTTATTGTCAGTATGGTAAATGGTTTAAGTAAAACACCTTATAAAATAAATACAGATACTTTGAAGTATATTTATGCGTATGGTATTGAAAAAAAAATTATTATTGATAATTCAAGTTCTGAAATACTATCTTTTAAAGAAAATCCTTATAGAAATAATAATAAAAAATATAATGAAAAATATAGATCTATAATTAGTAAAATATTAATGGAAAGAAATATTTTAAGTATTGCTGAAATATACTCAAAAGTTGATAAAATTTATTTTCCTTTAAGACTGGATTTTAGAACTCGAATAAATTGTCAGACTGATCATTTTGATTACCAAAAAAGTGATTTGGCAAAGGGATTAATATTATTTGCTAATCCTGGTATTATAAATAAATATGATGAGGAAGTAATAAAGTATTTTAAGGCTTATGGAGCTAATATGTATGGTAATAATTTAGATAAAAAATCCTTAAATTATAGAGTAAAATGAACTAATGAAAATTCAGATGCTTTAATAAATTTCGAAAATAATGATATTGTTAATAAAGCTGAAAATAAAGTGTGTTTTATTTCTTTTTGTTTTGAATATAAACGTTTTATGGATTTTATGAATAATAACGATAGTGTGGTTTTCCATACATATTTACCTATACAATTAGATGCTACTTGTAATGGTTATCAACATTTAGCTTTATTGACTCATGAAACAAAACTTTTTTCTAAGTTAAATTTAGATATTTCTACACACGATGATGATCCTGATGATTACTATTCTTATGTAGCTAATTTAAATAAAGAATATATAAAATCAGGTATTAAAAAACTACCTATAGAAATAGCAGATAATTTAGAAATTCTTAGGAAATTAGATAGTGAATTGGATAAGGTTAGTATTATAAATGGCTATACTAACCTTATAAATAAGGTGGATGATATGCTTAATCATGATAATTTTAAAGATAAAGAAATAGATTTATTTGAAAAAAAAATAAATAGGGAAATTAAAAAATTAGAGCCTAAACAATTAAATTGTCTTTTAACTAAAATTAAAAAACAAGTTAATCAATTAAATAGTTTAGTTAAGCTGAATAAATTAAATTTAGGTAGACCTATAATTAAAAAAATACTGATGAGACAATCATACAGTGCTGGATTGCCTAAATTAGTTAATAATGTACTTTCAGATGAGTCTATTATAAGATTGGAAAAGACGGATAATAAGATGTATTATAAACATGTAAACTCTGATTTTATATTTACTAGGTATGATATAGCAATATACGTTACATCTCTTATAACTTTAACACGAATCTTAGCTCCTAAAATAAGTATGTTATCTAAATATCTAAACGATATTGTTAACATATGTACTAGGTTAAAAATGCCTATACCTTGAATAACACCTTCTGGAGCTGATATAGCAGAATCTTATTTAATGGAAGAAGAACGGAAAATAGCAGCTTTTACTTTTACAAAAGCAAAATATACATTCAAAATTTATTTACCTGGTGAATATGATGTTAGAAAACAAAGAAGGGCTATAAGACCTAACTTAATACATTCTTTAGACGGTTCTACTATAGCTATTTTATATCAATATCTTAATAAAGATTTATACACAATACATGACTGTTTTGCTGTTACTGCTAATAATATACCATTATTAATGTATAAATTAAAAAGGGTATATACAAGATTATACTCTACAGATAGTTATTTATTAGATTTTGACAATACAGTTAGATTTAATATTAATAAAATTTATAGAGATAAAGTATTTAAAATTGATGATAATTATATCAATATGCCTGATACTAAAAAATCAGAATCATTTCCTAATGTTAATGAAATTATTAACTTGTATGAGGATGGTAAAAGTACAAATAGATTAAATAAATCTTCTAATTTACTGATTTAAATATCAGAAAAAAAAAGGGAAAATAAAAAAAAAAGGGAAAATAAAAAAAAAAAGGAATATACAAATTGTATATTCCCCAAAAAAGAGAATTTCTCTTTTTTTTTTCATTTTACTTATATTTTATTAGCTTCTTTTCCCATAAATATTGTTACTTGTTATTTATAGAGTTTCAATAGTCTAAGCTCTAGATAAACCTAGTTGTTATTATTACTAAATAATAGGACTAGCTCATTTAAATGGACTATATTGCCCAATAATTGGACTATAACCTCCTAAAAACGGACTATTACCACCTATAAAAGGACTACCGCTTAATGCCTTATTACACATAAATAATACATCTCGTATTATAATATCTTTTCTAACCCTTAAAACCTCTGCATCAGAGATTTTATTATTTAATATATTTATATTTTGATAAGCTATATCTAGATGGTATTTTAATATATTAGACAGAACTTGTGGTCTATCACCATATTTAGATAAATCTATATTTGAATCTGTATAAGTACTAGAATATTTAACAGTTATTTGTTCTGAAAAATTATCTTTTATATGTACATAATCAGAATACAAATTAGTTGGTTTATACCTATTTTCAGTAAATAAGTTTATAAATTTATCAAAATACGAATATTCTTTATAAATTTCCACTTCTATAGGTTCCTCCATATAATCATCCATATATTGTAACTCAAATAACTTATCTAAATTTGTATCATAATTAATTTCAATACCCTGAATACCTGAAAAATCAAAAAGATTCAAGATATCTTCCTTCATTAAAATATAAACAATAATGGCTAGCATTAAAGTAATAAATTTATGAGAAATATCTAATATTCTTTTAATTGAAAAACTATATTTATTGTTTATATCTCTATTTTTAGATTCTACTAAAGTATGATATTGTTTATCGTTATTATTCAAAATTAAAGGTTTCGTATCTACTCATAAACCTTCACTGAAAACTTTGGTTCTTTTAGTATAAGAATCAGTTGAAAGTGTTACTTTACTAGGAACCTTTATATTTACATAACCAGAACTAATATTTTTATTTGACTCATATCTAAAAGTTTTAATATTTTCTCCTAAATATAATTTCTGGAAGTCTTCATACGCTAAACTTTTATGATCTTTATCATCCTCAAATGGTGTAATTATATTATCATTTTCTTTATTAACAAAGACGCCTTTATTCTTGAATATTATTTTACCATTTTTATCTTTTAAAGAATATGTTTTATTACTTATAAAATAACCTTCAACTATCTCATGTTCTAATTTAAATTTTCCCATTTCTGAACCAACTAAACTATCGTCTAACTTTATATCAGTAACAAGACTATCCGTATCACTATAATAAATAGATCCCCCCTTTTTTAGTACATCTATTTTTGCTTTATTAATAAATATTCTAGAATATGCTGTAATCGCAGAAGCTAGTGCAATAGATACATTATTATATCTCTCTTCTTTATATAGATTTTTGTTTGCAGAAGCATTCTTTACAGCATCAAATAAAGCTTGTTTATAATCAATATCATTTTGTTCACATATTTTCTTAGACAATTCTTTATCGTATGTAACTAAAACTTCACCATCTAAATACTTAACACCTCTATATTTTCTAGTTCTTAAAATATTTAAGAATTCTTCCTCAGAAACGATTTTAGTTTCATATTTCTCTATATTAGAACCAAGTTTACCAATCAAATTGTTTAATTTAGATTTAGCCAAAGCTCTTTCAACATTATCTTTACTATGAGATTTTATTTTATATAATTCACTGAAATACTCAGTAAATACATTTTCAGATTTATCAAAATTATATCCTTTTAAAATATGAATTTTATAACCATGTTCATTAGCAAATTTTAATTCCTCACTAAAATATCAACCTTTAAATTTACCTAGAGGTTGAATAATACCACTGTCTGCTCTAACGGATAATAAACCTAAATAACCCTCATAACATTCGATTTCACAATAATAAAATCCGAAAAGATCTATAATTTCATTAATATTTCGATTTATATTATCAACATAAACACAATTTAAGCCTGGCATAGAATTAATAGCTGAATAAGGATATAAAGAATTAACATCATAATAAAATAGATTAGTACCATATGGTTTATAAACCTCTGTAATTCCACCGTAATAACTATCTTTAAGATCATTAAATATAGATTTCTCTTTTATTAAGGGTATATTATTATTATAAAACCTTCTTAAAAATATATTCATACTTAACGAAGATATTGTTAATGTAGAAGTAGCATGAACATGATAATTTATATAAATACTTTTTATAAATTTATCCATAACTTCATACAAACTAATTAAATCATTATTTAAATAAAATAAAGTCTCATTTATCATCGATCAATTATGTTGATCTATTTTATTATAAAAATCCACATCAATATTTTCATAATATTCCATAGAAGGTTTTTCCCCTTTATAAAATAAAGTTTGCTTTTTTACAAAATTATATGGAAAAATTGACTTTTTAACATCAGTTCCAAAGGTCTTACATAGACTATCCAAATCAGAATTCAATAACTTACAAGAATCCACTAATTTAACAGAAATAACTTTAACACTTTTTTCCGTTTTAACTTTAACAGAAATTTTTATACTAATAATTTCCTCATCATCTCGGAATACTATGCCATTTTTATATTCAAATATATTAGAATATTTTTTATTAAGTCTGTTTAGAGTAGGTAATATAAAGTATATATCAAATCCAGCTAAATTATGGACATAAAAGGTATAACCGTTGTATTTATCAACTAATAAAGCATTTAAACATCTGAATATTAAATCATCTGAATCTAGGCTTTCATCCAAGTAAAAAGTATTTAAAGCACCATCTGCATAAAAACCTATTGCATAAACATAAGATTTATCATTTAATTTATAAGTTTCAAGATCCAAACTACCAAATTTATAATCTGGGTGAGTAAGTCTGGATAGCCGACCACTAATTTTATTAGCATAAATAGGAGAAAATTTAGTTAATATCTCCTTTTTATATATACCTTTAGTCTTATTTATATAAAAACAGACATTACCCATTGTTCTAGAAACATTTTCAGAATCTAAAATCTTATCCACAACATGTAGAATTTTCATACCAGATATACCATAGATATATACAGATAATTCTTTATCACTTATGGTATCTACAACTAAAATATAATCCTTATCTCCTACCTTTTTCTGATAAAAATTCATATTACTAGAAAATTTAATTTCTAGAGAATAACCATTAACAAGTTCTTGAAAATCCACTTTGGAACCATTTAATAAAGTAATATGTATGACAATATTATCTAAAACTTCTTTTTCCAATAAAACACCAAATTTGTTATTTATATCGCTGATAGGATAAAGTTTATAAAAAACACTTTCTAATCTGGATAAATTAACTAAATCCTTATGTACACCAAAAGACTCTTTATTTAATTTAGGGTCTTTTTTTATTTTAACATCAAAACCACACTTATATAAAATAAGTTGAATTCCCACAATATCTACCTCTCTATACTTATATTTTTCCATACTATATTCTAGCCTTTGCAAGATAGTATTTTGTAAATTTTCAATCTCATTTACATAAGTATCTGAATTAAGATTTTTAAGAATTATTTGCTCACCCAAAGTTTTTCATTGAACAAAATGTTCTTTTCCTTTTTGTTCAATATTTTTATAATTTAATCTAACCAACAAGCTAATAAGATCATTAAGATCTAAGAAAGTATTAATATCTATATATATAGATTTTGATATACTTCTTTTTTCTTTTACCTCTACATTTTGTGTAGAAATATTATTAATATTTTGTTTATTCACAAAATTTATATTATTCATTTTTTTTAAATTAAATAAACCACAACACTAGTTATTTTACAAGCACTAGATAAACTTATATTTCTCTTTAACAGTAAAGATTTTAGTATATAAATAAGAAACTCTATTAATTATATATATATAGAATACAATTAATTATATAGAAATTTCATTTTATTATCCAACCTTATCAACTTAATATTATATGATACAAATATATAACATATCATATAATACTAAATAAAATAAAGGATATAATTATAATATAAAATATTTCCATAAAAAACTTCTTTCATTTTAATACAAATGAAAACCACAACACTAAATATTTATAAACATTAGATAATTATAAACACTAGATATTTAGAAGCACTAAATAAATCCTAAAATATATTTATCACCAACCTAATCAATAAACCCATCAATAAACCTATTCCTAAAATAAATTTCATTATATTTAATACAAATTAACAAACCACAACACTAGTTATTTTACAAACACTAGATAAACTCTTTTTTTTTAACCTTATAAATCTCTAACCATATATAAATTGAATTTTTTATCTAGTTTCACACCAAAATTATCCAACCAAACACTATCATCAACAATATAAATTCTCATAAAAACACCTTTAGTACCAAAAACATTTTTATATCTTGTAATACGTTCTATATTCTTTGATTCTAAAAACAATTTTACAGGATTAGAAACCACAAACTCTACATCCGTAACAATATAATCAAGTATAAAACCAACATCATTAAAATAATAAGTTTTACCATTAATATCAAATGCATAATTTAATAACAAAATCATCTTATACTTACCTAAACCAAATTTAACACCACTCTTATCAGTATTTTGATCATCATCATCCTCTTCAGCACCATCATAATTATCTCCATTATCCCCTTTATCCCCTTTATTAGAAAAAGTATCTAATAAAGAATTAACATCTAATACATCAATAAATCACTCACCATCAATAATATAAATATAACAAAAAGAATCTTTTTCAGAATCATAAAAATCTGGTTTTCCATCAGAATTATACACAGTAAATGTAAAACCAACACTTTTAAGTACCACCGAATCTATTCCAACAACATATTTTTTCATATAAAACTCAATAAAATAAACCACAACACTAGATAAACACTAGATATTTATAAACTTATTTCTTATTAAAACTTTCTTTAATATCCACAATACCGCGACAAATATCTAAAAAAAGATAATTAAAACCTAAAAAACCTATACATTCCATTGAAACAATAATTATAATTCTACAAACCAATACAAAACATACTACACTTTTGAAAATCCTATAATTAAAATTAAACACATACATTTCAAAAATTGGTTCTCTAAATAATACAACACTAAATAAAATTGAATTAAGCACTAAAATTATCATTAAGAAACCATGCAATGTAACCAAAAATATTATACAAATTTGTATAGAACAATTAAAACACAAATAATAGTCTGTTACATAAAATAATACAGATAATCCACCTAATAATCTTAACAATCTAAAAACAAATAAATTATAAATACAAATAATTTTTCCAGGTAATAAAGGAATAAGAAAACCCAATTCAAAACTATAAAACACATTACAAATAAAAATCACAAATCTCTGCATATTTTAAATTCTAAAAATAAAACACAACACTAGTTATTTTACAAGCACTAGATAAACTTTTTTTTATAATTACTATTTTAACTGAAAAATAGTATTATGAATAATAGACTAAATAATTAAGTATAACAAATTAATAATAATCAAGTATAACAAAAAATACCCCTCATAACAAATTAATAATAACAAGAATTAAAACTCTACGAAACATAACATCTTTAAATAATGTTATTAATTTTTTCATTTTAAACTAAATTAAATAAAACACAACACTAGTATTAAATACAAATGTATATATAGAAACTATATATATAAACTAAGAAACATATAAAACTAGATAATTTATATATCTACATATAAAGAATTTTTCAATTTAACACAATTATATATTAAATTATTTACGAAATATTCTTTTTAGATCTTTCTTAAATTCCTTTTTAACACTAAAATCATTATCCAATGAATTAACAAAATTCTTATAAGAACTATGTTCAGTCAGAAAATGTTTTCAAGAAATTCAACAAACTCTTGCTCTAAACCTAACGTTAGTATTAATACTAGGATCAATAATCGAACTAGTATTCACAGAATTATTAGGATAACCATACAACCCTATAAGTGCCGCAGAAGGTCTACGAACTCTACGTCTTAAACCAGATACATTATCCTTATCATTATATATATTAGAAATTACACCACTATTTTTAGTACGAACACCTTCACTAGATGGTATTTCTAAAAATAATTCATCCAATGTTATTATAAAACAAGACATAAAACCATAATAAACGAAAGACACAAAATTAAGATAATCCATAAAAACATTAATACCTAAAAAGAAATGAATTCCAACTCTACAAGAAAATCCAACAAGGAAAACTATAAATATCTTACGAATATT
>WNGE01008117.1_pt1 | contig 11283 bp, 9 predicted proteins | sample 5400651 | NCBI WGS metagenome assembly WNGE01 (sample SAMN13153370, study PRJNA577476) | soil metagenome | isolation source: 60 cm soil or saprolite under grassland replicate 2 | place: USA:California | collected 2016-06-15 | reverse complement strand
GGCGGGAGTGCAACGTTTTCTCGACAGTCTTCCTTATCATCTGGCTGATACCTCCTGGTCGCCGCGGAAAGTTTTGCAGGAAAAAACGGCGCATTGCCTTGAAGGAGCCATCTTCGCCGCCGCTGCGTTACGAGTTCTGGGATTTCCGCCGTTGCTCTGGGACCTCGAAGCCGTGAACGATACGGATCATGTCCTCGCGATTTTCAAAGTCCGCGGTTGCTGGGGCGCGGTGGCAAAATCCAATTTCAGTGGCTGCCGTTATCGGGACCCGGTTTATCGCACCTTGCGCGAGCTGGCCATGAGTTACTTCAACATCTACTTCAATCTTCGCGGCGAACGCACCCTGCGTCGCTACTCCCAACCGGTCGATCTTTCGCGCTTCGATGATCGCCATTGGATGACTTCCGAGCGCAGCATTTGGTTTATCGCGGAATACCTTTGCACAATTCCGCACAGGCCGTTGCTTACGCCCGCGCAATCCCGCGAGCTAACGAGACTTGACCGACGCAGCCGCACTGCCGAAATGGTCGGGCACCGCAGCAAAGCGCAGTAGCGGGCGGGCTGTAATCAACGGGCAAGATGCCCGTTGGCCCCACAGCCAAGATGGCTGTGCTACAATAGGGCTCGCAGGAGCCCGCCCCTCCATGGCTTTCACGACAGAGTGATTCGTTAAATCGTTACGACGTTAAACTGCAATCTTTCTTACGATTTAACGTTTTAACGCTTCAGCATTGACCATTACCACACGGCACGGCTAGCGTGTTTGATGTCGCGGTTCTGTGCCATTCTATTGGGCGTCGTGATCGGCGCATCGGTCACACAAGCGGAATGGCCAATTCCAACCGCAGATGGAACCACCTGGCAGTACGCCTTGACCCGCGAGGGCGAGACCGAGCCGGAGACATTGACGCGCCAGGTCTTTGCTCCCAGAAATGCGGACGAACAAAATACTTTGCGGATCGAAACCGCGATCAATGGCGTGGTGCATTCAACTGAGTTTTTCAAAAACGACGGCCAGGCGATCCTGACAACCGCTCATCGCGGTGAAAGCGGACACTCGGAAGCTTTCGATCCTCCAGTTACAATTTTGCCGGGAGACCTGACTTTCGGCGTCGAATGGAATTATCGCGGCCCCGTTGCCGGACTCGATCTCAATTTGCCGCTCAAGATTGTTGATGAAGGCGAGATCGAAGTGCCGGCGGGAAAATTCCGGGCACTGCATTTTCGCGGAGAAAAAAACGATGGCCTTTTTACCGTGGCCGACTTTTGGTTTGTCCGCGGTGTCGGCTCGATCAAAGAAACGGTTACCCAACGCTCGCCCGGCGGCGATCTTCTCAGCCGGAACACGATTGAGCTCGTTAAACTTCCCGCGCAACACCAGACCGAGCCCGCGAAGAAACTTGAAGCTTCCGTTTCCACCAGCAGCAATGGGGATCCACTCAATGTCATTTCCGCCGACGCGCTGCAAATCGTGGCACGCTGGCGCGGTCACGGCCTGCGAAGAAATGCCAGGATCCGCGCCGTTTGGATCGCGCAAGACACCGGCGTCGCGCCAGTCGACTTCAAAGTGGACGAAGCAACCGCTATCGCTCCCATAGGCAGCGCGTTCGGCAAATTCACTCTCTCCCGGCCGCCCGATGCCTGGGCCACCGGAAAATATCGGGTTGAGTTTTATGTCGATGACGAACTGACCGAGACAGTGGATTTAACCATAACTCCTTCTTCGCCGCGGTCGCACTCGGCGCTAGATTTTTGAATCCAAACCGGCCGGTGCCGGCATCCAACTCCTAAAATCTTTCTATGAAGAAGAATATTTTTGCCGTCTGCTTCCTTTTCGCTCTCGCCGGATGCGACATCGGTGGCATTCGCGGCAACGGCCACTTGATTACCGAACAGCGGAAGGTCGATCCCTTTATAAACATCGAGACCGGTGGCGCCTTCCGCGTCGAATGGCACAGCGGTGCGCCTTCCGCCTCAATCACAGTCGACGAAAACCTGATGCAGTACGTGGAGATGGAGGTTAGAGGCAAGGTCCTGCACGTGCGGACCACCCGCTCCGTCCGGCCGACACATTCGATCAAATTGGAGCTGACCAGCAACGCGCTGGAAGGCGCGAGTTTTAGTGGCGCGTCACGATTGAATGCGCATCAGCTTAGCGGTGCAAAATTCTATCTCGAGACAACTGGCGCGTCGAACGTGACCCTTGATGGTGCGGTAGACGAATTGGTGGCCAACATGACTGGCGCGAGCGATCTGCGCGCGGAATCGTTGCAAACAAAAATGGCCGAGCTTTCGGTCACGGGCGCGGGCGATGCGCGCGTAGCGGTGAGCGACGCGCTCAAAGTGTCCATCACCGGCGCCGGCAAAGTGGAATACATCGGAAATCCGCCGCACATCGAGCGCGAAATTACCGGTGCGGGTTCAATCCGGAAGCGCGAGAAGTAGGCGCGGAGTTGTAGAGGCACTCGCCGCGGAGAGCGCCTGTTTGTTTGGTTCCGGCGCTTGATACAAGCACCCCTACAACGCTTAGAAGTCCTCTCTCCTCGGATCTCTGTCCTCCGTCGTCGGTCCTCTGATCTTGTCGGCCTTTCTCCTGTTCGTCGCGGCGGTTGAGGAAGTAAGTTGGGCGGCGGATGGAAATCTTTATCTGCGTGCAGTGCGGGGCGCAGTTTAGCCAAACCGCGGAGCCGCCGCCACGATGTCCGATTTGCCAAGACGAACGGCAATTCGTTCGTCATGACGGACAGCAGTGGACGACGCTGCAGGAGCTGGCGCTTCATCATCGCAATCGCTTCGAAGAGGAGGCGCCGCAACTTCTCGGCATCGGAACGAAACCGGAATTCGCTATTGGCCAACGTGCTCTGCTCATGCAGTTGCCCGCGGGAAATTTGTTGTGGGATTGCATCTCGTTGCTCGACCACAAGACGATCGCGGAGGTCAAGACGCGCGGAGGCATTCGGGCGATCGCGATCTCGCATCCTCACTTTTATTCTTCAATGGTCGAGTGGGCAGAGCGTTTCGATGCGCAAATATATTTACACGCCGCTGACCGCCAGTGGGTCATGCGCCAAAGCCCGCGTATTCACTTTTGGGAGGGCACAATCTTTCCGCTTTGGAATGATTTGACGTTGATCAACTGCGGGGGCCATTTCGAAGGTGGCACCGTTCTTCACTGGCCGGCAGGCGGGAACGGCAAAGGCGCGTTGCTCACAAGCGATATCCTTACGGTAGTGCAGGATCGGCGTTGCGTTAGTTTCATGCGCAGTTATCCAAATCTGATTCCACTCGGCCCGGTCGCTATCGATCGCATTCTTAAAACCCTCGAGCCGTTTTCATTCGACCAAATCTACGGCGGTTGGTTTAAGGCGAACGTTCTAGCCGACGCCAAAGCCGGAGTCGCGCGATCGGCGGAACGCTACCTCCGGGCAATCAATGGGTCGGCGCGCGGCGATTAGTGTTACGTAACAGTTCGTTAACCAGTCGCGCCAACGCGACGCCAGCCGGTTCGCGGAACGACTTGGTCGCAAATTGCGACAATAACGTTTCTTCAGGATTCACTTCTATCAATTGACCAGCCTGGCCTCGCGCTCGCAGCGCCCAATCAATAATGTAACCAAAAAGCGCGCTCGTTCCGGCGACGATGACCAAATCGCAATCGCCGCCGGTCACAAAATTTTCCACAGTACCGATTTTTCGCAGATCCAATTGCTCGCCGAACCAGACGACGCCTGGTCGCATAAGCGCGCCGCACTCCGGGCACTTCGGTAGACTGCCACCGTCCTGCTCCTGCTCATGCTCATATCTTCTGAATTCGCAACGCGAACAGCGTGTCATGAAAATGTCACCGTGGATTTGCACCATCTTTTCTGCCGGTAAGCCCGCACGAAGGTGAAGGTCGTCCACGTTCTGGGTCACAAGCAGAAATTCGTCTGCCTGCAACGCTAAGTTGGCGATCGCTCGGTGGGCGGGATTCGGCTGCGCCTTACGAATGCGCTGACGTCGTTCGCGATACCAATCCCAAACTAAATTCGGATCACGTGCGAACGCTTCCGGCGTCGCCAGTTTCGCCGGATTAAGATTTCGCCAGTAACCGTCCTTGCCACGGAAAGTCGGGATTCCGCTTTCCGCGGAAACACCCGCACCGGTGATTACGAGAACGCGCATAACGCCACCTCAATCATTGATTGTAGGGCAGGCGCTCCGTCTGCCATCCGATTTTTGGCAAGCGATGCGCTTACCCCATAAAATCTGTCCTCTGATCGCTGACCTCTGATCCTACTCCCACCCGATCTGGCGGCCCTTGTTCTGTTCTTCCAGCCAGCTTTGTAGCGGCTTGAAGTATTCCGCCATGGCGCGGGTGGAGATATCTTCGCCAGTCGCTTCCCTTAAAACCTTCCGCCAATCCTCCGTGCTACCCTTTTTCAGAATGTTATTCAGCCAGGTGCCGACTTCTTTGTTGTCGGCGTAGTTACATGATTGCGGTGGCTGATGCAGGATCTTGCGCGCGATATAATCGTGCAATTGAAACTTAAACACGGTCGCGAAAGCGTAGTTATAATAGTAAGCGGGGGTATCGTTAATGTGGGTCTTGGTTGCGGCGTCGCACCATTCTTCTCCACGCGGCGATGGCGGCTCGACTCCTTGCATATCGCTAACGTATTTCCACCAACGCGCGTTCCACTGATCCGCTGGTAGGTTATGCGCGTAGATATCGGCCTCCCAGTGCGGCATTGTTCCGCATGAGAAATAAATGAAGGGGATGGCTCGGGCCAACGCGTTATCGAGCAGGAACGCATTCATGTCGGGCTTGAAATCCTTCGGCAAAATTCCTCGCGATTGCAGATACGGAACCTGACTCGAGGCCAGTGAAATCAGTTCGCCCACACCCTCGTGAAATCCGGGCGCGGCACCGGTCCGAAGGAGGTAGGGAACTTCCGGGCGGGTATAGGCCTTAAAGTAATAACCGTGTCCGAGCTCGTGATGCGCGGTGAAAAACCAGCGCGCGTTCGGTTCAATGCTTTGCAGCGATCGGATGTCGTTCTCCAGATCGATGTGCCAGCACGAAGCGTGAGTGTTTTTCTTGCGCTTCGAGTCCGGCGGCAGCGGATACAAATCCGATTTCTTCCAGAAACTTTCCGGTAAGGGGGAGAATCCAAGGCCGGTATAGAATTGCTCTGCCGTCTTGATAATCCAATCCGCGCTACGGCCCTGGAAGTATTTGTCGATGTTAGCGGCTTCAACCAGGTCGGGCCATTCCTGTGCCCACCGATTGTTGATCCAGTGCGCCGGGATTTTTTGCGGCACCGGCTGGTGATACTTCTCGGCCAGCTTATACTTCGCCCAGGTATGCAGTTGCAGATAAAGTGGGCGAAGCGTCGCCATCCAGTCGTCCAGCATTTTTAACATCTCGTCCGTCGTCATTCCGTAGCTGGCGACTTCTAACGAGAAATAGTCAGGATACTTCATCTCCCTGGCCACGCCGTTCCGGAGATCGCGCAGGACCACGAGATTCGGTTTGAGCGCGGGCCCCGATTCCTTGGAGGCTTTCCAAACCGCCTTGCGCTCTGGCAGGTCCGTACTCTTTTGTAGTTTGTTGTCGATTTCGTTGGCCGTGATCTTTTGGCCGTTAAGTTTGAATTCAAAACTATTCAGAATTGAGGCCTGCTTGGTTTCGGCCTCGACCCGTTTTGCAACGAGGTCCGGATTTGTCATCGGCCCTTCGGCCGCATTCAGGAGCAGTTGTTTCAACTGCCGAACACTGAGCGGCGTTAATTCTTTCTCGTGCGCGAGCAGATCGCGCGCTTCGGTGATAATGGCGGGGTTGCCATTGAACGCAGCGTAAGCTTTGCCGGTTGCTGCCACGACGGCGTCGTGCTCGGGCGTCACGTCCGTGACAGCAAGCCACTGCGCTTCACTATTGACGCGAAAAAGCGCCTGGTACCCGGCGTTCGTCAGTTTAAGGAAACGATCGGCGCGTTCCTGAATCGGAGACGCGACGCAGACGCCGGGGAGCAGGAATACGAATACGAGTAAGAATAGGAACAGAGAAGCGGCACGGCGATGCATACGGGCAACCTAATCGAACACCTTCAAATTTGTGAAGCGCGCTTTTCCGGTTCGCGATTGTTGCAATCCGGTCCCGATCTGCACCAAACCATGGTTCAAAACTTTCCGTGTATGCGAGGTCTAGGACGACGTAAAAAAAGTTGCTTCAGCTCGGTGTCGACGCCCGTGCGGTCAATTTCGAGGACGAACGGTTGATTCAGGTTTAGCCCGACTCCGGTCACGCGCTCACGAAGAAGGTCGATGACCGGATACTTCGGCTGGAGATTCAACCGTTCCCCGCGGCGAGCCGATTTCGTTTTCAGAACCTTGTTCCACCTCCTCCAAATCGGAGATGGCAGGACCATTCAGGACGCGGCCAAGTGCATCAAAACGTGAACCGTGGCATGGGCAATCCCAGGTTTTTTCGCAGCCGTCCCACCGAACAATGCATTTCAAATGCGGACATACTGCCGAAAATTTGTGCAAACTTCCCTGCTCATCACGATACGCCGCGATCTTCCTTGCGCCCTTTCTCAGGATCGCGCCTTCTCCTGATTGAATCTTTTCCGCGTCCGGCTCGTCGCCGGGCGTGACATAATCTCGGAGTTGCACGACAACATTCGCATTCGCAGCCACGTAATCCGCTACCACCTTCGGCTGCAGTGTCTTGCGGCTCGGATCGTAAAGCTTGGTCCAGGGATTTTCGCGATCGCAGATCTGATCAGCAATCAATATACCTGCGATTGTTCCGTGCGTCATTCCGTTACCAGAATCGCCTGTCACCACAAAAACATTTTTGTCGCCAGGATTGCGGCCGATGTAGGCCATACCATCTACTGGTTCCATAACCTGCCCGGACCAATGGCCTGTGATCTCGCCCACGAAAGGAAAATGATCGCGCGCCCACCGTTCCAGCTTGGCCAATCGCGCTTCAAAATCGCTCGCCTGTCCGGTCTTATGATCTTCGGCGCCGACAATCAGAACCTCGCCTTCGTTATCACGCGCAAATCGTAGGTAATGATACGGAATCGGCCCAAACATCTGCTTTTCTTCCCCCGCCGTCTCGGCCGTGTCCCACAAGAGCACGTGCTCCTCCTCGCGCGTCGCCCGCAACGCCAATACATAAGTAGCGTAGGGCGCCTGCTTGGAATGGATGACGAGACGGTCATTGATCGGACAATTAGTTGCGACAATGGCCGCCTGCGCCCTAATGGAATGCCCCTTTGATGTTTCAATCCTCACCTGATCGCCATCTTCAACTTTGACGACGCGGGTTCCGGTAAAAATGCGACCGCCGCGCTTGGTCGTCGCCCGGACGAGACCGTTCAAATACTTGAGTGGATGAAATTGGGCCTGTCGTGGGAATCGAAGCACTCCATCAGTTGTAAATTCTCCAACTGGAATGCGGTCAACGCGCTCGACCTCGCGCAAACCCGCCCGGTGCGCCGCCTCCAGCTCGCGTTTCAGATCTGTGACCGAACCGCCCGGGGGCAGAAATAAGTAGCCATCGACCCGGGCAAAGTCGCAATCAAGATTTTCGTCACCGACGATTTTCTCGATTCGATCAATCGCCGCGGTGTGACTCTCGGCGGAAAGAAGCGAAAATTCCTGGCCGAGCATTTTCTCGAGTTCGTAATAGCGATCATCTAATGCGTTCACGAGATGCGCGGTGGTGCGCCCTGTCATCCCGCCACCGACAGGGCCATCATCGATCAAGACAACGTCTCGACCCTCGCGTGCCAGCAAATAGGCCGTCGTTACCCCGGCGATCCCCGCACCGATAATGCAGATGTCTGCCGTCACATTTTCCGTTAGCGTTTTTGTATAAAACTTCTGCCCGGTGCGTTCCCAGAAAGAAGGATTCGCTCCCGCGCGTTCTCCGGGTTGTTGCATATCAATCTAAATTCGCGCGTGAGATAGACATCAGCTTGGAGAAATTCGTAATGGCACAGACGCCGCACCAACTCGGATGAATTTTTTCATCATCTCCGGCACAGGCGATTTGTTTGCCGTAGCCAGCGTCAGCATTTCAAGCGAAACGATTTCCTCTTTGTCGAAGCGAGATCGAACATCGCTTTGACAATTTCTCGGACGATTTTGCCGTCTGGGTCTCTTTTATGGCGCTGACGGCGGCGAAGCATCCGCCGAATGAAGATTCAGCGAATCCAGTCTAAAGGGGGTCAAAGAATAAATAAGATGAAAACGAGGAACCTAATTACAGCAGGAATCATCAGCGCTGGCCTCACCTTTGGGGTGGTGGCGCAAGCGGCGCATGAAGAAACGCAGGTCGAGATGAAGGATTTGCCGGAGGCGGCCCAAACCACCATTAAGGAGAAGGCTGGTAACGATCAAATCCTTCGAATCGAAAAAGAAACTCGCAAAGGCAAGGAATGCTACGATGCAGTCGTGAGCAAGGATGGGAAGGAAATAGCCATCCAGGTCGATAGCAAGGGAAAATACCTCGGCACTCATGATGAGAAAGCCGAGCAGAAGGAAAAAGGCGAGAAACACTAATATTAAATAGCGTGGCGGTTCTGGAGTGTTGATACGCTCCAGAACCAAAACAGGCCCGCCGCGGCTGGCATATCGGAACATAGACTTCCGGTCTGTGCGCCAAACAGGCATGCAGGCTTTCGGTCTAGCGCCCAAGGAAAAACGCGATTGGGATGCTCGGGCAGTCCGGTTAATGTTCTGGCATGAAATGGATCACGCGTGAAAAAATTAAAGTCGATCGCGTGGCCTGTCCGTGGTTGATCAGGAATTTTGTCGATCCCGAAGCGGAGTTTGTATTTCTTCCGCCTCAGACCGAGTGGGGGAAAATCGACGACGGAACCGTATTCGATGTTCCGAACTGCGAGCTCGGACATCACGGCGAGAATGTCTCCTTCAATTCCATCCTTAAGAAATACAATCTGACTGAGCCGGCGCTCTTGCTTCTTGGGGAAATTGTCCGCGCGGCTGATTCGCATCCAACCAATCCGCACCCCGCTGGCGAAGGTTTGCGTTGGATCGCGGGCGGCTTTGGGGCACTCGGATTGACGGACCACGACATTCTTCAGCGCGAGTTTGTTGTTTACGACGCACTTTATGCGGAATGCAAACGCAGGATCAATCAAACGTAGGCGGCTCGGATTCTGCAGTCCCCTGGTTCCCAAACTCCAGTTTGGGAACCAACCTGGCGACGAAAATTCCGTTTTGTTTTCCCTTCGTCTTGCCCGTCATTTCCGATGAAACAGAGTTTCAGGGGACGAAACATTCCCAAAACTGAATTTGGAACGAGAGAAAAAGCGCCAGAGGTCTGGCGTACTCCAAGAAGCTCGCGAATTACGAGGCTCGCTTCGAACGTGGCGCCAGCTTTTGGAGTGCGGGCCTGCAATTGCGGGACCGCTTTCCCATCCAGGCGGGTAGTACTGGGCTCAAGAGGTTATCCCATAAATATTGGCGTTGTCGTCGCCCCCGCTCTGTCGGGGGCGCGGCCGCCCCTGCGACAATGCGACAAATCAATTGTAAGATGACTTCTTATATATACTAAGGAGCAAAGGAACTAAATATGCCCAGCATATTTATTCGCATTGCCGCGGCGCTTTGCTTTCTCGCCGTGGCGCTCGGCGCATTCGGCGCGCACGCGCTCAAATCCATCATCGATCGCCACGGAATGCTCGAGGTTTGGAACAAGGCCGTTTTTTATCATTTCACTCACGCCATCGTGCTTCTACTCCTCGCCTTTTTCGGCGCAACTAACCGTGGCGCCTGCTGGTTGTTTTGTGCTGGCGTTCTCCTTTTTAGCGGGAGTTTGTACACCATGGCGTTAACAAATTTCCGTTGGCTCGGAGCAATCACACCGCTGGGCGGACTTTGCTTCCTCGCCGGTTGGGCCTGGCTATTTTTCGCACCGCGGCCTAACGGATGACGGACAACGATTTCAACCCGAAAAAAGAATAGAGCCTTGCGGACGGCCGGCCTCGGCGCGGCGCTCTTATAAACTTCCGAGATCGGCCAAAATGGGGCAGGTGTTGTCCTCGCGCTTGTTCCGCTGCCTGTTTATCGGTAAAATCGGATGCCGATGATTCAGGCCTTCATTAGCTCTCAGCGCGCTGCCGCGACCGCCGTCGCGTTTATCCTCACCTATTTCGTTGCACTCACTCTCGGTCGCTTTTTCAAGCGGCGCGCGCAGGTGCCGCTTGGATTGTTCTTCCAAACCTTCTGTCTCACCCTCGCGTTCTATGCCGCCATCACCGTTTATGGCGTCCAGGCCGATTGGCGAAAGCACGTTGGCGCTGCGCTGGTCTTGCTTAGTCCGGCTTTCATCATCGCTTTCGCGAACCATTATCTCTGGGACTTCTACTTCGAGAAGAAGCGGCAAACACCCATCCCGCACATTCTGCGCGAGATCTTTGCCCTCGTCGTTTTTCTCATCACTCTTCTTCTCGTCCTCAGCTTCGGCTATCACGCTGAAGCCCAGCTCAAGGGCCTTCTCGCGGGTTCGGGTATCGCCGCGATCATTCTCGGCTTTGCCGGACAAAACCTTTTCGGCGGAATTATTGCCGGCATTCAGTTGCAAATTAGCCGGCCCTTTCGGGTGGGCGACTGGTTACAGATTGGCGAACGCTTCGCCGAAGTCATGGAGATCAACTGGCGCTCCACCCGTTTGCGCACCAACGACGGCATTTACCTCGACATTCCAAACAACGAAATCGTCCGGGAAATCATCGTCAATCTGCATTACCCCAACCAGGTACATGCGATGCGAATTCGCGTTGGCATTGACTACAAGGTTCCGCCCAATCGCGTTAAAGATGCACTCATGCGAGCAACCAGGAACGCCGAGCTCGTTCTTCGAGATCCGCCACCGAAAATCTTTCTCGTCGATTTCGCCGATCACGCCGTCATCTACGAGATCAAGTTTTACATGGGCAATCACGCCGCGATCAACGAGGTGAACGACGCCATTCGCACCAATGTCTGGTACGAATTGAAACGTCAGCAAATCACCATTCCTTTCCCGATTCGGACGCTTCACCTGGAACGCCGGCCCCGGGACCTGGGCACCGAAGATCAGGAGCAGGCGCGCGAGATCTTACGGGCCGAGCCTCTTTTTCAATGTCTCGCTGACGAACAACTCGATGCTCTGTTGCAACATTCGCGACTCAATCATTTCGGCCGAGGCGAACGCGTCATCGTGGAAGGCGCCGAGGGCGATTCGATGTTTGTGCTTTTGCGCGGCAGCGCCAACGTCTC
>WNGE01036094.1_pt1 | contig 11284 bp, 10 predicted proteins | sample 5400651 | NCBI WGS metagenome assembly WNGE01 (sample SAMN13153370, study PRJNA577476) | soil metagenome | isolation source: 60 cm soil or saprolite under grassland replicate 2 | place: USA:California | collected 2016-06-15 | reverse complement strand
GCTCCTTCACCGTCGCAGGCGATCGGTCGTAGACCACGCACTGGTGGCCTCCCTTGAGGAGGCGGCGGACCATGTTTGCCCCCATACGACCGAGGCCGATCATTCCGATCTTCATGATTTCTTCTCCGTTTTGCGCTGCCGGTAGCGTCGGATCAGCGCGTTCGTTGAGCTGTCGTGCTTCAGCGGTGATGTCGAGTCGCTCGCCAGCTCGGGGATGATGCGCTGCGCCAGCGCCTTGCCGAGCTCCACGCCCCATTGGTCGAACGAGTTGATGCCGCAGAGCACGCCTTCGACGAAGGTCCGGTGCTCGTAGAGCGAGAGGAGCTGCCCGAGGCGGCGTGCGTTGAGCTCCGGCAGGAGCAACGTCGTCGACGGCCGATCGCCGGGACAGACGCGGTGCGCCGCCTGCGCGTCGATGCCCTCGGGCGGCAAGCCCTTGGCGGCGAGCTCGGCACGCACGACCGCCAGCGACTTGCCCACCATCAATGCCTGCGCCTGCGCCAGCGCGTTGGCGACGAGCAGGGTCTGCTGATCGCCTAGCGGATGCGCGGCGCGCACGGGCACGATGAATTCGACCGGCACGGCGTGCGTGCCTTGATGCAGCCATTGGAAGAAGGCGTGCTGGCTGTCGGTGCCCGTTCCGCCCCAGACCGCGGGGGCGCTGGCGTGGCCGAGCGCATCGCCGTCGCGCAGCACCGACTTGCCGTTGCTCTCCAGGGCGAGCTGCTGCAGGTACGCGGGGAAGCGCCCCAGCGCGTGCGCATACGGCGCGACGACGCGCTGCGGGTGACCGAGCACCTGCGCGTTCCAGTAATCGACCAGCGCCAGGAGCACAGGCAGATTGCGTTCGACCGGCGCCTCCCGGAAATGAGCGTCCATGCTCGCCGCGCCGGCGAGGAGCGCGGCGAACGCATCCCAGCCGCAGCGGATCACGATGGCGAGCCCTACCGCCGACCACAGGGAAAACCTGCCGCCGACCCAGTCCCACATCGGCAGCACGTCGGCGCCCGCGATGCCAAACGCGCGCGCGGCGTCGACGTTGGCGGTGACGGCGATGAAGTGCTGCGCCAGCGCGCCGCCGCCGCCCAGGTTTCCGGCGAGCCATTCGCGGGCGGACTGCGCATTCCGGAGCGTCTCGACCGTGGTGAACGTCTTGGAGGTGACGATGAACAGCGTGGTCGCGGGATCGAGGCCGGCGAGCGCGCGCGTGAGATGTTCCGGGTCGACATTGGATACGAAGACGACGTCGATGCCGTCGCGCGGCGAGGCGCGCGGGTCGGTGAGCGCCTCGCACACCAGCGCTGGCCCGAGGTCCGAGCCACCGATCCCGATGTGGACGACGCTGCGGATCGGTCGTCCGGTCGCGCCCAGTCTCAGGCCTCCGCGCAACTGAATGGCGAGCTCGCGCATGCGCGCTTGCGTCGCACGGATCGCCGGGATGATGTCGGCACCGTCGACCAGAAGCGGCGCATCGCCCGACTGCCGAAGCGCGGTGTGAAGGGCGGGACGCAGCTCCGAGAGATTGATCTTCTCGCCGGCGAAGAGCGCCGCGATCCATTCCTCCAGATTGCGCTCGCGGGCATGCGCGACGAGCGCGTTCATCGTGTCGGGCGTGAGGCGCTGCTTCGACCAGTCGGCGAGCCAGTCATCCCAGACCAGCGACAGGCGGGCACAACGTGCGTCGTCGGCGTCGAACAACGAGGCCAGCGACCGTCCGGCAAGCGAGCGACGATGGTCGAGCAGCGCCTGCCAGGTGTCGGACGGGGCGGAGGTGGTCATGTTTGGCGACTGTGTGTTGGCAGCTGCTTAGGCAACCGCGTTAGCTGCTGAGTCAAAGAATCGCAACGCAGTCGTGAACCGCGTGGCGGCGCTCGCGCGCTCGAGCGGTGAGGCGAAGCTCTTCCGGGACAGTGCGTGCCAGCATAATGCATCGAGCAACGCCTAAGCAAACTGGCTAAAATCGGCTCCGATGGACGCGCAGGCCGACAAGGATCTCCCGCTCAAGGAAGACACCCGTCTGCTCGGCCGGGTTCTCGGCGACGTGCTGCGCGCGCAGACAGCCGAGGAAGGCTTCGCGCGCATCGAGGCGATTCCGACCCTCGAGCGCAGCATCCGCAACCGCTTTCCGTATCTCGATCCGCTCAACCACCTGCAGGTGGAGCTGTTGCGCCGCTATCGCGCCGGGCAGACCGACGAGCGGACCAAGCGCGCGATCCACCTGACGATCAACGGCCTCGCCGCAGGATTGCGCAACAGCGGGTGAGCGCAAGCGACGGACCGTCGAGCGCTGCGGTGGTGCGCGGCGGTTATAATCGGTCGTGCCCGTGCGCGTCACGAGACGCGCATGCGCGAACGCTCAATGCGCATCCTCCTCTCCAACGACGACGGCTACTTCGCGCCCGGGCTCGAGCAGCTCGCCGCGGCGCTCGCGCCGCACGCCGACGTAACGGTCGTCGCACCCGAGCGCGATCGAAGCGGCTCATCGAACTCGCTCACGCTCGATCGGCCGCTCACCGTGCGGCGCGCGCCGAATGGATTCCGGTTCGTCAACGGTACGCCGACCGACTGCGTGCACCTCGCGGTGACCGGCCTGCTCGACGAGCTGCCTGACATGGTGATCTCGGGGATCAATCTCGGCGCCAACATGGGCGACGACACGATCTACTCGGGCACGGTCGCTGCGGCGACCGAAGGCTTCCTGCTCGGCATTCCGTCGATCGCGATCTCGATCACGTCGAAGACCGCCACGCATTTCGAGACGGCAGCCGACATCGCGGTGGATCTCGTGCTTCGCCATCGCAAGCGTCAGGCAGGTGCGTGGCTGCTCAACATCAATGTGCCTGACGTGCCGCGCGCAGCGCTTACCGGCTACAAGGTCACGCGGCTCGGCCGCCGGCACAAGGCCGAGAACGTGATCAAACAGGTGAGCCCGCGCGGCGAGACGATCTATTGGGTCGGAGCCGCCGGCCCGGCAGCCGACGCGGGCGAAGGCACCGATTTCCATGCCGTCGACCAGCGCTACGCGTCGATCACGCCGTTGCAGATCGATCTCACCAACCGCGATCTGATGACGCCGGTGTCGGCGTGGCTCGCAACGTAGCGCGGCGCTAACCGGGAGAACGGGCGATGGGGACGCTCGACGGAAAGATGACCGGAATCGGCATGACGTCGGTGCGTACGCGAGCGCGGATGATCGAGCGTCTGCGCGAGCAGGGCATTCGCGACGAGGTCGTGCTCGCCGCGATGACCGCTGTGCCGCGCCATATCTTCGTCGACGAGGCGCTCGCGATCCGCGCCTACGACGACAGTCCGTTGCCGATCGGCGAGGGGCAGACCATTTCGCAGCCGTGGGTCGTCGCCCGAATGACCGAGCTCGCGCGCGACGGCCGCAAGCTCGAGCGCGTGCTCGAAGTCGGCACCGGCTGCGGATACCAGACGGCGGTGCTTGCGCAGATCGCCGACGAGGTCTACACGGTCGAGCGCATCGGCGCGCTCGTTGCGAAGGCGCGGCGCAATCTGCAGTCGCTGAAACTGAAGAACGTTCGGCTGAAGCACGGCGACGGCTCGACCGATCTCGGCGAGGATCTCGCGATCGACGCCATCGTCATCACCGCCGGTGCGACGCACGTGCCCGATGCGCTGCTCAAATATCTGAATCCCGGCGGGCGGATGGTGTTGCCGCTCGCGCAGCGCGCAGACGGCGACTACGTGCAGCGGCTCACGGTGATCGAATCGACGCCATCCGGCTATCGGGAACGGATGCTCGATGCGGTAAGATTCGTTCCGTTATTGCCCGGTACTGCATGATCCCAAAAATAGAGCACGACACTCTTCTCGCGATCGGGCGAACTCCGCGCGAAAAGAGTGTCTGACCCTACTTTTGGTTCGCCTCGGATGATGATGGCGCTCGCGCCTTGCCCGGCTTTGCGTTCCGCCGCTTTCCGCACGCTGCACACCGTCGCCGCCGGTGCGCTCGTGATCGCGCTCGTCGCCGCATGCGCGACGCGAACGCGCGCACCGGTCGAGGATCGCACCGGGGGGCCGTTGCCGGCGCCACCGATCGCAGCGCCGGCGCCGCCATCCCTGGGCGGCTCACCGAGCGCGCCGGAAGCCGACTGGCGGCCGCCGACGTACACGGTGAAGCGTGGCGACACGCTGCATGTGATCGCGCTCGATCATGGGCTTGGAGCGGCCGTGACGGGCGCGGCGGGCGTGGTGACCGCGCCGCTGCGCAGCACGCCGCCGGTTGTCGCGCAGGGAACGCCGGCGCCGATTTCGCCTGTCGCCACGGCGGGATCGCGCAATACCGACAATTACAAATCGCAACCCAAGCTTTTCAAGGAGCCGTACTCGGAGCAGGCGCTGCGCGAAGCACAGCGCGTCGCCGCGCTCGCGCCTTCGCAGTCGACGTCGTCGCCACCGGTCCCCGCTTTAGCGCCGAGCGTCGCCGCGGTGCCTGTGGCGCCGCCGACCGCGAAGAGCGAGCCGAAGCCCGAGCCGCGCGCATCGACCGCGCTGGCCGACGATGACGATCGGCTGCAATGGTTGTGGCCGGCGAGCGGCAAGATCGTCGCGGGCTTCTCGGACACGGCGAACCTCAAGGGCATCGACATCGGAGGCGCGGCGGGCACGCCGATCGTCGCGAGCGCTGCGGGCAAGGTCGTCTACGCAGGCTCGGGCCTTCGCGGCTATGGCAAGCTCATCATCGTCAAGCACAACGCGACGTACCTGTCGGCGTATGCGCACAACCGCGAGATTGTCGTGAAAGAGGGGCAGCAGGTCGCGCGCGGACAGAAGATTGCCGAGATGGGCAACACGGACGCGAACGACGTCAAGCTCCATTTCGAGATCCGCCGGCTCGGCAAGCCCGTGGATCCGCTCAAGTATCTGCCGCCCGTCTGAGCCGCAGAACATTCGCATGACGCTGCCGCGGCACGCGCGCGACGATCACGAATCGGAGCTGCCGGGACTTCCGCCGGCCGAGGAGGATTCGACGCTCGCCGACGCCTGAACGACATCGGCCAGCATCCGCTGCTGCAGGCGTCCGAAGAGCTCTCGCTTGCGCGCGCGATGCGCGGCGGCGACTTCGAGGCGCGACAGAAGCTGATCGAGCACAATCTGCGGCTCGTCGTCAGCATCGCGAAGCATTATCTGCATCGCGGGCTCGCGCTGCCCGATCTGATCGAGGAAGGCAACCTCGGCCTGATCCACGCGCTCGAGAAGTTCGATCCCGAGCGCGGATTCCGCTTCACGACGTACGCGACGTGGTGGATCCGGCAGGCGGTCGAGCGCGCGATCATGAACCAGTCGCGTACGATCCGTCTGCCCGCGCACGTCGTGAAGGAGTTGAACGTCGTGCTGCGCGCGCTGCGCCACCTCGAGACGCACGGGATGGTCGAAGGCCGCGAGCCGTCGCTCGACGACGTGGCTGCGCTGCTGGAAAAGCCCGTCGAGCAGGTGCGCCGCATTCTCGGCTACGCCGAGCACGTCACCTCGCTCGACGCGCCGCATGCGAACGAGCCGGGATTGTCGATCGGCGAAAGCGTCCCCGATGACGCCGTCGTCGCGCCGGAGCTGTTGCTGCACAACACCGCGCTCGAGAAATGGGTGCGGCAATGGCTCGACGAGCTGTCGGAGCGGCACCGCACGGTGATCGAGCGGCGTTACGGATTGTCGGGACGCGAAGTGGCCACACTCGAGGAGCTCGCCCGCGAGCTTGGCGTCACGCGCGAGCGCGTGCGCCAGATCCAGACCGAGGCGCTCGACAAGCTGCGCGCGCGTCTCGCGCGACGCGGCTTCGATCGCGACGCGCTGCTGTAGCTTGTCATTCCCGCGCAAGCGGGAATCCAGTGACTTTCACGCAAAGACACGGGGCCCCCGCCTTCGCGGGGGCGACGATCCGCCGATGGCGCGTTCGCGGGGACGACGACCCTACACCGCGCGCAGCGCGGCCGGCGCCGGCAGGATATCGACCGCGCGGGCAAGATGGGCGAGCGCGATAGCCCGCTCGCGATCGTCATCGGCACGCGAGGACGCCGGCCCGTAACGCAATGACGCATACGCTTCGCCGATCACGCTGAACGCAGGCGCGTATTCGGGCCAGCGCGTCGACGCGCGAGCGACGTAGGCGAGCGGCCCTTCGTACGGGTGGCGCGGCAGTCCCGCCCGCGCGAGCCGCGCGCACAGACTTTCCCACAACGCGCGCGCACGATCGCTGTGCCGCCGCTTCCACGCGAGCCATCCAAGCACGATGCCAACCCAGCCGAGCGTAAGCGTTGCCGCGCCGGCCACGATCTGCCACGCGGCGAAGCGGTCGATCCTCCAATCGCGCCACAGCGAGCGCTGGCGATCGCGATTGAACCCGATCACGTTGCGCCGCCAGTCGTAATTGAGCGCATCCCACGACAATCGCAGCTGCTTCACCCAGTTCTCGTCGAGCCGCGCGAGCAGCGGTACTTCGTTCAGCGGCAGCGAGCCGCCGAGTCCCATCTCGATGCGCGTCGGCGCCACGGCGGCCGTCGGATCGAAGCGGCGCCATTCGCCGTTCAGCAGCGCTTCGGCCCATGCGTGCGCGTCGGACTGGCGCACGATCATGTAGTGCCCGTTCGGATTGATCTCGCCGCCCTGGTAACCGGTGACCACGCGCGCCGGTATGCCTGCGGCGCGCAACATGACGACGAACGCGCTCGCGTAGTGCTCGCAGAAGCCGCGCCTCGACTGGAACAGGAAGCCGTCGACGGGGTCGTGCTCGAATACCTCGCCCGGCGCCAGCGTGTAAACGAAATGCTCGTTTCGAAAGTACAGCAGCACGGCACGAATGAAGCCGGCATCGTCGGGATGCGCGTTGCGCAATGCGCGCGCGAACTCGGTCGTGCCCGGATTCTCCGCATTGCTGCCGTACGGCAGTTGCAGGTACTCGCCGATCGCGCGCGGGTCGTCTTCGCCGGCGGAGGCCGGATGCCAATCGCGAAGCAGCGACAGTTGCCGGTAGCGCAGCGGTTGCGTGACGGGTGCGCGCGCGAGCAGCATCTGATCGCGTGCGAGCATGGCGAGCGGCATGTTGCCGCCTTCGGCGCCGGCGTCTTCGGCGACATGCCGCGGCAGACTCGCCGGCAAGTCGAGCGCATACAGCCACGGCTTCCAGTGCGCCTCGAGCGTGACCGTGTACGAAACCGGCCGCCGATCGAGCGGCGGCAGCCTGCCGTCAGCGGCGCGCGGCTCGGGGCGCGCGAGCTCGCCATCCGGTGGATGCGGCACCATCGTCCATTCGTGGCCGTCGAATCGCGACAGCACGGGACCGCGCCAATAGCGCAACCGCGGCCCCGGCGTAACGCCATCGAAATCGACGCGAAACGCGACGGCGTCCGACAGCGACAGCTCGCTGATCGCGCCCGGTGCCATCCGCTCCGACAGCCCACTCTTTGCCGAATGATCGACCGGCAGTCCCCACAGCGGCGCCGCAAGCCGCGGGAAGAGCACGAACAGCAACGCCGCGACCGGAATGCCCTGCACGAACATGCGCACCGCGAGGCTGACCGGTGCGCCCCAGTCGGATAGCCGCGGCGCGGACGACGGGTCAAGCGTCAGCACGATCAGCGTCGCGCCGAGCAGCAGCATCGCCGGCACGGCGGCGAGCGCGGCGAACATCGATTGGCCATAGAAGAACGGCGTCACGACGAGGAAGCTCGACAGGCACACGAGCAGCGCGCCGTCGCGCGTGATCCTGGTTTCGAGGAACTTGATGCCCACGAGCAGGAACAGGAACGCGACGCATGGGTCCCGGCCGAGGAAATAGCCGAACGTCTGCCGGATCACGAACGCCGCGGCGAGCGCGAACAGTCCGAGCGCCCACGCCGGTATGCGCGCCGGCGCGACGCCGCCGCGACGACGGTCGCGCGCGAGCAGCACGAATCGAAGCGCGACGAGCATCGCGCCGGTGCCGGCGACCCATGCGGGCACGTAGGGCATCTGCGGCAGCAGCGCCGCAATCAGCAGCACACCGAGCCAACGGATTTGCGCGGGCGCGAGCGGCGTGCCGGCGCTCGGCGCGCGGCGTGCGCGTCGGCGCACCGGCGAGATCGTCGCAGCCGGCGCGGCGCTCGTCATGGCCGCGCCTCGTAGAGGGCGAGCGCGGTGAGTGCGGCACGTCGATGATCGCGCCCCTGACCGGGCGGAAGCGCGACACCGGGAAGCGTCAGCGCGAACGGTCGCGCGGCGCGCTCGGCGCTGAGCACCCAGGCGGTGAGCCGCGCGAGACGCGGAAGGCCGGCGAGATCGGCGTCCTCTCCGCGCGCGAGCGCGCCGACATGGTGTCCGCCTGCACCAGTCGGCAAGGGCGGCGGCTCGGTCTCGGGCGCAGGAAACACGACGCCCGAGAGCGGGAAATGGACATAGGCCCATCCGCGCCACAAGCCGAGGGGATAGTCCGACGAAAGCGTCACGCGGCCAAGCGCGACGCGGCCCCGCCGAACCGTCGGCACTTCGAGCGTGACGGGCAGCGCCGCCTCGGGCGGAACGTCGACCGTGGGCGCGGAGCCCTTGCCGGCGGCGATCGTGACGCCGTAACGCGGCGCCTGACCGCCCGCAAGCGCGAGCGTGAAGGGTAGCGTCCCGCCGGCGAACGTCTCCCCTGCGGCGAGCGGACGCAGCTCGAGGCCCGCGAGATTGCGAAAGGTGTGCAGCAGCGCGGCGGCAGCGAGACCCGCGAGCAGGAACGTCACGGCGAAGCCGAGCGACAGCGCGTAGTTGAGCGACGTGATGAGCATCATCGTCAGCGTCGCGAGGAACGCGAGGCCGCGCCTGGTCGGCAGGATGTAGATGCGGCGATGCCGCAACACCACCGGGTCGCGATCATCGGGCGCGTCGCGGAACAGCCGCTGACGATAACGCCGGAACAGCGACGATCTCGACGATAGGAGGGCGGCGATCACGACCTGGCTTTCGGCGCGCGGCGGCGCCAGCCCCGCTACGTCAACGCGACCGAGCGCAGCAGCGACTGCGCGTGCAGCGCTCCGGCACGCGCACCGCCGGCGAGCCGGTGGCCGGCGACCGCGGGAAACACCGACTGCACGTCCTCGGGCAGCACCATCGGCCGACCGGCGAGCAGCGCCCAGGCGCGGGCCGCGGCGACCAGCAGCAGCCCGGCGCGAGGCGACAGGCCTCGACGCGCGCCCGCGTCAGCGCTGCCGCTGGTGTTGCCGCGTGTCGCCGCGAGCAGCGACTGTACGTAGTCGAGCAGCGCGGGCGCGACGTGGATATTGGCGGCTTCCTTCTGCCAGTCCGCGAGCGTCGGCGGATCGGACAGTGCGGGAAGCGTCGGTATCTGCGCGCGACGGTCCCCACCGGAGAGCAACTCCCGCTCGGACGCAGGATCGGGGTAGCCGAGCTCGATCGCCATCAGAAAACGGTCGAGCTGCGACTCGGGCAACGGGTACGCGCCGATCTGCTCGACGGGGTTCTGCGTTGCGATGACGAAGAACGGGTCCGGCAGGCGGCGCGTCTGGCCATCGAGCGACACCTGCCGCTCCTCCATCGCCTCGAGCAGCGCGCTCTGCGTCTTCGGCGGCGCACGGTTGATCTCGTCGGCAAGGACGACCGAATTGAAAACCGGTCCCGGGTGGAACCGGAACGCCTGCGCCTGCGTGTCGAAGATCGATACGCCGAGCATGTCCGCCGGCAGCAGGTCGCTCGTGAATTGCACGCGCGCGTACTTGAGTCCGAGCGAGGCTGCGAGCGCCTGCGCGAGCGTCGACTTGCCGACCTTGCCGACGACGACGCGCTCGAGCTGCGTGATCACCGCGGCAAGACGCAGCGCGGTGGGGGCTAAGGCGTGGCTCGCCGGGCGGACGGTCATGGTTGCCTTCTTCGGGCGGTTCGGACGGCGTGAACGCAAGCAAGCGGCACGCCAGACTGTAACGCTCCCGGTGCGGCTAGTCATCACCGCCGGAGCCGGGCTACACTCCACTCGGCAGGTCGCGGCCCATCCGGTGCGGCCGGCACCCGTGCCGAAGCCGCGGCCGCGTGGTCCAATGTCATGCCGCGGCGCCGTCCTTCATCGCTCGCCTGCCTTGCCGACCGCCTACATCACACATCCGTCGTCGCTGCTGCACGACATGGGGCCGTACCACCCCGAGTGCCCGGAGCGGCTGCACGCGATCGGCGACCGGCTGATCGCCGCGGGTCTCGACCCGTATCTGCGCCACTACACGGCGCCGGCCGCCACACGCGAGCAGCTCGCACGCTGTCACGACGACGCATACATCGACACGATCGAGGAAGCGAGCCCGGCGGCAGGCCTGCGCTTCATCGATCCGGACACGGCATTGTGTCCGCATACGCTCGAAGCCGCGCACCACGCTGCCGGCGCGCTGGTGCTCGCGACCGATCTCGTCGCGCGCGGCGAGTGCCGCCGCGCGTTCTGCGCCGTGCGCCCGCCCGGCCATCACGCCGAGCGCACGCGTGCGATGGGGTTCTGCCTGTTCAACAACGTCGCGATCGGCGCCGCGCACGCGCTCGCGGCGCACGGCTTCGAGCGCGTGGCGATCGTCGACTTCGATGTCCATCACGGCAACGGCACCGAGGACATCTTCTCGGGCGACGAGCGCGTGCTGATGGTGTCGACGTTCCAGCATCCGCTCTATCCATACTCGGGCACCGAGAACGTCGCGGCGAACATGGTGAACATCCCGCTCGCGCCGGGCAGCGCGAGTCAGGAGTTCCGCGATGCCGTGCGCGAGCGCTGGCTGCCCGCGCTCGAGCGCTTCCAGCCGCAGCTGATCTACGTCTCTGCAGGATTCGACGCGCATCGGGAGGACCCGCTGGCGGGGCTCAAGCTCACCGAGGCCGATTACGCGTGGGTGACACGCGAGCTCGTCGCGATCGCGCACAAGCATGCGCAAGGTCGCATCGTCTCGACGCTCGAGGGCGGCTACGCGCTGTCCGCGCTCGGCCGCAGCGCGGCCGAGCACATTCGCGAGCTGATCGCCGCCTAGCCGGCGATCAACGGCCGGCACGACCGATGGAACGACGGCGCTTTCTGGAATCGTGCGCCGCGCTCGGCGGAGCGGCCGGGCTTGCGGCGTGGCCCGCCGCGTGGGGGGATGTCGTGCCGCGCCGTTATGCGCGCGCGCGGCTCGTCGATGTGCATGGTCAGCCGGTGAAGGCGCGTGCGCTCACGCCCGATACGAACTACGTGTTCCATTATCCGTATGCCGCGACACCGTGCTTCCTGCTCAACTTGCGGCACGCGATAACGGCGCCCGCGACGCTGCGCCGGCAGGATGGT
>WNGE01008115.1_pt1 | contig 11284 bp, 6 predicted proteins | sample 5400651 | NCBI WGS metagenome assembly WNGE01 (sample SAMN13153370, study PRJNA577476) | soil metagenome | isolation source: 60 cm soil or saprolite under grassland replicate 2 | place: USA:California | collected 2016-06-15 | reverse complement strand
AATGTCGATTTCACTATAGCCTTAGTGGCATGAGGTCAGTACCACCTCGCGGTAGCGGGTGGGTGTTAGATTCGCAATTGGACACAGCGGCATATCGAGCATTGCGGCCGTGAAATCGCCTGCTGGCAGGCGGAATCCACCCGCTACCGTGAGGTGGTACTGACCTCATGTCACTGCGACGAACGATGATCAGCGTTCGCTAATCGTGCTGCTAGTCAAACTGCATCAGTACTTAGAGTTTTCCTTTCTTGACGTTTTCAATTCGCGTGTTCGGCACGGACGGGCTTTGTTGGACGCTAAAATTCGCCACGTCTGACAATGTGAAGGTCGGAACGTTCGCCGCGTGCTGGGCCTTGAGCCGGAAAAACTCCGCGCCTTGTACATCACTCAAAACAAATGGCGGACGCATGTCTTCTTTCATGTAGCTCACTTCAACGTTGCTAATCTCAATACCGTTCACGTGACGAATAAAGAATGCATAAGCAGGAATCTCTCCGAACATCACGGGTTCGGGATAATCCTTTTCCTTCTCAGGCGGATCGAGCGCAGCCTGCTCTCTGGTGCCGCCGCCCTGGTAGTAAATGCGAATGTTACTGAGCGTCACATCTTCGATCGGGTGTTCCGGAATCCCGCTTATGATCGAGGCATATTTGGCTTCGGCATTGTAGACAACGACATTGCTGATGAGCACACGCCGTAGTTTCCCAACAGTGGTCGTTTCTTTGGGCCCTCTGGCGCGATTGCCCAACCGAAGAAAGAATGGTGGGTTTGTAATGTCGCGCATTGTGATATTGGTGATCGTAACGTCTTCCAGAAATCCGCCATCGACACTCTCAAGCGCAAATCCTCGGGAGTAGTCGAAAACACAGTTAGAGATCGTAATGTTTTTGAAACCGCCGTTAGACTCCGTGCCAAACTTAATTCGACCAGTCGGACTATTGTGGCTGTACTTTTTGTACTCACGCCTATATGTGCCTTCGAGAAACGTGCCTTCGTCATAGCCCGTAACCTGGCAGTTTGTGATCGTTACATTTTCGGTGGCCCGCGCGTAGCCGAGTGCAAAACTGCTCTTCGGACAAATGCCGTCATCGAATGGCGAGTTGACACTGCAATTTGAGATTCGCACGTTGCGACATGCATCGATATCGATACCGTCGCGGTTAGTGTCAATCTTTACGTTATCGATGGTTAGATTGTCGATGCCGGTTGCGAGGATAGCGAAGTGTCCACCGTGGAGGATCGCGATGTCACGGATCAACACGTTGCGGCAAAGTTTTAGGCTGATCGATTTGTTGCCCCAGCCGGATTCGACCGTGTCGCGTGGGTTGGGATAACCGAATGGACGTTGTGGTTCGCTTGAGCGCGCTTTCTCCAACATCTCGTTCTGTTCCTTCGTACGCGATTGCCCGCCGCTACGCACCAACCCCTTGCCCCAGATCATTCCTGGTCCAACGATCGAAATGTTTTCCAGATTCTCGCCCCAGATCAAACTGTTGTGCCAATGGCTGTGGCCAAAGTCCTGATACGCATCCCACTGATTAGGCTCAGGCGGATCATAGCCAACGCCCTTCGAGGTTTCGGCAGCGACAATCGTCGCGCCTTGATCGATGTAAAGTGAAATATTGCTCTGCAAGCGAATTGAGACCGAAAGGTATGTGCCGGCTGGAAAACGCACCGTCCCGCCTCCGTTTGAAGCTGCCGTCGCGATCGCTTTGTTGATTGCGGCGGTGTCCAGCGTTTTGCCGTCGCCCTTCGCGCCAAATGAGGTGACATCATAAACACCGGTCTGCTTTGTCTCGCCGCTGGTGAGCACAGAAGCACGGACCGCAGCAGCGTTATGCCCCGAGGTTCGCTTCGCTTGCTCGGCCACGATAAAACAGCAAACCAGGGCAAATAATACAAACGGTGTTAGAGGCAGTCGGCCTTTAGTTGTCATCATTTAGCTCCATCAGATCCCGGAATTTGGAAAGGCACTGACAAAAACAATGCTTGCTTATAACACGTTTTGATGTAATATGTCTCTTCTTTGGACAATTTCAATTTGATAAGGGTCTTCTGGCTTTTTCGCGGGATCAGCTCCCGGTCAGGAGCATCAATTGGGCATCCTGGGTATGGTTCCAAACAATCTGAGTTTGCTGTGAAAGTGGGCTGTTTCTAATGCGCAAGATCGATCCTAAACGCTTCAAGATCGCCAAACGTCATACGTCCCGCGAGATCAACCGCCAGATTGCCTTGACTCTGATCCGGACGCATCAACCTGTCTCCCGCGCGGATCTCGCCCGCCTGATGGGCACCCGGCGTGGTGTTGTTTCGATATTGGTAAATGAACTGTTGGCAGAGTCCCTGATCTTTGAAGGCGCGACCGGAGAGGGTGGGGGCCGCGGGCGGAAGCCGACTTTTCTTTATATAGACTCCCGAGAACGCTACGTCATTGCCGTGGACATACGGGCGACGCGCACCTACGTCATGGCTACCGACCTGCTGGGTAAGCCGCTCGTAGGTATCACCAGCTTTGCTACCAGCCGAACACTGGAAGTTTTGATTTCCGATTTGGCTCAGAAGATCAGATCCATCCTCGTGGACCACCAAACCGCTGCCACTTGTCAGGGAGTCGGCGTTGTCGTACCTGGCATGACTGACCCCAAGTCAGGCCGGGTGCTGCATGCGCCAACCCTCGGTTGGCGAAATGTAAATCTAAAGGGCCCTCTGGCAGCCGCAATTGATTTACCGGTTCATGTAGAAAATTCCGGCCGTGCTTGCGCTCTGGCGCAGGTGTGGGCCACTCGCGACCAGGCGCACATCGGCGATCTGGCGTTTGTCAGCGTCTCTGACGGAATCGGAGTAGGGATCGTAGTTAATGGAGAGGTTCTGCGCGGCCAGCATAACATCGCCGGAGAGTTTGGCCACGTTCCGCTCAGTATTGATGGACCACGATGCTCATGTGGTGCCACTGGTTGCTGGGAGGCCTACGTTTCAAATTTGGCGACGCTGTCCCGTTATTTTGGACGCGGTCCCAATGAACAGAAACCGATGTCCGCGGAAATGGCGACGTTTACCATCGAAGACTTGATTTCGCGCGCTCGCACCGGTGACGGAAAAGCTCTTGCTGCATTGCACTCCACGGGGCGATATCTGGGCCTCGGCCTGGCTTCCATCATCAATGCTGTGGATCCCGGTCGACTCTACATCGGCGGCGAAATCATTGCCGCGTGGGACTTGATCGAATCGTCTGTGAAAGCAGCCATGGCGGAGCGGGCGCTGACTGATCTCGCCGCGCGAACTGAGATCAGAACAGTGTCAGTAGAAGAACATCCGCGATTACGCGGAGCCGCGGCTTTGGTGGCAGCTCCAGCATTCGCCGCGCCGATGGTGGCGTGAAACCAGTTTAGCTTCTCGATCGCGGCGCCAATTTGCGTGGCGTTCACACTATCAAGTTAAGGCGTTGCAAGTCCTTCTGACAAAGCATTCGGAAGATGGCCTTGCCTGCCCCGTTACTAATCCCCTTTGGAGGTTTGGACATGCATAGCGAAAAAAACACCTGGTCCCGCTGCGCTTCTCTACTATTTCTTTGTGGCATTCTCCTCGTGGCGGCGTGCAGCGCAACGAACATCTGCGCTCAAACCGTTGTTGGACGAATTTCCGGCACAGTTAAGGACGCTTCCGGCGCCGTCGTCCCAAACACCACGGTCACCGCGACCAACATTGCTACTAACCTGGTTCGTACCGGCATCACCGACGGGGAGGGCTATTACACGATTACAAATCTGCCGGTCGGCACCTACACCGTTACCGCGGAGCAAACGAATTTCAAGAGAGCGGCACAGGAGGACGTCAGCGTAACGGCGGACGCGAAGCTGACGATCGACATGACCCTCGAGGCCGGGCAGGTAACAGAGATGGTCCAGGTTACGACTGCTGCCGGCGAAACGGTCAATACAACGTCGGGCGAAGTTTCGCGCGTGATCGACAAGCAGCAGGTGCAGAGCCTCGCGCTCAACGGACGCAACTATATTCAGTTGCTTTCGTTCGTCCCCGGGGTAGCTCTTACCACCGACGATCAATTGGAACTTACCACCAGCCTGGCAACGGGCAACCAGTCGATCAACGGCAATCGCGGTCAGACAAACAATGTGACCATTGACGGTGGCTTCAACCTTCAATCGGGCAGCAATGCAAGCCAGATTAACAACCTGGGCATCGACTTTATCCAGGAAGTCAAAATTCAGACTGCAAATTTCTCCGCCGAATATGGACGCAACTCTGGTGCTCAGGTAAGCCTTGTGAGCAGAAGCGGCGGCAATGACTTCCACGGTAGCGCATTCGAATTCGTGCGAAATGACAAATTCGACGCCCGCTCATTTTTTGCTCCGGTCAGGCCCACGTTGCGCTTCAACGATTTTGGCTACAGCATCGGCGGCCCTATTATCAAAGATAAGTTATTCTTCTTCGGTGGGCAGGAGTGGAAATATATCCGCCGTCTCTCAAACGCGCAGCGGCGCACAGCACCGACGCTTGCGGAGTTAAATGGGGATTTCTCCATCCGCCTGCGTGGTCCCGATGGCACTGTGGGAACGGCGGACGATGGAGTGCTCAGGGATCCTAACTTTGCGGCTAGCACTTGCGTAGCGCCCGTGATCAGCAACGGGGTGGTCATAACCCCAGCCATCCGGACTGGATGTTTTGGCGGCAACACCGTTGCGCTTAGGAACATGATTCCCGGCAGCAGGATCACTCCTGACGGCCTTGCCATTGCAAACGTGTTTCGCACGGCGATCGGTCTGGCAACCGGTTACACTAACTCGCCGGTTGCCAACAATATTACCTTCCAGCAACCGAACCCGCTCGATTATCGTGAAGACCTCGTTCGCCTCGACTACCGGTTGAATTCAAAACACAGCTTCTATGGTCGATACATTCACGACAAGAACGTTCTGATCGATCCGTTCGGCACTTTCATTACCACGCAATTGCCGACAATCCCCAGTAACCGCTTGCGTCCGGGAACGTCGATTCAGATTTCACATACCTGGTTGGTAAAACCGGATTTCATCAATGAGGCGAAAATTACCGGGGCTTGGGTGGCGCAACGCATTCCTCCGGCAGGCGATTTGTGGAAGCGCGAAACGTACGGCTTTCAATTTCAGCAGCTGTTCACAGGCGGCGGTCGTTTCGAAAACTCGATCCCGGACACGACTATCAGCGGCTTCGCTAGTTTCTTCGGGGCGGCGCGTTCATTACTTTCACCCACAACGGATATCACGGCCAGTGATACCCTTACTTACGTTCGCGGCAACCACACGTTTAAGACCGGGGCCACCGTCACGCGCAATCGCATTGACCAAAACGCGCGCACCACTTATGCAGGCCAGGTCGATTTCAGCACTGGAGGTAATAGTCGCACGTCAAACAACTCTTTCGCTGACGCACTGCTCGGAAACTTTCGCACCTACAGCGAGCAGGCAGTCGATCCGTTGGGCTTCTTCCGCTTTTCGCAGTATGAGGCATTTGTGGCTGACAGTTGGAGGGTTCGTCCAAGGCTTAGTCTGGAGTTGGGCCTAAGATATCAGTATGGCGTACCTATCTATACACAAGCGAACAACCTCGCTAATTTCGATCCGTCACTCTATGATCCGGCGCAAGCGGTAACTATCTTCGCTACCGGCTCCCAAGCCGGCAATATCAACACCGCACTCGGCGGCAATCGTTTTAATGGACTGGTGCGCGCCGGTGATGGCGTACCGCCTGAAGAATTAGGTCGAGTACCTGGCGGCGATAGTGCAGCCGTCCTCGCGGTGCCTACCGGTGCGCCACGCGGACTTTACGAAGGACATCATTATTTTATGCCGCGCGTCGGTTTCGCGTTCACTCCTTTCAATGACAACAAGACTTCGATTCGCGGCGGCTTCGGAATGTATTACGACCGCGTTGAAGGCAACCTTATCTTCCCTTCGCTCAGTAATCCCCCCTACGCGCCGAGCGCACAGTTCACTAATGCCAATCTGAGTAATATCACCGGCGGAACCTCTGCGGTAACGCCTTTCGCCCAGATCAACGCCATCAACCCCAAGCTCGATACGCCTTATACGATGAGTTACAGCTTGAGCGTCCAGCGTGAATTGCCCTTCGGCATTTTCGCGGAAGCGGCTTATGTTGCAAATCTCGGTCGTCACCTGATCCGCCAGCCAGACATTAATCAGCCAACTTTCGAAGCTCTGAGGGCGAACCTTCCTCCCAGTGGTCCAAACGTCAACGTAAATGCCCTGCGGCCCTTTAAAGGTTACACGGCCATCCGGATGCGTCTCGGCGATGCAACCTCGAATTATCACGGTTTGCAGCTTTATGCAGCCAAGCGCAAGGGCGATTTGCTCGCTACGGTTGCCTATACCTGGTCGAAAGTCTTGACCGATGCGAGCGGTTTTAACGATAACCCCGAAGATCCATTTAATCGAAAATTCAACTACGGTCCGGCGACATTCGACCGGCGACATATCTTCGCTGCTACTTACACATACACGGTGAAAATGTTTAGTCGGACCACCGGCTTTGTCAAAGCCCTACTTGATGGTTATGAGATAAGCGGTGTCACTCGTTTTCAATCAGGCCCATACAGCACCGTCACAGCCACCAGCGCCGGAACTGCTTCAGCCCTCGGCAACCGCCGCGCGGACTGCCTCGGTGGCGACGGACTGTTTCCCAATGGCGAACGTGGCCCGAACAACTGGGCCGACCGCGCAGCGTTTGCGGCCCCTCCCGAGAGCCGGAGAGGGACTTGCGGAGCGGGCACCCTGCTTGGACCAGGCTCGCAGACCTGGGACTTCTCCCTTCGCAGGCGTGTTTCGCTAAACGAGAGATTCAAACTCCAGCTTCAGGCGGACATCTTCAATGCCTTTAATCGTGCTAACTTCCGCGATCTCGAAAGCAACCTGAATAACGCGTCCTTCGGCACTGTCGCTAGCACGGGACCGCCGCGCAATATTCAGTTTGGTTTGAAATTGACTTTCTGACAGTGGGCCGATGCGTTAAGGTTCTTCCGAATATGAATCAATACCTCGCAACGAAGTGGAGGCGGAAGAAATCCGCGCTGCTCATCGCTTCTCTCGTCATCAGTTCATTGACTATGACATTGGCGGGTAGCGCCGGCCCACGGTTGCCGGTCAATGCCGACCCGCCAGTGGTCACCACCATCGCTTTGCGCGCTGAAGTAAATTCTTTTCTGGGCAAAGAACTTGCGGCCCATCTGGGTGACATTAAGACTCTTGATCCCCCACCCGATCGCGTGATCGGTGCGCTGACTGCCGGAGAGTATTCCTGGGGCACGTTTATGCGCGCGCTCGCCGCCTATGCCGAAACAACGGGACAGCGCGAGTTAGCCGGGCGGGACATCGCGAAGTGGGTTGGTAAGATCGGACTTATCGAAGCAAAAGCCGGTGGCAAGGCCTTCTCCCAACTTTACGCCGCCCTGGCCTTGCGACACTTTGGCCGCGACTTAAAAACAAACGCGCTCTGGCTCAGTCTTGAGCCCGAAGAACAGACTGCGTGGCGTTCGTTACTCAACCCGGAACGCTTCTACGATCCGCGCACCAACAAAGTCATCAATCTCCCGGAGAATTATCTCGGTGTCGCTGCACGAATTGCCAGTATCGGTTATCAACTCGGCATCTCCACTGATCGCAATTTCCTTGACCGGCTACTCGACCGCGCCGCAGTTCCCTTCACGAGCGGCGCAATCTACGCCGACGATGCCCCGCCCATCGGTCGCTACGATCGTTACTCAAACGAGTATGCGCGCTACGTTTGGGAAGCCGCAGAAGAATCCGGTCGCAAAGACTTGCTGGAAAAGTTGCGACCATCGCTAACGAGACAGATGCGTCTCTGGTGGGATTTAGTATCGGAAGATGGCTATGGCTACAACTGGGGCCGCAGCCAGGGTATCGTCAGTTATCTCGATACGCCTGAGATCGCCGGCTTTCTTGCCATGCATCCGGAGTTTCGCCCCGCGCCGCTCGCCGATATCGCCGCCCACTACTTTCAAGCCTGGCACTACCTGCGAAGTGATTATCGCGATGATGCTCATCTGCTTTCCCTTTTTGCCTTCGGCCGCGGCAACTACGCATATATCACCCGCGAACGCGAGTGGCAACAAACCACAGGATTCTTCGGCAAGCTTGCCAATTCGCACACACGCTTGATGAATGCACTCGAACGAGAAGGCGTCGCATCCTTTCCAACAGTTCCCAACTTGCCTCGCGTAGCGCGCTTTGAATTCTTTCGCCAAAACCCTGAGCGTGCGGCCGGCGTCTGGCTTGTACGTCAGGGTGCACTACGTTTCGCTTTGCCGATTACGACAGGGACGAAGCCGGGCGTCGCGGATTACCTGCCGGCGCCACATGGCCTGCCGGGATTTGCCGCGCCCGTGGAGCAAATTTATCCGGCGCTCACACCTTTTATCGAACTGGAAGATGGTCGCACAATCATTGCCACCGACGGTGCGGACTCAATTGAACCGTCAGCGGACGGCCAGAGTTTGCGCGTGCGCTGGAATCGTTGGGCGCTTCGCGGCGGTCAGCCAGGCGAGCTCCTGAATGTCGGGCTCACAAGCGAAGTCAACTGGTCCATCCAAAAGGGTGGGTTGATACGAGAAGAGCTAATTACTGCGAAACAGCCTGTCAATATTCGCCGTTGGTGGCTGACGGTACCGTCTAGTTATCCTAACGTTCAAACAGAGTTTGAACACAACACGCGAGTCGATCGCTTCAGCTCCGGCAAAGCCAGTCTTGAAGTGAGAATGGTCGAAAGCAGTTTTCCGATGACGGTCGAAATTTTCGCGACCGGCGACAGTCCGCTTGGACGCGGAGTGCGGGGCGCCATTCCGCTGCATCTGGTGTTCAACTCAAAAAACTTGGGCAGCGTGCAACCCGATAAGCCGTTACGCACCAAACTGGCCCTGTCAACCAGACTGGAGTCAACTCATTAATTAATTTGCATTAAAGGGAGAGAATATTTTTATGGCCCAGGAACTAGCTCCAATCAACATCACGCCTGAAACTTGCTTCGTGCCGGCCACGCATAAGGGTAAAGGCCGACGTACCGCGGTTGCGCCCGGCGATACTGCCGCACGTTATCTACACTACGGGCGAATCACGCTCGATGTGAAAGATGCTGCGGTTACTTTCCAAAACAACGATCACGAGACGGGGCTTGTTTGTCTGAACGGCGCCGCAAAAGTCTCCACGGCCGGGCAAACGTTCGAGCTCTCGCGCTACGATTCAGTCTACGTTCCTCGCGATTCGAATATTGAAGTTCAAGCCAATGGCAGTGAAGGCTGCGACCTTGCGGAGATATCCGCGCCCGTTGCCCAACGCTATCCGCTGCAGTTCGTTGCCTTTGCCGATATCAGACAGAATCCGAAATTGCATCTCACCGCCGGTAAACCGCCCGCCGAACGGGATTTGAATATCTTAATCGGTGCCAATGTTGAAGCTGGACGTATCATGGCAGGCGTCACGTTTTCCACGCCGGGCAACTGGACGTCATGGCCTCCGCACGAGCATTCCAGGATGCTCGAAGAGGCATATCTTTTCATTGATATGCCTTCGCCTTCTTTCGGCGTGCAGTTTGTTTACACCAACCCTGAAAAGCCAGAGTTAGTGCAAGTGGTGCGTGAAGGGGATTGCGTGCTTATGCCCAGAGGATATCATCCGAACGTTGCCGCACCGGGCGGGCAAATCAACTTTTTATGGATGATGGCCGCGATGCGCGAAGGAGAAGACCGCCAGTATGGTGTGGTCAACGTACAGCCTGAGTACGCCGCCGGAGGATCGGGTCTGGAATCAGCGCGAGGAAAATGACACTATGTCTACCACCCCCACTAATGAAATTGAAGCAAAAACCGGCGCAACGATTGACGGCGGTGCCCGGCATTTAAACTGGTCCGGCATCCCGATTGAGCACGTAGCCGAAGGGATCGAGCGACAAATGGTGGTCGGCGAAGACTTAATGATCTGTCGTTTTCGTTTTGCGCCGTTTCTGGTAACTCCTGCGCACGAACATCCCCATGAACAAATGTCGATCGTGATGAGCGGTCGAGTGCGTTTCTTCGTCGAAGGTACGGAGCGTATCGCTTCAGCGGGCGACGTGCTTCACTTCCCTCCGCAATGCAATCACGGCGCAACTATGATGGATGAGGAAGTCGTACTGATCGACATCTTTACTCCCATACGCGAAGACTTTTTGAGCGACTAGCCGAAGATAATGATGTGCATTTACGTTTAGGCGACTAAAGAGCCTTGTTCCGGTTTTCATTCCGGCAGTAGGAAATCGATCCGAAGGGCCGCGCACTTCGCGCCCGTACTCGTCACCTTCTTCTGCTCGCTCGTGCGGGCCCACTTCAAGAACCAACACGACTTAGGAGATTAGTTCGATGGGCAACAAAGTCAGCGCTGCACGAACGCCGGTTTCAACGGATCCCTTAGTCGTTGACGCTGCCGGGTCACGCACCGCAGTGATCACAGGCAATACGCTTTTGGGGCGGTATCGCTGGGTGATCTGCGGGTTGCTGTTCTTCGCAACCACCGTTAACTACATTGACCGACAGGTTCTGGGGATCCTCTCGAAAGACCTGCAACAGACATTTGCGTGGAGCGAGATCGACTACGGAAATATTGTGGCCGCTTTCAACGCCGCGTATGCCTTCGGATTACTCCTTGCCGGCAGATTGATGGATCGCTTCGGCACGAAGATCGGTTATTCGACGGCGCTAATCTTTTGGAGTCTGGCTGCAATGAGCCACGCACTGGCGCGTTCAGCTTTCGGTTTCGGAGCGGCGCGCGCCGCGTTGGGCCTTGGCGAAGCAGGAAACTTCCCTGCTGCGATCAAGACGGTGGCGGAATGGTTTCCTAAGAAGGAGCGGGCTTTTGCGACGGGCATTTTCAATGCCGGCACCAACGTCGGCGCAATCGTTGCACCGTTGACCGTTCCGTGGATCGCTCTCAATTACGGCTGGAGGTGGGCCTTTGTCCTTACAGGCGCCATCGGTTTTCTATGGCTACTCTTTTGGATTCCGATGTATGCCCGACCTGAGGTGCATCGAAGAGTTTCAAAAGCAGAACTCGATTATATTCAAAGCGATCCGCCAGATCCACCCGCCGCAAAAATTCCCTGGATTCAGCTGATACCCCACCGGCAAACATCAGCCTTCGCTATAGGGAAGTATATGACCGACCCGATCTGGTGGTTCTATCTATATTGGATACCAAACTTCCTCAGGGATAACCACAAGCTCGAC
>WNGE01008113.1_pt1 | contig 11284 bp, 8 predicted proteins | sample 5400651 | NCBI WGS metagenome assembly WNGE01 (sample SAMN13153370, study PRJNA577476) | soil metagenome | isolation source: 60 cm soil or saprolite under grassland replicate 2 | place: USA:California | collected 2016-06-15 | reverse complement strand
CACCCGGCCGGGCGTTGGGCAGACTCGGATGGCGATCCCCAACGCGAGCGCCGGCTACAGCTCCAGTACCACCCTGACCTTCGACGACTGCGGCGAACCGGGCAACATCGGGGGCGTCGTGGATGCGCTCGCACGGAGCCACCGGCAGGCGCTGTTCTTCATCACCGGCCAGTGCCGCGACCACTACCCCTGGCTGGTGGCTGAGCTCAAGGCGGCCGGCCACCAGGTCTGCAACCACACCTACAGCCACCCCGACCTGCGCCGCCTCGGGGATGCCGCCATCCGGGCCGAGATCGCGAGCGGGGTGATGGCCGGCTGCCCCTACTTCCGGCCGCCCTACGGCGCCTGGGACGGGCCGCGGGGCCGCATCGCGCGCATCGCCGCCGAGTTCGGGCTGGCGGTGATGCTGTGGGACGTGGACACGCGGGACTGGGCGGACGCCGACCCGGCGGCGATGGTGGCGGTCATCAGGGCGCGTGGCGGAGTGGTCCTCTTCCACCTCCACGGCGTGCGCACGCTGGAGGCGCTGACCGCCCTCGACTCCTAAAGCCCTCCCCGCTTGTCGGGGAGGTGGCTGCCGGCGAATGCCGGCAGACGGAGGGGGCATGGTAAGCCCCTTGTCGTTCGAACATCTGTTCGATAGAATCGACACCAGCCTCCAGCTCCGCCGCGCGTCTTTCCCCGGAGGCCCAACCCAGGAAAGATGCGAGAGGGCACAGCTCAGCTTCAGCACGCGATCGACCAGGTCCACCTGCGCTTCGGCGAGCAGGCGCTCCTCCGCGCCACCCGGCTCCCGCCGGCCGAGCCCTGGCCGAGCGGGCTCGCCGAGATCGACCGCCTGACCGGGATCGAGGGCCTCCCCAAGGGCCGCCTCAGCGTCCTCCAGGGCGCCACCGGCAGCGGCAAGCTCACCCTCGGGCTGGCCCTGCTCGCCCGCGCCACCCGCGAGCTCGCCCAGTCGGTGGTAATCGACCACCGGGTCGGATTCGACCCCTGGGCGATGTCGCCGATGGCGCCCGACCTGCGGGCGCTGACCCTGGTCCGGCCCCCCCACGCCGAGGCCGCCGGCGAGGCCGCGGTGGCGCTGGCCCGGGCGGGCGCCGGGTTCCTGCTCCTGCTCGGCGAGCTGCCCGAGAACGCGCTCTCGCCGCTGGAGTCGGCGGCCTCCCGCTCCGGCGCCCTGGTCGTCGCCTGCGCCAACCATCGAGACCTGGCGCTGGCGCATGCCTCCAGCCTCACCCTCGGCCTCGAGCGCACGGGCTGGGTGCGCGAGCGGGGCGAGGTGGTCGGCCTGCACTCGCGGGTCACCTGCCTCAAGAACAAGCTGGCCGCGCCGGGCGCGGCCACCGACCTCGAGATCCGCTACCCGCTGGGCGCGGAGACCTTTCCCGAGCAGCCGCTGGCGATCGTGTTCAACGAAGGAGTCAGGCCATGGGTGGTCCGTACTGCTGTGGGCTGATCCCCCACCTCGAGCTGGCCCATCACCCCCAGCTGATCGGCTTCCCGCTGGTGATCGGCCTCTGGGGATCAGGCGAGCGTGTGCTGGCCTGCTCCGAGGAGGCGGCCGAGCAGGGCGTGCGGCCGGGCATGACCATGCGCAACGCCGAGCACCTCTGCCCCGCCGCCTTCATGGCCGAGCCCCGGCCGGGCGCCACCACCCGCCTGCGCGAGCGGCTGGCCGCCTCGCTCTACGACCTGGCGCCCGAGATCGAGGTCCGCGACGAGGGCGCCGCCTGGATCGGCCTCGAGGGCCTCCCCGCCGGCCACAAGTCGCTGGCCGTGCGCGAGATGCGCCGGCGACTGGCCCAGGCGGTTGGCGTGGAGGCCCGGCTGGGGGTGGCGCCCGGTCCCTTCAGCGCCCGCCTCGCCGCCCGGCGTGCCCCGCTCGGCCGGGTGCTCCAGGTCGAGGACGCTCCCGCCTTCCTGGCCCCGCTCCCGGCGGCCGAGCTGGGGCTCGACCCGGAGCTGATGGACCGCCTCGAGCTGCTCGGGCTGCGCTCCCTGGGCGCGGTCGCCGCCATCGGCCCCCGCCGCCTGGAGTCGCAGCTGGGCCCGCCCGGCCGGCGCGCAGTGCTGCTCGCCGCCGGCGATGAGCCCGACCTGCTGCAGGCCTGGCGGCCGCCGCAGTGCATGGCCGCCGCCCGCCGGCTGGAGCCGCCGGTCGAGGATCGCGAGGCCCTCCTCTTCATCGCCCGCGCCCTCTGTGGCGACCTCGCCGCCGAGCTCGGCCTGCGCGGGGCCGGGGCCAAGCGCCTGCGAATGCTGGTCAGCGTCGAGGGGGCGGCCGCTCCCGAGGAGCGGTCCTCGCTGGTCCGCCACCCACTCTCCAGCCAGGCCGAGCTCTTCGGGCTGGCCGGCGGCTGGCTGCGCGAGTGGCAACCGGCGGGCCCGGTCGACGGGCTCGCGATCGAGATCCCCGAGCTGGAGGGCGCCGGCCGCCGCCAGCTGCGACTGTGGGTGGGCGGGGACGCCGCCGCCGAGGAGGTGCAGGCCGCGTTGGAGCGGCTGCAGGAGCGGCACGGCGAGCAGGTCGCGATCCGCCTGGCGCCGGCCCTGGTCGCCTCCGGGGTGCCCGCCCAACGCTACGTCGCCGAGCCGGCTTGAGCACGGCTTGACGAGGCTGATCCAACCCGCGCCCGAGCTCACGGTCGAGCTCGACCCCCATGGCGCGCCCGCCCGGATCACGAGCGGGCCGCTGCGCGGCGCGGTGATGCCGCTCTCGCGCTGGGTGGTCGACCAGGACTGGTGGGAGACGCCGATCAAGCGCGAGTACTGGAAAGTCATGGTCGGGGAGCGGCTTTTGGCCGAGATCTACCAGGACCTGCTGGATGGCCGCTGGTTCCTGGAACGGCTCTATGACTAGCCACCGCCCGCCCTTCGTCGAGCTCCACTGCCACAGCAACTTCTCGTTCCTGGACGGCGCCTCGCACCCCTTCGAGCTGGCGCAGAAAGCCGCCGACCTGGAGATGCCGGCGCTCGCCATCACCGACACGGGTGGCGTCTACGGCGCCGTCCGCTTCATGCAGGCAGCGCGCAAGGCGGGGGTGCGCCCGATCGTCGGCTCCGAGCTGGAGGTGGACGGGGAGTCCCTCCGCATCCTGGCCAGGACCCGGCGCGGCTACTCGCAGATGACGCGGCTCCTCAGTCACGCCCACAAGGACCAGCCCAAGGGCGAGGCGCGCACCTCCTTGGGCACCGTCGTGGAGCACAACCAGGACCTCCTCTTCCTCACCGACACCGATTCGGAGCGAAGGCTGGAAGAGCTGCAGGACGGGCTCGGCCGGGAGAACGTCTTCGTCGAGCTCGCCAACCACCTCCGCCCCCAGGACCGCTGGGTGATGGCGGGCCGGGCCGAGATGGCGGGCAGGCACAAGGCCCCGCTCCTGGCCACCAACCAGGTCCGCTACCACGACCCCGCCCGGCGCCCCCTCCACGACGTCCTGGTCGCGATCAAGCACAAGGCCTCACTGGACGAGGTGCGGGGCCGGCTGCACCCCAACGCCGAGCGCTGCCTGAAAAGCGGCGACCAGCTCAAACCGCACTTTCGCGATTACCCGGCGGCGATGGCGCTGCCGCAGGAGCTGGCCCAGGACTGCGACTTCGACCTCGACTTCCGGGACGTCCGCTTCCCGGGCTTCCCGGTGCCCGAGGGCGAGACCCCGTTCAGCTTCCTCTACCGGCTGACCCAGGAGGGAGCGCGCCGGCGGTACCACCCGATCACCCCGGCGGTGGCGCGGCGCCTGCAGCGGGAGCTGGACGTGATCGAGAAGACCGGGCTGGCTGAGTTCTTCCTGATCAACTGGGACCTCATGCGCTTCGCGCGCGAGAACGGGGTCCCGGGCCAGGGCCGGGGCTCGGCCGCCGACTCGATCGTGGCCTACGTGCTCGGCATCACCCGGGTCGACCCCATCGCGCACAACCTGCTCTTCGAGCGCTTCCTGCACGAGGGGATGACCTCCACCCCCGACATCGACATCGACTTCTCGACCGCGCACCGCGAGCAGGTCATCCAGTACATCTACGACAAGTACGGCTGGGAGCGAACGGGGATGGTCTGCAACGTCGTCACCTACAGGCCGCGGATGGCCATCCGCCAGGTCGGCAAGGCTCTCGACTTCCCGCCCGACCTGCTCGACCGCCTCGCCAAGTCGGTCGACCGCTGGTTCAGCGAGGGGATCGAGGACTCGATGGGCTTCGAATTGCCCAAGGACGTGATCGGGTCGCAGACCTGGCTCAGGTTCATCGACCTCTGCACGGAGATCCAGGGCTTCCCCCGCCACCTCTCCATCCACGTGGGCGGGATGCTGGTCACCGGCGAGCCGCTGGTCGACATCGTCCCCGTCGAGCCGGCGACCATGGAGAACCGGCGGGTGGTCCAGTTCGACAAGAACGACGTCGAGGACCTGGGCCTGATCAAGATGGACATGCTCGGCCTGCGCACTCTCTCGGTGGTCGCCGAGACGCTGGGCATGATCGAGCACCAGACCGGGATCCGGCCCGACCTCGACGTGCTGGCCCTTAACGACCCCGAGGTCTACGCCATGTGCTCGGAGGCTGACACCATCGGCGTTTTCCAGATCGAGTCCCGGGCCCAGATGACGACGCTCCCGCGGACCCGTCCCCACACCTTCAACGACCTCGTGGTGGAGGTGGCGATCATCCGCCCCGGCCCCATCCAGGGCAACGCCGTGCACCCCTATATCCGCCGCAAGCAGGGCCGCGAGCCGGTGACCTACGCACACCCCCTGCTGAAGCCGATCCTCCGCGACACGCTGGGCGTGATCCTCTACCAGGAGCAGATCATCGAGATCGCGATGGAGGTGGCGGGCATGACGCCCGTGCAGTCGGATGGCTTCCGGCGCGCCATGACGCGCCACCTGAACCGCGTCGAGATGTCCTCGCTGAAAGAGGGCTTCCTGCGCGGCTGCCTCGCCAACGACGTCCCCCACGAGGTCGCCGAGCAGCTCTTTTCGGCGGTCGAAGGCTTCGCCGCCTTCGGCTTCTGCCGCTCCCATGCCGCGGCCTTCGCGCGCACCGCCTACGAAACGGCCTGGCTCAAGCTGCGTCATCCGGCGGCGTTCGTCTGTGGGCTGCTCAACAACCAGCCGATGGGCTTCTACCACCCCAGCGTGCTGGTCGAGGACGCCAAGCGCCACGGCGTGCGCGCGCTGCCGGTGCACGTCAACCGCTCCGACGTGCGCTGCCTGCCCGAGCCCGGGCGGCCCAACACGATCCGGGTCGGCCTCAACTACCTCCGCGACCTCGGCGAGGAAGGGCGGAAGGCGATCGTCGAGGAGCGCGAGCGGGGCGGCGCCTACGCGTCTTTCGCCGACTTCCTGGAGCGGCTGCGGGGCGCGCCGATGAACCCGCGCGCGGTGCGCAACCTGGTCATGGTGGGCGGCTTCAACGGGCTGGGCCAGGTGCGCAGAGAGTTGCTCTGGGACTGGCAGGAGCGCAGCCACGGCGCCGGATTGCGGCGCAAGCTCGAACCCCAGTCCGAGCTTCGCCTGCCCGCCGACGCGCCACCCCTGCCCTTACTGACCGAGATCGAGAAGACGCGTCTCGAGTACCGGATCTCCGAGGTCTCGACCGGCAAGCACCTGGTCCACTTCTGGCGCCCGCGCCTGGAAGCCAAGCGCGTGGTCAACAGCCGGGAGGCGCAGAAGCTGCGCACCGGCGCCCGGGTGCGGGTGGGCGGGCTGGTGATCACCCGCCAGGCGCCGAGCACGGCCGGCAAGATCCGCTTCTTCACCCTCGAAGACGAGTTCGGGCACGTCAACCTGACCATCTACGCCGAGGTCTACCGGCGCTACCGGCGCGAGTCGGCCCAGCCGATGCTGGTCGTGGACGGGGTCGTGCAGCGCCAGGACGGGGTCTGGTCTGTGCTCGCCGAGCGGATCGAGGCGCTGGCAGGCGCGTCGAAGGAGCACGGCCGCTCCCACGACTACAAGTGAAACGCTCCCCGCCAAATCGCCGAGGGTGCACCCTCGAACACTTCAGAGCCCGGCGAATCCGCCGAGGGTGCACCCCCGAACAAATTCCTCAGCGCTGAGTGCAGTACGGGCAATACAGGGTGGGCCCGGTCGGGATGGGGTGGATGAACCTGGCCTCCACCACCATCTTGGCGCCCGCCGGCCGGTCCGGCACCTCGACCTCCACCCCGGCCGGGCCGGCGCCGCTGACGCGGCCCTCCCAGAGCCGGTGGGGCGGCTCGGGTTCGTGGACCAGCACTCGCGTCCCGGTCCCGACGGGGACCGAATGGGTTGCGACCGGAGGTCCGGCCGCCTCCTTCAATCCCCCCGCCTCGACCTCCGCGATAGCCGCCTCGATCTTGTCGCGGGTCGCGTTCATGTCCTTCAGCACGTGGGCCGCGATGCCCTCCTTCTCGATCACCAACGCCAGCAGGAGGTGGGCGGTGCCGACGTGGTGGCGGCCCCCCCGTAACGCCTCGGCGAAGGAGATCTCGATTACCTTCTTGACCCGGGTGGTGGGGATGATCTGGGACACCTTCAGCGCCTCGCCGCGGCCGAGCACGGCGCTGATCACCCGACGCACCTCGTCCAGCTCGATCCCCAGCCCCGCCAGCGCGCGCGACGCGACGCCCTGCTCGGAGCGGAGGATGCCCAGCAGCAGGTGCTCAGTGCCGATGTAGTTGTGCCCCGCCACCTCGGCCTCCTCCTGCGCGCCGCTCAAGACGCGCTTGGCGGGCTCGGTGAAGCGCTCGAACGGGTACATGGGGCGCGTCGCATAGACTCCCACAGTCATGGCCCGGATAACCGACCTGCTCAAGGCGGGCCGCACCTTCTCGTTCGAGTTCTTCCCGCCCCGGACGGACGAGGAGCAGGCCCAGCTGACCAAGACGATCGGCAACCTGCAGCCCCTCCAGCCCTCCTTCGTGTCCGTCACCTACCGCGGCGGCCGGACCAGCCGCGAGCGCACGACCCGGGTCGTGATCGACATCCTCAACACCACCGAGCTCACCCCCATGCCCCACCTCACCTGCGTCGCCCACCCCCGCTTCGAGCTGGGCGAGATCGTGGGTGGGTTCCGGGCGGCGGGGCTCGAGAACCTGCTCGCCCTGGGCGGCGATCCGCTGCCCGAGGAGGAGTCCTACAAGGAGCTGGCCTACGCCTTGGAGCTCGTCGAGCTGGGCCGCCTGCTCGGCTTCGAGTCGATCGGCGTGGCCGCCCACCCCGCCGGCCACCCGCGCTCCCCCGACCTCCAGACCGACCGCCGCCACCTGGCGGCCAAGCTGAAGCTGGCCGACTTCGCGATCACCCAGTTCTTCTTCCACGTCGAGGAATGGGAGCGCCTGGTCGACGAGCTGCAGGCGCTGGGCGTCGACCGGCCCGTGGTGCCGGGGATCATGCCGATCACCAACCTGGGCTCAATCCAGCGGATGGCCCAGCTCAGCGGGTACGAGGTGCCGCGGGACATCGTCGAGCAGCTGGAGCAGGCCGGCGACGACCCCAAGGAGGTGCGCCGGATCGGGATCGAGCTGGCGTGCGCCCTCTGCTCCGGCCTGCTCGAGGCGGGCGCGCCGGGCCTCCACTTCTACACCCTCAACTTCTCGACCGCGACCCGCGAGATCTACAGCGGCCTGGGCCTGGCCCCGGACTGACCGAAAGATGTCCTCCCCGCTTGCCGGGGAGGTGGCCTGCCGCAGGCAGGCCGGAGGGCCCCTTGGCAAGCCACCCACCCCCTCCCCTCCGGCTACGCCGGAGGGACCCTTGGCAAGCCACCCACCCCCTCCCCTCCGGCTACGCCGGAGGGACTCCCCCGACGAGCGGGGGAGACTCATCAGCCAGAAGCCAGCCTGTGAACAGGGTCCAGGCTTACTTTTCGTAGCTAGTGGGGGGACTTTTACCGCAAGCTATGCGCCGATGAGCGCGGCGAGAGAGATCGAGGACATCCAGCGGCAGCTGGTCCGCCACCAGCACGACCACCCGCCGGTGCGGGACCTGAACCGGGAGTCGGACCGCCGCCTGTCATCGGCCCAGCGCATCGGCGCGGACTTCGCGCGCCTGGTCGGGAGCTGGACCTTCGTGGTGATCCAGGTCTTGCTGACGCTGGCCTGGATGCTCCTCAACGCGCTCGCCCTGATCAACCACTGGGACCCGTATCCCTTCCAGCTCCTCAACCTGGTCATGAGTCTGGAAGCGGCGCTCTGGGTCTCGATCGCCCTCATGGCGCTCAACCGGCTCGGCGATCGCGACCGCCTACGCGCGCAGCACGACTACGAGGTCGACGTCAAGACCGAGGAGGAGATGCGGACGCTGATGACGCACCTCGAGGTCCAGGACGATGTCCTGCTCCAGGTCTTGCACCGGCTCGACCGGATCGACCGCGACCTCCACAAGATGGCCCGCCGGATGGGCATCGGCGACGAGGGCCCGGGAACCCGCTCCGGCACCGCCTAGCGGGCGCTCCCCATAAGAGCCAAGTCCTCCCCGCTTGTCGGGGAGGTGGCCGTCGCAGCCGGCCGGAGGGGTCGTGGTGACCCCCTCCCCTGCCCTCCGGGCGGGGCCCTCCCGCATTAAGTGGGAGGACGTCTTTCCTAAAGGCGGTGATAGATGGCGGCCAGGCTCAGGGAGGTGACCACGTTGCCGATCACGATCAACGCCAGCGCCAGGCCGGCCACCGAACGAGCCCAGGGCCGGAGGAAGGCCAGCGCGGGCACCGCCACCAGGGCCGCGGGCGCCACCACCACGGCCAGGATCCCGACGATCAGCAGGGGGTCGGGGATCCAGGTCCCTGTGGGATCGCCGAGCCAGTAGTTGGTGGCCATCGCCCCTCCCAGCACCAGGACTGCGAGCAGGCGCGCCGGCGAGGGCTCGACGAAGGTCCGCCAGGCCAGGTTGCCGGCCGCCAGGTACGCGAAGGGCAGGACGATCACCCGGTACCAGCCGTACTGGGCGGTCAGCTCCTCGCCGGCCAGAACCGCGATCACGGCGGCGTAGGCGAACAGCGGCCACGCCAGCTGCTGCTCGGCGCCGGAGCGGCGCCCGTGGAAGAGCCACACCCCGGCGCCGATCCAGCCCAGCAGCCACCAGCCGTCGCGCAGCCGGCGGTTGATCCCGGCCGGCTCGGCGATGAACTCGAAGGCGGCCATCACCCCGCGCCGGTTCTGGGCCTGCTCGCCGATGATCAGCCAGAGCAGGTTCCAGTCGACGAGCGCGCCGTAGAGCAGGTAGAGGCCGACGCCGGCCGCCGCGCCCAGGCCGCAGGCCATCGCCCAGGCCCAGCGCGCGTTCATCGCCAGGATCAAGACCGCAACGCCCCCCACCGCCACCCCGGTGACCTTGAAGAAGGGCACCAGCACGCAGATCGCGACCAGCGCCAGGCCGGCGGCCAGTCCGCCGCGCCCCTGACCCAGCCGGCCCGCCAGCAGCACGGCGGCCAGGAAGAGCGGCGCCATCACCGACTCCGGCTCGGCCTGCCGGGCCAGCAGCACGGCGCCCGGCCCGGTGGCCAGCAGCACCGCCCCCGCCAGCGCCGCCGGCGCGCCCAGCGGCCGCCGCGCGACCAGGTGCGCGAGCGGGACGGTGGCGGTCGCGAAGAGCACCGCCGGAAGCCGTACCGCCTCCGCGCTCAGGTGCGTCATCTCGCGCTGCCCGATCAGCCACAGGTAGCCGCCCAGCAGCAGGCTGAAGCCCGGCGGATGGTCGAGCCAGTGGTGTACCAGCGGGTAGGTCTGGCCGTAGGCATGGAGCACCCCGGCGCTCGGGTAGGCGGGAAAGTAGGACCAGCTGATGGCATCGCCGTGCGCGATCAGGTTGAGGCCCGCCCAGGCGAACTGCAGCTCGTCGGCGTTGTCCACGAAAGCAGGCGCGAGCCCGTAGTCGTGGAGGCGGAGCCCGAGCCCGACCAGCGTGACCACGGCCAGCAGCACCGCCTCGAGGCGCGGCGTCAGCAGGCGCGTCAACGCGTGCGCATCAGCGGGTGGGCATCAACGGATGCGAAAGACGGTGTAGCCGCCGGCCCGGTAGACGATCTCGCCATGCGCCGACCAGTAGCCGGCGTTGGCCCCGAACGCCAGCTCTTGGGGTCCGATCACGACGTACCCCACGTGCTCGCGCCGGACCAGTTCGGGCGCCGCGGGGTCGCCGGCCAGGATCTTCTTCTCCTCGTCGGTCCGGGGTATCCAGTCGGAGAGGCCGTAGCTCCAGAGCCAGCCACCGTACCCGGCCAGCACGCGCCGGCCGGCGAGCGCGGCCACCGGTTCGTTGTGCTGGGGGGCGACCGCGAAGATCGCCTTGGGCGGGGTGTGGTCGCGGGCCCAAGCCGCCACCGCCAGGCCGTCGCTGTCGATGAATGTGGCAGTCATCTGCGAGCGGTCGAGCGCACGTGCCAGGTCGAGGCCGCCGCTGAGGCATAGGACCAGGGCCAGCGCCGCCGCCAGCACCGCCCCCTCGACGCCCCGGCTCGCCAGCCGGACCAGCAGCGCCCCCACCATCAGCGCCCCGAACAGGAACCAGAACATGAAGAACTTGGTGTTGTCCCACTCCCAGGGCTGGAAGACCCAGAGGTTGGGGACCAGGAACCAGAGCCAGACCGGCGCGAAGCGCACCGCGAAGGTCGCCGGCACCGTGCCCGCCCAGAGCTGGGCGGCGACCAGCGAGGGGATGAAGAGGCCGGTGTTCTTGAGCCAGAACCACGGCGGTCCGTCGTGATGGGGCGGAAAGTCGGCGAGCCAGCCCGGCAGCCAGCGCAGGCCGGCGGTGCCGCCGGCCAGCATCCAGAGCGTGACCGGGATCCCCAGCGCCAGCGCCGGCACGAAGAAGACGGCGTAGTTGGCGCGGCGGTCGATCAGTGCCCAGGCCGCGGCCAGCGCCACTGCCGTCCCGTAGCCGTGGAGGTGGAAGAGCGGGGTCAGGCCGGCCACCGTGCCCGCGAACGCGTACCCCTGCCAGCCGCGCTGCTCGCGGGCCATCACCAGCAGTGCCGCCACGATCGCCGCCACCGCCAGACCGACCAGGATCGAGCGCTGGGGCACCAGGTAGGCGAGGACCGGGTTCATCCACTGGTAGTTGGTGTCGGGGTCGGTCGTGTAGAAGCGGGGCAGGTGCTGGAGAACGGCGCCGCCCAGGCGCTCGAGGTCGGTGAAGAAGTTGAGAAAGCCGAGCCCGCCGCCGAGCAGGAAGAGCAGGCAGCCGGCGGCGGCGGCGGCGTAGGTGCCGACCAGGCGGGCGCCGGCCAGGCAGACCACGGCCGGCAGCGCCAGCGCCAGGTAGCCGCTGCTGAGGACCAGGCTGGAGGTGAGCGAGGAGCCCCATTCCACGAG
>WNGE01026101.1_pt1 | contig 11285 bp, 10 predicted proteins | sample 5400651 | NCBI WGS metagenome assembly WNGE01 (sample SAMN13153370, study PRJNA577476) | soil metagenome | isolation source: 60 cm soil or saprolite under grassland replicate 2 | place: USA:California | collected 2016-06-15 | reverse complement strand
GGCGTCACCTTCCCGAAAGGCACCCTCCACCTGGCGCAGGCGCCTATCGAGGCGGTCGCTCGCCCGCGCCCCTCCGGCCACGAGGGCGGCGGTGAGGGCGAGAGCGGCCGCCCGCCCGACGGCCAGGCGCACCGACATCCTCGGATGGTAGACCCGCCGCTCCGCCACGGTCAACGACCGTGCACACAAGGTGCCAGATGGATCTCGTTGCGTCGGCGCGGTTTCCCGAGGGATTGCGTCCCCCGCCGGAGACGGTGACCGTCCCCCGCCGAGCCCGGCAGCGTTGCGTCTCGTCGTCGGGGAAGGAACGATTGTATCGGGAGGGATGGGGTGGGGGGTCGATTAACGATACAGCATCCAGTAGATCACGACCCCGGTGACCGAAACGTAGCCCCAGAGGGGGAGCGTGATCCGGGCGATCCTGCGGTGTGCGTCGAACCGCTCGCGGAGGGCCCGCCGCACCGTGGTTCCCACGAGGGGAACGATCGTGACCGCGAGGATCGTGTGGCTGACCAGGATCGCGAAGTACAGGGTTCGGAGGGCCCCCTGGCCGGTGAAGGGGACAGAGCCGACCTGGAAGTGATAGACGAGGTAGGAGGTGAGGAAGAGGGCCGAGCTCACCAGGGCCGCGACCATGCAGTTGCGGTGGGCCTTTGCGCGCCCCGCCCGTATGAACGCGTAGCCGGTGGCCAGCAGGAGGGCGCTGGTCGCGTTGAGACCGGCGTTGAGGACGGGAAGGTCGGAGACGCCCATGCGACGGGAACGCTTCAGCGAGGCAGCAGGAGGAAGCGGAGCAACCGGGTCACGAAAGGAGTGATGCGGGCGCGGAACAGCACGGTCGCCACAACCAGCCAAGAGCAACGAGCCCCAAGCCGACGAGCATGAGAGTGCGGAGCCGAACGTGTCCCAGCGTTCCCTCCCCCCTACGTGGGGGAGGATAGGAGGGGGGGTCGATGAATGAATAGCTCATCGGATCGTCCTGTCCAGCACGTGCTGGCTCTCGGGCGCGATGTAGAGGAAAAGGATCAGGGTGGTCACCATGATCCCCGCGAAGACCATGAGGGCCAGGTTGCTCTTCTCGAAGCGCAGGTGCATGAAGTTCCCGCCGATCATGATCGCCTTGAGCATCATGAAGGCGAGGAGGAAGGGGACCAGGAACCAGCGCGGCATGTGAAAGGCCTCCGCGCCCAGCATGGCGAGGGTCACCAGCAGCAGGAAGATCCAGGTGATCCAGTAGATCCGGTAGGGGTGGGCGGCGTCGTGGACCCTCATGGGTGCCTCCAGTCTAGAGCAGATAGAACAGGGTGAAGATGAAGACCCAGACGAGGTCCACGAAGTGCCAGTAGAGGCCCGCCATCTCCACGTTCTGGGCCGGGGTCTTGCCGAGGGCGGTCCGGATCGCGGTGACGGTCAGGATGGCGAGGCCGGAGAAAACGTGGGAGCCGTGGAAACCGGTGAGGAGGAAAAAGGATTGGCCGTATTGCGGGGGGCCCCAGGGGTTTACGAGGAAGGGCGCCCCTCTCGCGTGATTCGTGAGGTGCTGGCCCTCGCGGATCACGTGGGTCCACTCGTAGGCCTGGCAGCCCAGGAAGGCCGCTCCCCCGATGATCGTGAGGATCAGGAAGCGTAGAGTGGCCCTGCGGTCGCCCAGCCGGGAGGCCCCCACCGCCGAGCCCATGGTCGCGCTCGATGTGATCAGGATGAAGGTCATGAGGGCGATGAAGGGGATCGCGAACGCGCCCTCCTGGGCGCCCGGCCAGGGGGCAGGGCTTGCCATGCGCAGGAAGGCGTAACCGCAGAGCAGCCCGGAGAAGAGCAGGGCGTCGGTGACGATGAAGATCCACATCATCGTCTTCTGCCAGCTCGCGCCGAAGGGCGCGGCGCCTCCGCCCCAGTGGGCCTCCATCACGGCGGCGTCGTGGGTCATTGTCGACCCCCTGCGGCACGTCGGCCCCGCATCATCTCCACCTCCAGCCTCCCCCAGGAAGTGCCAGTAGGTCGCGAAGAGCCGCAGGCCGTCCTCGCCCGGTAGATAGGCCATGCGCCGCAGGCGGCGGGCGACGGCCGCGAAGCACCCGAGTCCGCCCAACAGATGCAGCGCATGCACCCCGGTGAGCACGTAGAAGAACGAGCTGTGTGGGTTCGTGGCCAGGAAGATCCCGCGGGAGGCCAGCTGCCGCCAGCCCATGTACTGTCCCGTCAGGAAGAGCAGGCCCAGGAGGCCGGTCGCGAGCAGCCAGCGCTCGCTGCCCGCCAGGTCCCAGCCCCGAAGCCGGCGCCGCGCCGTTTCGAGCGCGGCGCTGCTCGCCAGGAGCACCGCGGTGTTGAGCCACAGCACCGGCGGGGCGGCCAGGGGCTGCCAGTCAGCGGAGGCCCGTCGCAGGATGTAGGCGCTCGTGAAGCCGATGAACAGCATGGTGACCGTGCCCAGGAAGGCCCACAAGCCGAAGAGGGCCGGGTCCCCCAGGATGCCGGGTGTGCCCTGGCCGGACGGTCCGCCGCCGCCGGGGCGGTCATCGCCCCCACCGGGCACGCCGGGGCCGGAGTGGCTCGGCCTCTTTTCGAGGACCTCAGTCGACACGGTGGGGGTCCCGTTCTCCGACCGGGGTCGGATCGGTCTGCATCACGTGGTCGGCCTCCACCCCGGGGACGGCGTAGTCGTAGGGGGAGCGGTAGACCTCGGGGATCGCGCCCGGCCAGTTGCCGTGGCCCGGGGGCGAGGGCGTCGTCCACTCGAGCCCGTTCGCGTTCCAGGGGTTGGGCGGGGCTTTCGGGCCCTTGAAGACGCTCCACAGGAGGTTCACCAGGAAGAGGAGCTGCGACGTCCCCAGCACGAAGGCGCTGATCGTGATGAACTGGTTGATGGGCTGCAGCTCCTTCAGGAACGTGTACTGGTAGGGGTCGTAGATGCGCCGCATGTGGCCGGCGAGGCCCGTGTAGTGCATTGGGAAGAAGACGCAGTAGTAGGCCACGAAGGTGAACCAGAAGTGGAGCTTGCCCAGGGTCTCGTTCATCATCCGCCCGAACATCTTCGGGAACCAGTAGGCGGTGGCCCCGAAGACCCCGAAGAGGGCGGCCCCCGCCATGATCAGGTGGAAGTGCGCCACCACGAAGTAGGTGTCGTGGAGGGGGATGTCCACCGCGCTCTGCCCCAGGAGGATCCCTGAGAGCCCGCCGCTGATGAACAGGGAGACCACGCCCAGGGCCCAGAGCATCGGCGTCCTGAAGGTGATCCGGGACTGCCATAGGGTGGCCAGCCAGTTGAAGACCTTGACCGCCGAGGGGACCGCGACGAGCATGGTCCCCACCGCGAAGGCCATGCCGAGGTAGGGGCTCATCCCGGAGACGAACATGTGATGGCCCCAGACCACGAAGCTGAGGGTGGCGATCGCGACCATGGCCCCGGCCATAGTCTTGTAACCGAAGATGGGCCGGCGGGCGAAGGTCGCGATGATGTCCGAAGTGAAGCCGAGGGCGGGCAGCATCAGGATGTAGACCTCGGGGTGGCCCAGGAACCAGAAGAGGTGCTGCCAGAGCAAGGGGGAGCCGCCCTGGTGCAGTGGCGCCCCGTCGGGGCCGAGGAGCGCCTGGCCGGAGACCACGAGGCCCGCGGGGAGGAAGAAGCTGGTTCCGAAGTGGCGGTCGAGAAGCAGCATCAGCGACGCGCCGGTCAGGGCGGGGAAGGCGAGGAGCCCCAAGATCGCCACCAGCAGCATCGACCAGATGGTGAGGGGCAGGCGGAAGAGGGACAAGCCCTTCGTCCGGAGGTTCAGGATGGTGGTCAGGAAGTTGAGGCCGCCCATGGTGAACGAGGCAATGAAGAAGACCATGCCGACGATCCAGAAGGTCTGGCCCATCTGGGAGCCGGGGATCGCGCCGCGCAGAGCCGAGAGCGGGGGATAGGAGGTCCATCCCCCCGCGGCCGCGCCACCCTCGCCGAAGACCTTGGGGAAGAAGCCCGCGCCGATGAAGAAGGACGAGAGAATGACGAGGCAGCCGGGGAGGAAGGTCCAGTAGCTGAGCGCGTTCAGGAACGGGAAGGCCATGTCCCGCGCCCCGCACTGCAGCGGGATCAGGATGTTCCCAAACCCGCTCACCGGCGCCGTGGAGAGCACGAAGAACACCATGATCGTGCCGTGCATGGTGAACAGCATCGCGTAGAACTCGGGGTTCATCACCCCGTCGCTGAAGCCGGCGCTCAGGAAGCGCCCGAGGCCAGGCCAGGTCTTCTCCGGCCAGGCGAGCTGCAGCCGGATCAGCATGGCCAGGAGTCCCGCCACCCAGGCCATGACCATCGCGGTCAGGTAGTACTGGATACCGATGACCTTGTGGTCCTTGCTGAAGACGTAGCGCCAGATGAAGGCCTGGGGCGCGTGCTCGGGGCCGGCGGGGGTGGTGTGGCCGGCGGTGGTCTGGGCCATTCTGGTTCTCCTACTCGCCCGTCGCTTCCTTGATCTTCGCCTCGAGCTCGCCCGGGGGGACCACGGTCAGCTGCCCCCGCATCCGGTAGTGGCCGAGGCCGCAATGCTCGGCGCAGGCGATCTCGAAGGTCCCGGCTTGCCGGGGAACGAACCAGGTCTCCGTCGTCATCCCCGGCACCGCGTCCTGCTTCACCCGGAAGTCGGGGAGGAAGAAGCTGTGGATCACGTCGAGGGAGCGGATGCGCACCCGCACCGGGCGCCCCTCCGGGAGGAAGAGCTGGTTCTGGAGGGTGACGTCGTCCTGGGCCGCGGGGTCGGTGCGGTCGAGCCCGATGAAGTTCAGGGCGGCGGGGTCGACGAGCTTGACGTCGGTCTTGCCAAAGACGCCGTCGGGGCCGGGGTAGCGGATGTTCCAGGCGAACTGCTGGCCGGTCACCTCCACCACGAAGGCGTCGGGAGGAGCGGCGGACGTGACCTGGGCCCAGAGGCCCAGGGCCTTGAAGAGGAAGACGAACATCACGACCGCGGTGGTCAGGGTCCAGCCCCACTCCAGGCGCGGGTCGTCGTGCCAGTAGCTCGCCCGGGCCCCCGGTTGGTCCTGATAGCGGAAGGCGAACCAGCCCAGCATCAGGTTGGTGACCACGAAGACGAAGCCCGTGACGGAGAGGGAGATCCAGATCGCGTGGTCGATCGCCCCCCGGTCCGACTGGAGCGGAGGCATCCACGGCCTGGTGAAGAGGAAGGTGGCGACGACCACCAGCACGAGAGTCGCCAGGCCGAAGAGCAGGCCCTGCAGCTTCGACATCCGGTCCTCCAGAGAGCGCGACGTTCGTTCAGTGAGCCGGCCCCGCCGCAGCGCGGCGCGTCGGCCAGGGACACCTCTGTTGCTTTGAGAATGGTGCGGGGAACACTACCGCAGGACCCGGAGCACGGTCAACCAAGAGCCGCGTCGGCATCACAAGCGCGCGGCGAGCAGGAGACAGGAGAGCGCGGGCAGGTACACGACCGAGGCCAGGAAGAGAGCGCGCGCCGCCCGCTGGTCCCGCGCGAGGGCCAGGTTCAACGCGAAGGCGGTGAGGGCGAAGCCCAGCAGGGCCGCCCCCGCGAGGTAAGCGCCTCCCGCGAGGCCCGCCGCCACCGGGGCGAAGCTCACGATCAGGAGGGCCAGGCTGTGGACCACGGCCTGCCGGCCCGTGAGGTGGCCTTCGCGGTCCAGCACCGGGAGCATGGGCAGGCCCGCCCGGGCATAGTCGTCCCGGTAGATCCAGGCGATGGCCAGGAAGTGCGGGACTTGCCACAGGAACAGGATCGCAAACAGCACGAAGGCCCCGCCCTCCAGGGAGTGCCGGGCCGCCGCCCAGCCGATCACCGGGGCAGCGCGCCCGGGATGGCGCCCGCGAGCGTGGACAGCGAGGTCCGGCGCTTGAGCGGCGTGTACAGGAACAGGTAGCTCGACCAGGTGGCGAGGGCGACCAGGGCGGCCAGCGAGCCCGAGAGCCATGTGAGCTCGAGGAGGCCGAGGGAAGTGATGCCGAGGCCGAAGAGGAGCGCATCCGCAGGGCGGAGTCGCCCCGCGGGGAGCGGGCGTGACCGGGTACGCCGCATGAGGGCATCGGTGTCCCGCTCCATGAGCATGTTGAGGGCGCTGGCTCCCGCGGCAACGAGGCCGATGCCGAGGAGGGCGGCCGAGAGGGCCGGGACGGAGACCGGTCCCAGGGTCGCGCACACGAACCCCACGAGGGCCGTGAACACGACCATCAGGGTGATCCGGGGCTTGGTCAGCTCGACGTAGTCGGCTACCGCCGGACGGCTCTCGACAACGACGGGGCTGCTCACGGGGGCTCCGGAGCTCCGCGGGTGGCCTAGCCCTTGAATGTGAAGTTCAGGGCGGCGGTCTCGCCGTCCTTCACCGTGACCTTCTGGGCCTGGCTCTTGAGCTTCCCGTGGAAAGCCTCGACCTCGTACTCGCCCGCCGGAAGGCCCTTGATCTCGAACGTCCCGTCGTCCTTGCTCACCGCGTAGAACGGGTGGTCGAAGACCGAGATGAACGCGCGCATCCAGGGGTGTACGTCGCAGCCCACGGGGATCATGACCTCCGGCTTGGTGAAGGCCTTTTCGCCCTCCCGAAGGCTCTCCATGCCCTGTCTGGGCTGGCCGAGGTTGAACTCGGGGTTGACCTTGGGCCGGGGATGGATGTTGTGCAGGGTGTCGTCGCTATTCCGGATCTTCAGGGGCTGGCCCGCGCGCATCACGACCATGTGGGGATGGTAGTCGCAGCCCTGCTGGTCGAGCAGAACCGGGTCGGTGGGAGGAGGGTAGCTGCCCTTGAGGCCGCTCTTCACGTACACCAGGACGTCGGCGAGGCCGCCGTCCTTGACGCGGATCTGCCAACGCTCGAGACCCTCCTTGTGCATGGCGGCGCACTTCGGGTCGGCGTTGAGCTTGACCTTCTCCATGACGGGCGGCGGCCCGTCGTAGGAGATCTTGCCGGCCACGGCGGCGGAGCCGGGGGCGGCCGCGGGAGCCGCTGCTTTCGACTCGGCCGGGGCGGCCTTGGACTCGGTGGGGGCCGTGGACTCGGGCACCCCGCCTCCACCGCAGCCGACGAGGGAGAGCGTTCCCAGGCCCACCAGGACAAAGGGCTTGAAGAGGATCATCACGAAGGCTCCTTGAATCTCGGAATGAGTTCGTGGGTACGGGCGTCCGTCGATCCGAACAGGCGGTAGTTTAACGGGGGAGCGAGCGTTGTCAACACCAGACCAGAGGCAGCGAGCGCAGGCCGAGGAAGAGCCGGCCGTCGAGCAGGAGGGGCGGCGTCCCGATCCGGGCGGTGGTCCGGAGGTTTCCGACCGGCGTGCCCGTCTTCACGTTGAAGCCGATCACGTCCTTCTCGTGGCAGGCCACGAGCACGGTCGCTCCGGAGAGGATTGGTCCCGAGAGCGGCCGGGAGGGAAGCGGGGCTCGCCACACCAGATTGCCGTTCCCCCGGTTCAGGGCGTAGAGGACGGCGTCGAACGCGGTGAAGAAGACCCGGTGCTCGTGGATGAGCCCCGGGCTCTCCACGTCGGCCGCGACCTTCCAGGCCCAGCCCTTCTTGCCCTTCTCCAGGCCCACCTCGAGAATCCGCCGGTCGGTGGTTCCCAGGTAGAGGCGGCGCTGCTCGGGGTCGACCACCGGGGGGGCGAGGAGGGCGGAGCCCGTGCGCAGCTTCCAGAGCGACACCCCGCTCGCGCGGTCCCGGCAACGCAGCGTGCCGTCTTCCTCGCCGGCGAGGAGGCGCGAGCCTGCCGCCACGGGAGAAGCGGTCACCGTCGGGTCGGCGGGAGCGGACCAGACGACGTGCCCGGTAGCGATGTCGAGGGCGGCCATGCCTTTGCCGGCGATCAGGACGCGGTCGCCGTCCAGGACGGGAGGCAGGTCGCCGACGATCCCGGAGGCGGCCTCCCACCGGACCCGCACGATCCCGTCCCGGGTGATCGCGAACAGGCGGCGGCGGTCGGTGGCCAGCGCCCCTTCCACGAAGTCGCTGAGCGGGGTGGTCCAGGCGGGTTTCAAGGGGAAGACGGCCGGAGGGGCCGGAGGGCGAACGCCCCCGCAGGCGACGGCGAGACAAGCGAGACAAGAGAGAAAGGCCAGGGATCGCACGGGAGGTCAAAAACGCGGGCACTATATCACCGGACCTTTCCTGTCCGCCCCGGTGGGTATAATCCCGGCCCACCGGGAGGTCCATGGAACGCGACACGATCCTGATCCTCGACTTCGGCTCGCAGTACACGCAGCTCATTGCCCGCCGTTTCCGCGAGCTCTCGGTCTACTCGGAGATCCTCCCCCCGGCAACGAAGCGGGCCGTCCTCTTGGCCCGGAAGGCGAAGGGGATCGTCCTTTCGGGCGGCCCCGACAGCGTCCACGACAAGGGGGCGCCCCGCTGCGATCGCGGCGTGTTCGAGCTGGGGGTGCCGGTGATGGGGGTCTGCTACGGCATGCAGCTCATGAGCCACCTGCTCGGGGGCGAGGTGAGGCGGGCGGACCGGCGCGAGTACGGGCCGGCCCAGTTCGAGCCCAAGGGCGGACGGCTTCTCCAGGGCCTCTCTCCCTCCACCAAGGTCTGGATGAGCCACGGGGACTCGATCGTGCGGCCTCCCGAGGGCTTCTCGGTCGTGGGATCGAGCGGCCGCAACGCGGTGGCGGCGATCGAGGCGCGGGACCGGCGCCTCTTCGGCATCCTCTTCCACCCGGAGGTCGTCCACACCGCCGAAGGGATCAGGGTCCTCGCCAACTTTCTCGACCTCTGCGGCTGTCGCCGGGACTGGAACGCGGCCTCCTTCATCGAAGGCGCGGTGGGCCGGATTCGCGACACGGTGGGGAAGGGGCGGGTCATCTGCGCCCTGTCCGGGGGCGTCGACTCCGCGGTCGCCGCCCTGCTCGTGCACCGGGCCCTCGGCGACCGCCTCACCTGCGTCTTCGTGGACAACGGCCTGCTCCGCAAGGACGAGGCCGCCCAGGTCCGCCGCCGCTTCATGCAGCGGCTCCACCTGAAGGTCCTCTTCGTGGACGCCGGGAAGCGCTTCCTGGCCAAGCTCGCGGGCGTGTCCGACCCGGAGCGCAAGCGCAAGATCATCGGGCGGGAGTTCATCGAGGTCTTCAAGGCCTCGATGAAGAAGGCAGGAAGGGCCGAGTTCCTGGCCCAGGGCACCCTCTATCCGGACGTGATCGAGTCCACCTCGGTCCGCGGCCCCTCGGCCGTCATCAAGAGCCACCACAACGTGGGCGGCCTGCCCCGGGCCCTCAAGTTCAAGCTGGTCGAGCCCCTGCGAGAGCTGTTCAAGGACGAGGTCCGCAAGGTCGGCCTGGAGCTCGGCCTCGACGAGGAGTTCGTGTACCGCCAGCCCTTTCCCGGCCCCGGTCTCGCGGTGCGCTGCCTGGGGCCGGTGGCGAAGGACCGGCTGGCCCCGCTGCGCGAGGCCGATGCGATCCTGATCGAAGAGGTGAAGGCGGCCGGCCTCTACCGATCCATGTGGCAGTCGTTCGCGGTGCTCCTGCCCGTGCGGTCGGTGGGGGTGATGGGCGACGACCGCACGTATCAGTACACGGTCGCGATCCGGGCCGTGGAGTCCCTGGACGGGATGACCGCGGACTGGGTGCACTTGCCCTACGACCTCCTGGCCCGGGTGAGCAACCGCATCGTGAACGAAGTGCCCGGCATCAACCGCGTCGTCTACGACATCTCCAGCAAGCCTCCGTCTACGATCGAATGGGAATGATGCGGGGCCGAGCGGAATTCAACATTCCCCTCCCCCTACGTGGGGAGGGATAGGGTGGGGGGTCGATGACAGGACAAGGTACCTCCCCCGAGTTCGTCCACCTGCACCTGCACACCGAGTACAGCCTGCTCGACGGGGCCTGCCACATCGACGAGCTGGTCGACCAGGCCGGCCGCTTCGGGATGAAGGCGCTGGCCATCACCGATCACGGCAACATGTTCGGAGCGGTGGCCTTCCACGACGCCTGTCGCGAGAAGGGGCTCAAGCCGATCCTCGGCTGCGAGATCTACGTTGCCATCGGCAGCCGCCTCGACCGGACCGCCTCCGGGATCACCGAGGCCTACAACCACCTTACCCTCCTCGCGGCCAACGACGAGGGCTACCACAACCTCGTCAAGCTGGTCTCCCTCGGGTACACGGAGGGGTTCTACCACCGGCCCCGGGTCGACAAGGAGCTCCTGCGCAAGCACAACCGCGGCCTCGTCTGCCTGTCCGGCTGCCTCAGCAGCGAGATCTCGGTGGCGCTCAGCAACGGGAACGAGGCGGCCGCCCTGCGCTCGGTGGGGGAGTTCGGGGAGATCTTCGACGAAGGCCGCTTCTTCCTCGAGATCATGGAGCACGGCCTCGAGGAGCAGCGGCGGGTCACGAGCGCCCTCACCCGGATCGCAGAGCGCACGGGGCTGCCCCTCGTGGCCACGAACGACGCCCACTACCTCCTGAAGGACGACGCCCACGCCCACGACGTCCTGCTCTGCATCGGCACGGGCAGGAAGGTCCAGGAGACCGAGCGCTTCCGCTTCGACTCCCAGGAGTTCTACCTGAAGAGCGCAGAGGAGATGGCGCGGGTCTTCCCCGATCACCCGGAGGCGCTGCGCAACACCCTGCGCGTGGCCGAGCGGTGCGACTTCACGCTCAGGGGCGCGTCGTCCCTCCCGGCCTTCGAGGTCCCTTCCGGCTTCACCATCGACAGCTACTTCGAGAAGGTCACGCGCGACGGATTCGAGGACCGATGGAAGTCCCTAGGCCCCCTCGCGGAGGCGGGCCGCCTGCGGCACCCCCGGGGGGACTACGAGGCGCGCCTCGACAAGGAGATCGGGGTGATCCGCCGGGTGGGCTTCCCGGGGTACTTCCTGATCGTCTGGGATTTCATTCGTTACGCGAAGGAGCAGGGGATCCCGGTGGGGCCCGGGCGGGGATCCGCGGCGGGGAGCCTCGTGGCCTACGCGCTGCGCATCACCGACATCGACCCCATCGAGCACGACCTGATCTTCGAGCGCTTCCTCAACGAGGAGCGCGTCAGCCCCCCCGACATCGACATCGACTTCTGCGAGAACCGCCGGGGAGAGGTCATCGAGTACGTCACCCGGAAGTACGGGCGCGAGAACGTGGCCCAGATCATCACCTTCGGGACCATGAAGGCCAAGGCGGTGGTGCGCGACGTGGGGCGGGTCCTCGACCTGAGCTACGCCGAGGTGGACAAGATCGCGAAGATGATCCCCTTCGACCTCAAGATGACCCTGGCGAAAGCCCTCGAGGAGTCGCCGCCCCTCAAGGAGGCCTACCAGAAGGACCCGAAGGTCAAGGAGCTGATCGACATCTCGCG